>Ga0207647_10002652_pt1 | contig 13513 bp, 13 predicted proteins | sample KBSCornC2_FD_184295 | JGI IMG/M metagenome (GOLD analysis project Ga0207647, IMG submission 184295) | Corn rhizosphere microbial communities from Kellogg Biological Station, Michigan, USA - C2 (SPAdes) (version 2) | ecosystem: Host-associated > Plants > Roots > Rhizosphere ...
GGTTCGGCCGCGTGACCACCCGCCACTTGGAGCACTGCGCCGCCCCGCTGCGGATCAGCGTGCTGCAGGAGATGGAACGGGAGTTCGCGGAGGACTTCCGCCGCACCGCCGCAAGCCCGTTCCGGTCAGCGACCGACATCTCGGTCACCAATTCGCTCTACCACTACTACGGGCTGATGACCGGTCGTGCGGTCACCCAGCCCCAGGCGAAAGTGCTCTACATCGAGACCACGTTGCGGCGCGCGGCGGACATGATGCGCCGGCTCCTGAAGAAGCGCGACCAGGACATGTTCTGCCTCAACGACGGTTCCCACCCGGAGATCGAGCCGGCCGAACGCCTGCGGATCGTGACGGACTTCCTGGAGCGCTACTTCCCGTTCGCCGCGCCGTGGGAGCGGCCCGCCGAGTAGCGCGCGGCGACGACGGCCGGCCCGGTCAGTGCAGGATCGGGATGGGCGTCGTCGGCGGTTGCTCGCCGACCGTCGACCGGCGCACCGGCCCGGGGATCCGGATGCCGCCGGCGGCCAGGCGCCGCGCCGACTCCTCCGCGTCGATGTAGTCGAGCGTCGGGTACCGGCCGAGGGGGACGACCGAGTGCAGCACGGTGTCCGGGTAGACGTGCACCAGGTTGAAGGCGCGCGCGCCGTCGCGGCCGCGCGTGCCGCCGACCGGGACGTTGAGGTCCTGCGTGTAGCAGCTCGCCGAGGCGACGGAGACCGGGATGCCGGCGAAGATGGCCGTCGACGAGTAGTGCAGGTGACCTGCGATGATGGACCGCACGTCGCTCCCCTCGAGCACCTCGCGGAGCTGCCACTGGTCGCGCAACTCGACCGAGACGGCCAGGTCGAGAACGCTCGGCACGGGCGGGTGATGCATCGCCAGGATGGTGCCCTCCGGCGCTGGCGACGCGAGCTCGGCCGCAAGCCAGTCGAGCTGCGACTCACTCACGTCGCCGTAGTGGTGGCCGGGCACGGTGGAGTCGAGCGCGATGATCCGCAGGCCGCCGATCCAGTGCACGTCGTCGACGGGCGCTGCGCCGCCCGGCTCGTCGCGCAGGGTGCGCCGGAAGGCGGCGCGGTCGTCGTGGTTGCCCATCACCCAGATGACGTGGGCGCCCATCCGCCCGGCGACGGGCTCGACCAGCGCGCGCAGCCGCGCGTAGGCGTCGGGCTGGCCGCGGTCGGCCAGGTCTCCGGTGAACACGATCGCCTCCGGCCGGCCGCCCGACCCCTCGACCTCCTGCAGCAGCGCCCGGAGATGCTCCTCGCTGTCGACGCTCCCGTACAGCCGCTCACCACCGGCGAGCAGGTGCGTGTCGCTGATGTGGAGCAGGAAGTGGTCCGGCCGCGGATACTCCGCGATTCGCGTCTTCACGCGGCTATCGAACCACCCCGGACTGAACGGCCCGTGAACGTGCAGGGCGTGGCCGGATGAGAATACGTGCAGGATGCCTGCAACTACGCGATCTACGCGTCTGCCGGGTGCCGGCCGACCTTGATCCAGATGGGGGGATGGGGGCGCCGACGCTCGCGGTACAGCCGTATGGCGAAGGGCGCCCAGAGGATGATCCCGACCCCCACTCCGACGAGCATGCCCCCGACGGTGTCCAGGATCCAGTGAGCGCCGAGATAGGTGCGGCTGAGCATCATCAGAAGCGTGTAGACCAGACCGGTCACCCAGACCCAGGTGCGCCAGAAGATGATCGCGAGCGTCGTCGCTATGAGGGCAGCGGTGGCGCTGTGACCGGAGGGGAACGAGCCGAAGTCGGGCTGGACGAGGATCGCCGTCGGACGCGGGCGTCCGATGAGGTACTTGATGATGGTCACGATCACGCCGCTCGTCACGGCGGCGATCGCGTAATACAGGGCGGCCCACGGACGGCGCCAGATGAGCAGGCCGCCGATGATCACGAGCGGGACGTAGACGATCGAACTGATTCCACCGCCCACCCAGTTGAGGACGAGCGCCGGGATGGTCCAGATCGGCGCCCGCGCTGCGACGAGCGCATTCATCCACGCGAGCTCGAATCCGAACGGCTTGTCGGCCTGCCGGTAGAAGATCACCGTCGCGAGGAGGACGACGAAGAGGAGCGCCGCCGCCCCTGACACGACCCACCACAGCCGTGCGACCTTGACCTCGCCGGGAGCGTCGCTGGCGACGACCTCTTCGATCGCGGTCGCCGGCCCGCCGCTCGATCCGTCCCGATCGCCACTCATGGCGACTCCTGCCCAGGAGGCCGCACCCGGACGGTCCGCCAGGTGTCCACGGCGATCACGCCGCCGACCACCACGAGCGAGAGCGACACCGAGGCGAGCACGTCGGTCGGCCAGTGGTAGCCGAGGTAGACCCGGCAGGCGGCCGTCGCGATCGCCAGGACGAGCGCGACGACGAGCGCGATCACCGCGTACGCGGGGTTACGGCGACGAGAGAAGATCAGGTAGGTCGTGATCAGGAGGAAATCGGTCGCGCCCATCACGTGCCCTGACGGGAACGACGAGGTGTGGTCCACACCGATCAGCATGGCGCTGACGGGTGGCCGGTGCCGGCCGATGACGGGTGCGAGGATCTGGACGATGGCGACGCCGACGATCATGCCCCCGGCGAGCAGGAGCGGTCGCCACGCATGTCGCGCCGCCAAGCCCCACCACACCGCCGTGACGAGGACGATGATCGGCATGGCGACCGGACCGAAGACCGTGGCGACGGTTGCCATGACGACGGTCAACGTCGGCGACCGCATCCCCTCCAGCCAGCTTTGGACCGGTCGGTCGATCGCCGACAGTCCGTCGCTCTCGCGTACCGAGTCCAGCACGACGAGGAAGCAGACCAGCCCGACCACCATGAGAACGGCCGACACGATGTACAGGTTGCGCCGGGAGGAGGACGGCACGACCCGCTCCTCGACGAGGAACTTCTCGTGCCACCGTTGACGCGCTCCCTCGCGTCGATCGCTAAGCGCTGAGGTCATCGGAGGCTCGATCCGGCACGTACTTGTACAGTTCGCGCATCGGCCGCTCGTAGTCGTCGGCGGCCGGCCGCTCGGGGAGTTTCAGCTTCTTCGGCTCGATCGTCTCGTAGGGGATCTGCGAGAGGAGGTGGCTGATGACGTTCAGGCGGGCAGCCTTCTTGTCGTCGCTCTCAACCGTCCACCAGGGCGCCTCGGGAATGTCGGTGGCTTTGAACATGTCGTCCTTGGCCTGCGAGTACTCCTCCCAGTGCGTGATCGAGTGGAGATCGGTCTCGGAGAGCTTCCAGCGGCGCATCGGGTCCTTGAGTCGCTTCTCGAACCGCTTCTGCTGCTCGTCGTCGGAGACGGAGAACCAGTATTTGAAGAGCATGAGGCCGTCCTCCACGAGCAAACGCTCGAGCGCAGGGGCCTGGCCGAGGAAGGTCTCGTACTGCTCCGGCGTGCAGTAGCCGAGCACGTGCTCGACACCGGCGCGGTTGTACCAGGACCGGTCCATCAGCACGATCTCGCCCGCCGCGGGGAGACGCTCGATGTAGCGCTGGAAGTACCACTGGCTCTTCTCGCGCTCCGTGGGGACGCCCAGCGCGACGACCCGGGCGGACCGCGGATTGAGGTACTGGATGATCCGCTTGATCGCCCCGCCCTTGCCCGCGGCGTCCCGTCCTTCGAAGATGACGAGCACGCGTGCCCCGCTCGCGACGACCCATTGCTGCATGGCCACCAGCTCGACCTGGAGCCGCTTCAGCTCTGCTTCATACGCAGCCTTACGCGGTCCGTCCCCCTTCGATTTCTTCTTCGGAGTGCTCATCTTCCGCCTTCGGTTCGCATGGTCGACCGAGCATACGGCGAAGGCGAAGACATTCCTCGGGGTTGAACACGCCGCGCATCGTGCTACTGCGCGTGCTGGTGGCCAGGAGTCTCGACGCGGTTTCGACCGCCTCGAAGGGCCCGAGCGGGCTTGCGTTGCGATGCGATCGCGCGCGGAATCCGCGTCGCACAGGCACCACACAACGTATGACGAGGCGACGAGCGGATACCGGTCCGACGCCGCGTTGCCAAAGGCGGCGCCGTGGCGATCTCAACGTCGAAAGCGTGCGGAGAGGAACGATAGCCAAGCCTATTAACATTTGAGCGGCGTACCGTTCGAAGATGATACAGAGTGAGAACCACCCGGCAGCAAGCAAATCGGTCTCCGCGATGGGAACCACGGCCGATCTGCGAGCAGGACCGATCCGGCTACAAGTCCGAGCACCTCAAATCCCCGAGTTCCGCCTCGAGTCTTCGCCCGCGCAACCACGCTCGTTTGTTGCCCAGGCACCCGTCCTAGAGCCCGCGCCGCGGGCGCACTTGACCAAACCAGCCACTGCTTCACCCGACCATGCCGCGTCTGATGAGCTTCTTGTCATCCTGCATCACAACGGCAACCAATTCTCAGTGCGGGCCAGCATGGCCCTGATCTTTCAGAAGCATGCAGCGCAGGTCCTGGCAGCAGGAGAATCCGAACTCGTGGTGCTCGCTCACGTCCGCGGCGTTGAACTGCTCCTGATCACGCCGAAGACTCCCTTTCATTTTGGTGTTTCCCTCGCGGTGGGCGCGGAAAGAGCGATCCCTTCACATTCTCGGCCTCGGCCGACCACGCACGGTTTGCGCGCTCGCGCGCCTCTTCCTCGCCGTCCGCACGGACTCACCGTGACCGATCTTCGGTCAGCGGAACTCACGCTGTTGGCCTGAGCGAGCCGTGGACGGGCGCGGAGCCGAACCTGGCTGCCTGAGCGTCAGACCGACTTCTTCCGGCGGGCGTTGCGGCGGACGAATCCGAAGATCAGGGTCCCGACGAAGAGGATGATCCCGATGATGGCCAGCCAGAGCAGGCCGTTGATGGCGAACCCGACAACGGCCAGGATCGCCCACACGACGAGGAGGATCACGATTACTGTCAACATGCCGGTCACGGTACCCGCGAACGCGCGCGATGGTGATGGATCGACGGGTTCGCCCCGTTGCAACCACGAATGTTCGGCAGGAGTTCGTCGGCTTCGCGGCTTCAGACGGGGGTGCGGGGGACGCGGAGAGTGAGGCCTCGATGCAGCACGGTGAGCCGGACGGCGCTCGCGCGGCCGACAGGGTCGCCGTCCAGCTCGAGGTCCTGTGGGACGTCGAAGAGCGCCTCGAAGCGAGACGCCTGCACGTAGTTCAGCGCCTTCAGCTCGGGCGCTCTGCCCATCAGCCATCGCCCGGTTCTGCTGCGGGTGAAGAGGCCGTTCGTCGCCAGCCGTGATCCGATGCCCGCCCACCCGATCGCGCCTCGCGGACGGAACACCACGACGTCCAGCAGTCCGTCATCGACGATCGCGTCGGGCAGGAGGAGGATGTTCGCGGTGAGCGTGCCGCAGTTGCCGACGATGACGGTGTGGGCGCTCAGCGCGTGGGTTCGGCCGCCGTCGACGCGGTATCGGAAGTGGATGCGTTTGCCGCTGAGCACGGAACGGGCGATCGGGTCGGCGTAGGCGGCCCAGCCGATGCGCTTCTTGAGCGCACTGTTCGTGTTGGCGGCCATGTGGGCGTCCAGGCCGATGCCCGCCATCACCACGAACGCCCGGTGGTGGTGTGCGCCGTCGGGCGTGCGGTACTCGGCGAGGGCGATATCGACCGCGCGCTCTGTCCCGGCGAAGGCGGTGTCGACCGCTCGGGGCAGATCGTCGAGTGTGAGGTGGAGGTTGCGGGCGAGCAGATTGCCGGTTCCTGAGGGAAGCAAGGCGAGGGGGATGCCGGTCGGGTGGAGTTCCTCGGCCACCGCTCGCACCGTGCCGTCGCCGCCGGCGGCGAGGACAACCGCCGGCGAGACCGCGATCGCCTTCCGCGTGGCCGCGCTCCCGCCGTCGTCGCGGCCTGTCTCGAACCAGTGGGACGACCCCCAACCGTGTTCCCGCTCGGCGGCGGCGACAGCGGCGCGCAGGGCCGGGACCGGCACGTTGACGGGGTTGTAGACCACGGCTGCGATCGGCCCTGATCTGTCGAGCTTCGTGTCTCCGTCCATGCGACGACCATACGGCGGAATTCACAGGTGAGCCGTGGCCGGACGCGCGTACGCTGGGAGCAAAGGCGGCCCAGACCCTGACGTCATTCAGCGCGAAGGGGTGTGGCCATGTCCGAGGTCTCTGTGAGTCGGCCCCAGCCGCCGTCGGCGGGCGGCGAGTACACCGCGCTGGCCGGCATCATCCGCAACTCGGGCCTGCTTCGGCGCCGGTACGGCTACTACTGGACGAAGCTTGCGCTGGTCCCGGCGCTCACCGCTGCGATGGTCTTCGCATTCGTGGCCATCGGCGACACCTGGTGGCAACTGTTCACAGCGGTATTCTTCGCGTTCCTGTTCACTCAGATCGCGTTTCTCGGGCACGATGCCGCGCACCGGCAGATCTTCCGCTCCGGTCGCTGGAACGACTGGGTGAGCCTGGTCGTCGGTGACTTGTTCGTCGGGATGAGCTACGGCTGGTGGCAGCACAAGCACACCCGTCACCACGCCAACCCGAATCAGGTGGGCGCTGATCCCGACATCGAGCTGCCGGTGATCGCGTTCACTCCGGGGCAGGTGGCCACCCGCCCGGCGCCGCTGCGCTGGCTCCTCAGCCACCAAGGCTGGTTCTTCTTCCCGATCCTGCTGTTGGAGGGGATCTCGTTGCATGCCTCGAGCGTGCGGCGAGTGCTCGCACGCGAGCCGGTCAAGCGCCGGCCCGTCGAGATCGGATTCCTGGCGGTCCGGATCATCGGCTACCTCGGACTCGTGCTGTGGGTGCTCTCCCCGGATAAGGCAGCCGTGTTCCTCGCGGTGCAGTTGGGGCTCTTCGGCGTCTACATGGGGATGTCGTTCGCCCCGAACCACAAGGGCATGCCCCTCGTGCCCCAAGGGGCCAAGCTCGACTTCCTGCGGCGGCAGGTCCTCATGAGCCGGAACATCCGAGGCAACCGGACGCTCGACTTTCTGATGGGAGGCCTCAACTACCAGATCGAGCACCATCTGTTCCCCTCGATGCCACGGCCGCACCTGAGGAGGGCTGCACCGACGATCCGGGCGTTCTGCGAAGAGTACGGCGTGCACTACACCGAGACCGGTCTGTTCCGCTCCTACGCCATCGTGACTCGGCACATCAACCGGGTCGGCCTGGGTGACAAGGATCCCTTCGCCTGTCCGCTGCTCGAAATGCGTCAGACTCCCGGCCTCGATGTGGCCGAGCCGACTCACGGGATCGCCACCGTTCCGCCCCGCACTCCCAGCACCTGACGGGCTGTCACTGTACGGTGGGACCCGGCGGGGAGCGAGGTGAGAGCGATGACCGGTGAGAGCGGATTCCCGGCGGGCGCCGGCCCAGCCGAGGACATGGCGCGCCGGTTCGTCGGCTCGCTTCCGGTGACCGGGGCTTCGGTGTCGACCCTGGGTGTGCTGCTCGGCACTCAAACAGTGGCGGCGAGTGATCCGCTCGCCGCGCGCCTCGACGAAATACAGTTCGACCTGGGGGAGGGACCCTGTTGGGACGCGGTGCGGTTGCGGCGGCCGATCCTGCTCCCGGATCTGCGTAACGATCGCGGCCGGTCATGGCCGATCTTCGCTCAGGCCGTACTCTCGGAAGGCGTCGGTGCGCTTTTCGCGTTTCCGCTGCTCGTCGGACCGCTCGAGATCGGGGCCGTCGACATGTACTCGCGTCTGCCACTCACCCTCGAGACCAGTCAGACGGAGAAGGCGGCAGACCTGGCGGATGCCACCGCGCGGCAGATCCTGCGCGGCGCCCTCGACGGAGCGCGCGGGCACGGAGACGACTACCGGGAAGACGACCGTCCCTATTCCCGGAAGATCGTCCATCAGGCGACCGGGATGGTACTGGCGCAGTTGGGCATTTCCGCCGACGATGCTCGTATGGTGATCCAGGCCCACGCATTCACGAGCGACCGCTCGATGATGGAGGTCGCCCGAGACGTGCTCGACCGCCGGATCGACTTCTCCGCGCTGGATGAAGACGGGAGGAACACGTCGTGACCGAGACCCGTGAGCAGCTGTTGTTGCAGGCGTTCGCCGGGCTGGCGGACACCTTGGTCGATGACTATGACGTCGTCGAACTGCTGCAGACGCTGGTCGAGACCTGCAGCACGCTTCTCGGCGTCACCGCGTCGGGAGTTCTCCTGGCAGACGAAAATGGCGAGCTCGATGTTGTGGCGGCCACCAGCGAGGCCAGCAGACTGGTCGAGGTCATGCAGCTGAGCGCGTCCGCAGGGCCGTGCATCGAGAGCTTCCGAACCGGCCGCCCGGTGTCAGTGGCAGACATCCGGAACGCCCCGCGCGAGTGGTCCCAGTTCCGCGACAAGGCCCTCGACCTGGGTTTCCGTGCGGTCCATGCTGTCCCGATGCGGCTGCGGGAACAGATCATCGGAACCCTCAACCTGCTGGGGGAGGACGTCGGGGAATTGCCCGACGACGATCTGATCGCGGCCCGCGCCTTCGCGGATGTGGCGACGATCGGTATCCTGCACGCGCGCACGATCGCGCAGAGCACCGTGGTCCGCCGGCAACTGCAGACGGCGCTGGACAGCCGGGTCCTGATCGAACAGGCCAAAGGAGTCGTCGCCTATTCGCATCGGATCTCTGTGGAGGAAGCGTTCACGGTGATTCGGCAGTACGCCCGTTCGCACCAGATGCTCCTGTCCGCGGTCGCGGAGGCTGTCGTTCAGCGTACCCTGCAGCTCTGAGCGCTGGCGCGGCCTGAGTGAAGAGGCGGAAGCATTCTGCAGAGACCGCGCGTAGCATGGCGATGATGCGGACGGCAGCCCCACGTCTTGTCGCTCCGCGATTATCGGGTTCGGTGGTCACGCCGTTCGGGTCGGCTGGCCACCGATCCCCCGATCCGTCCGGTCTCCTCGCGCGTGGGTTGGGTCCGGCCTGTCGTCGTCATCATCCTGAGGATGCACCGACTGTCTTCGGACTGCTTCTGGCGGAGAGGGATTCGGGAGCGTACCATTCATACCCACGGGCAGCACCCGCATTTCTGCTATTGCGGCTATCTCAGTCGCGGCAGTGGCTGTGACGGCGACGGTCGACGACGAACATTCGGTCGGGTCGCAAAGCAGACAGCATCTGCATAAGCAGGTGAGCGCCCATGTCGGACAATCTCTTCCCGGATGACACACCGGAGCAGGCGCAAGAGCGTACCGACCGATTGTGGGAGGCACTGCGGAGCATTCCGCGGAGCGATCCGGATCGAATTCAGAAGGCGCGTGACGCTTATCTTATGGACCCGACCACGGGTGCGGGGTGACGTTTTTCTTCTGATTGGCCGGACGGCAGATCGTACCCGCGCACGACGTGGGCCGGTGGACTGCGATTCCCGGCCAGAGTGGGGGCACGACTCGACCGGGGGGAGAGTCGGAGCCCCCACCCCAAATGCAAAACCCCCGGATTCCTTATCGGACCGGGGGTTTTCTCTGGTGGCTCCGACCGGCATCGATCCGGTGACCTTTCGATTTTCAGTCGAACGCTCTACCAACTGAGCTACAGAGCCGGGAGGGCACTCTCGCGCCCCACCTAGACGGAAGCCCTTCCTGCTGGAAGGGCTTGTCGCCGTGGCGACCCTGACGGGACTTGAACCCGCGACCTCCGCCGTGACAGGGCGGCACGCTAACCAACTGCGCTACAGGGCCTTACTGTTGTATTCAATTGTAAAGGATGCCATCGTGACCCCAACGGGATTCGAACCCGTGCTACCGCCGTGAAAGGGCGGCGTCCTAGGCCACTAAACGATGGGGCCGGATCGTCCCGAATCGCTCTCGCTTTTCGATGACCACCGACGCATAAGCATACGGAAGTCCCCGAGAGAAAGCGAATCGGGGTTGCAGCCCGGGCGGGTCGATCGCGCCCGGTTCGCGCCACGCCCCGGTGAAATGCCCGGTGAAGGCCGAGGCCCGCCGGTAGATTGCGAGCGACGGCCCCCTGTCGTCCGTGCGACGTGCACGTGGTCTCGAACGAGCGCCGCCGCCCTCCCCGACCCGGGCGGCCCGATAACGATGTTGCTACAGTTGCTCGTGGTGATGATGAGACCCGTGTGATTCGTGTGACAGCCGATGTTCCATCCGACGGGTTGAAGGTGACGATGAGATACGCGACGAGAGACGACACGGATCGGCGCAAGCCGCGCCGGGCGTTGCTGCGCCTGCTCGCCGTCGGTGCGATCGCGCTCACCGGGATCGTCGGCTCCGTCGCCGCGCCGGCGTACGCGGATCAGTACCCCAGCTGGCAGGACGTCCAGAACGCCAAGGCCAACGAGGCGGCGGCATCGGCGCAGGTCACGCGCATCACGAACCTGATCGCGCAGCTCAACCAGGAGGTCGCCGACACCCAGGCCGCCGCGGTCAAGCGCGGCGAGGAGCTGCAGGCGGCGGAGGCGGCGTTCGACGAGGCCGACATGAAGGCGCGCGACCTGGTGGCGCAGGCGACCGCCAGCCAGCAGAAGGCCGACGCTGCGGGCGCCCAGGCCGGCAAGCTCGCCGCGCAGCTCTACCGGACCGGCGGGCGCGACCTCACGGCCAACATCTTCCTGAGCGGCAACGGCGCCGGCGGCACGAAGCCGGAGACGCTGCTCTCCAACCTCGGCAGCATGTCGAAGCTCACCGAGCAGTCCGACAAGGTCTACACCGACGCCCGGGTCGCGCAGAACACCGCGAAGGCGCTGTCGGCGCAGGCGGAGGTCGCCAAGGCCGAGCGCGAGAAGCTGCGCGTCGCCGCGACCGCAGCCCTGCAGGCCGCCGTGGCCGCTGCGAAGGCGGCGCAGGACAAGCTCGCCGAACAGCAGAAGCAGATCGTCATCATGCAGGCCCAGCTCGCCGCGCTGCGCGACGCGACGGCCAAGACGGTCGCGGGCTACCAGGCCGGCGTCGCGGCTGCGGCTGCTGCGGCAGCCGCACGCGGATCGGCAGGCCTCCCCGGCGGGTACGTCGGCCCGCAGGGCTGGGCGGTCCCGGCCGCCGGCCCGATCACCGACGGCTTCGGCGCCCGGCCGTCGCCCGGCGGGGTCGGCAGCACCTATCACATGGGCATCGACATCGGCGCCTCGTGCAACGCCCCCATCTACGCGGCGCACAGCGGCACGGTCATCTACGCGGGGCCGAACGGCACCTACGGCAACTTCGTGCTCCTGGACAACGGCGGCGGCATCGACACCGGCTACGCGCACATCCGCAACGGCGGCATCCTGGTCGGCATCGGCCAGAGCGTCGGCGCCGGTCAGCCGATCGCGCGCGTGGGCACCACCGGAGCCTCCACCGGCTGCCACCTGCACTTCGAGGTGCGGCTGAACGGCGAGAAGATCGACGGAATCCCCTTCATGAGAGCAAGGCAGGCACCCCTTGGCTAGCGACACCTCGAAGAACTCCCGCACCCGCACCGGTCTGGCGATCGGCGCCGGCGTCATGGGCGCCGTCACGGCCTCCATCGGCATCGTCGCGCCCGCGCAGGCCGTCGACTACCCGTCCTGGAACGACGTGCAGCAGGCGAAGGCCAACGTCGCCAACCAGCAGGCGATGGTCGCGAACATCACGACCCTGATCGGCAACCTGCAGAGCAGCGTCGACGCCGCACGGGTCGCCTCCGAGAAGGCGGCGGAGGCCTACTTCCAGGCGAAGGACGCCCTCACCGCGGCGACCGCGAAGCAGGCCGACCTCGAGAAGCAGTCCGCCGACGCCGCCGCCAAAGCGAAGACCTCGCAGATGCGCGCCGGCCTCCTCGCGTCCCACCTGGCCAAGGCCGGCGGCGGTGGGGATGTCAGCACCGAGCTTCTGCTGAAGGGCGGCGGCACCGGCGCCAGCGCCGACAAGCTGCTGTTCCAGCTCGGCACGATGAGCAAGCTCACCGAGCAGTCGAAGGCCGTCTACGAGCAGGCGACCAAGGACAAGAACACCGCGGAGTCGCTGAACGCCCAGGCCAAGACGGCGAAGACGGAGCGGGAGAAGCTCGCGACCGCTGCCGACCAGGCGCTCACCGCCGCGCAGAACGCGCAGGCCGCCGCGCAGGCCGCGCTCGTCGAACAGCAGAACAAGTCGACCGAGCTCGTCGCGCAGCTCGCGACCCTCAAGAACACGTCCACCCAGGTGGAGGCGGCGTACCTGCAGGGCGAGAAGATCAAGGCCGAGCAGGAGGCCGCGGCGGCAGCGGCGGAGGCCGCGCGGCAGGCGGCGATCCGCCAGCAACAGCAGCAGCAACAACAACAGCAGCAGCACAGCGGCGGCGGCTCGTCCGGCGGTGGTGGCGGTGGCGGCGGTCCCGTGGCCCCGCCGAACGGCAACGTCGTCCAGACCGCGATCGCGTACGCCAAGGCGCAGCTCGGCAAGCCGTACATCTTCGGCGGCGAGGGCCCGACGGGCTACGACTGCTCCGGCCTGACGATGGAGGCGTACGCCTCCGCGGGTGTCTGGATCGGCTCCCACTCGGTGAACAACCAGTACTACACGGCGCTGGGCCGCGGCCAGATCGTGCCGTACAGCCAGCGCCAGCCCGGCGACCTGATCTTCTGGGGCGACGCCCCCGGCGACTTCTACCACGTGGGCATCTACCTCGGCGGAGGCATGATGATCGCGGCCCCCACCGAGGGCGACGTGGTAAAAATCCAATCCGTCTGGGGCTCCCCCTGGGGCCAAGTAGCCCGCCCGAGCGCCTGACGCCACCAGCGAGGCGGCTCAAAGTCCGCAAAAAACCGCCGAGTGGGCAGAGAATCTGCCCACTCGGCGGTTGCGTTTCGAGCGAGGGTTAGTGGTCCTCGGCGGCGAGCTTTACGAAGCCGGCCTCGACGATCTGCTCGGCTTCGGCGGCGTCGCCCCAGCCCTCGATGTTGACGAACTTGCCGGGCTCGAGGTCCTTGTAGCGGGCGAAGAAGTGCTCGATCTCCTTGCGGGTCTGCTCCGGGATGTCGTTCACATCCTGGATGTGCAGCCAGCGCGGGTCCTTGTAGGGGACGGCGATCACCTTGGCGTCGCTGCCGGCCTCGTCGGACATGTTGAGCACGCCGACCGGGCGCACCTTGACGCCGACGCCCGGGAAGACCGGGTACTCGAGCAGCACCAGCGCGTCGACCGGGTCGCCGTCGAGACCCAGCGTGTTCTCGAAGAACCCGTAGTCGGTCGGGTACACGAAGCTGGTGAACAGCACGCGGTCCAGGTAGACGCGACCGGTCTCGTGGTCCACCTCGTACTTGTTGTGGCTCCCCTTCGGGATCTCGATGACGACGTCGTATGCGGCCATGCCGATGCTCCTTAGCTGTTGGAAATCTGCACTAACGTTACTGGATGCACCGCAACGGATCCTCGGGTGAAGTGCCGGATGGGGCGTCGGACGCCGGGGTTCCGCGCCGGCCGCGCCTGACGCCCCCGATGGCCGACGCGCGCCGCGCGGTGCGGGAGGCCCTGGCCGCCGCTGCCGCCCTTCCCGCCGCCGACCCGGACGACCACCACGGCACCGCCGCACCCGCACCGCTCGCACCCGGTGCGCTCCTGCTCGTCGCTCGCGCCGCGCAG
>Ga0207647_10002657_pt1 | contig 13503 bp, 11 predicted proteins | sample KBSCornC2_FD_184295 | JGI IMG/M metagenome (GOLD analysis project Ga0207647, IMG submission 184295) | Corn rhizosphere microbial communities from Kellogg Biological Station, Michigan, USA - C2 (SPAdes) (version 2) | ecosystem: Host-associated > Plants > Roots > Rhizosphere ...
TGCCCTGCTTCAATGAGGAAGCGGCGATCGGCGCGACCGTCACCGGCTTCCGCGAGGCCCTGCCGGGTGCGATCGTCTACGTCTACGACAACAACAGTACCGACCGGACTCGCGAGGTCGCGGCGAAGGCGGGCGCAGTCGTCCGCACCGAGCGGCAGCAGGGCAAGGGCCACGTCGTCCGCCGCATGTTCGCCGATGTCGATGCCGACGTGTACCTGATGGCCGACGGCGACCTCACCTACGATCCCGCCGCAGCGCCGGAGATGGTTCGCCTGCTGCTCTCGGACCAGCTCGACATGGTGGTCGGAACGCGGCGTCATGAAGCCAAAGAGGCCTACCGCGGCGGCCACGTGCTCGGGAACAAGCTTTTCACCGGGCTTCTCTCCGGCCTGTTCGGGCGAAGTTTCACAGATATCTTTTCCGGTTACCGGGTATTCTCAAGACGCTTTGTGAAGAGCTTTCCGGTCCTTTCCTCCGGCTTCGAGATCGAGACCGAGATCAGCGTCCACGCGCTCGAGCTCAGGATGCCGGTGGGGGAGGTGGAGACGCGCTACCTCGCCCGCCCCGAGGGTTCCGCGTCCAAGCTCTCAACCTACAGCGACGGCTGGCGGATCCTGAAGGCGATCGTCACTCTCTATCGCATCGAGCGGCCGACCTTCTTCTATGGGATGATCGGGCTTGCGCTTCTGCTCGCGGCGATCGTGCTGTCGATCCCGCTGGTGATCACCTACCTCGCCACCGGCCTGGTGCCGCGGTTCCCGACCGCGATCCTCGTCACCGGGATGACCATCGTCGCCGTGCTCTGCTTCTTCGCCGGGCTCATCCTCGACACCGTCACCCGCGGCCGCCGCGAAGTCCGCCGGCTTGCGTACCTGTCGTTGCAGGCGCCCGGTGAGTAGCCCTCCCCCTGGTGGGGAGGGTTGGGAGGGGGCGAACAAAAATCCCTCTCGGCCGCAGACGCGACCGAGCCCCCCTCCTGACCTCCCCCACAAGGGGGAGGCTTCTAAGCGGCTTGAACCTTCGCTTTATTCCCCCGATGTAGGGTTCAGCCCGTTCCAGGCCGCACAAGAAAAGAAAAGGATCGCCCCTTCCCATGGATCATCAGGACATCGTGTCCCAGCTCGTCCCCATCGTCATCGAGCAATCGAACCGCGGCGAGCGCAGCTTCGACATCTATTCCCGCCTTCTTCGCGAGCGCATCGTCTTCATCACCGGGCCGATCGAGGACCATATGGCCAGCCTCGTCACCGCCCAGCTGCTCTTCCTCGAGTCCGAGAACCCGAAGAAGGACATTTACATGTACATCAATTCGCCGGGCGGCGTGGTGACCGCCGGCCTCGCGATCCACGACACGATGCAGTACATCCGGCCGAAGATCAGCACCGTCTGCATCGGCCAGGCCGCCTCGATGGGAAGCTTCCTGCTCGCCGCCGGCGAGCCCGGGATGCGGGTTGCGCTCACCAACAGCCGGATCATGGTCCACCAGCCTTCGGGCGGCGCCCAGGGCATGGCCGCGGATATCGAGATCCAGGCGCGCGAGATCCTGCGCATGCGCAGCCGCCTCAACGCGCTCTATGCGAAGTACACCGGCAAGAGCATCGAGGAGATCGAGAGCGCCATGGACCGCGACAAGTTCATGGAAAGCGACGAGGCCAAGGACTTCGGAATCATCGACGAGGTGTTCGAACGGCGTCCCGAGCCCGGGGAGGATGGCGGGACGGGGGCCTCAGAAGTCACTCCTGCCTGACGGCGGGAGTTCCTCCCTGAGCTTTGCTCGGGGAGGGGGACCAGCGTAGCTGGTGGAGGGGGCTCTCCGTCACGCCGCTATTCCCCGGCGCAGCGCGGGTCCAGCCTCATTTCTCGTCATCCCGGACTTGATCCGGGATCCACCTTAAAACGGGCCGCTTCTGCGGCCCTTCGTTTTGCAGCCATAAGGCGCTGCGGTTCGCAGTCGAGCCGCATGAATAACTCGGATAATTGCACTACATTCCTTCGGTAGCATCGCTCACATCGGATGCGTTTATGTCTGTCGTTGTCTCTGATTCGTCATCGGTTGTCACCGGACTAGTGGCCGGAGGAAGGTCCGGTGCGGTGTTTATGTCGGTCGCGTTCGTATTCGTTGCGCTGTCGGTGCCCACGTTAACGGGTTTTCCGACGCACAGATGGACCTTCGTTCTGAAGGTCAGATCAGAAGCAGATACTTTATAGTCCGTCTCGTCGTGCGCCGTGATGAAGACAAATGTCCCACTCCTCTTATTTGAAAATAACCATTCGTCGTCGGAACTCAGGCCCGTATCTAAGTCTTCGCTGAGCCATTCCGCCGATGGGCTGAGCCTTACATCGCCCACTGTCTTGTTGGGAGGGTAAGTAGCCGTGACAAAGGAGGCTGACTTGCCAACAATCTTTTTCGACTGCTCTCCACCGGTCGTGAACGTGCAGAAGTTTTGGTCGGTATCTTTTACGGGATCATTGGCATTGTCCCCTAGGGCGACCCCCTCGGAGGCGAACATAGCATTGATCGGGGCAAGCAGCGCATCATGCTTGCGCTTTGCCTCAGCTGCCTGCTCTTGCTGAATGCGGGTTTGTTCCGCTTCGTTCTGCACACCCAGATAGACCAAGTAGCAGAACCCTATGATCACCAGTGTTCCCACAAAGATGACATACGGTTGGATACGTTTCCATTTTTCGTCTGCCTCTTGCTGTTGCTTGAGGTACTGCTCGCGCCACTTCGCTCGTTCTTCCGCTTTCCTACTTTCCTCTGCTGCGGCCGCGGCCGTTTCGACTTGATGCTGCTCACTTGCAAATGCAAGCGCTGCATCAACAGTTGGGAATAGGCGCTCCTGACAGACATAGCTGCCAAGGACATCGTTCTTCTTGATGTCATATCGCGAGGTCAACCAGCTTGTACGCATCGTTTTTTAGGTCAGGCTCACCATCGAACTTCTGGGGGATGCTCGGCTGAGACGGTGGTGGCTCAACCGGGGGACTTAGAAGCGCAACAATGACTAAACCGATTGGGCCTAAGAAGAAGCCCAGCCAAAATCCCGCGCCAGAACTAACACCTTTGTTCGCAGCTATTGCCGTGCCGACCCAGCCAAACAGCAAACACACTATCAAAGCGACAAAAAGCCATAGAGCTAGCATTGCTGATCCCCCTCAGCACCGATTGCTGCGTTACGCCTCTACGATCGGGCGCTTGAGCCCGCCTCGAAATCGTCGATCACCGATTCAACAGCGCGTTTGAAGACAAATGGACTCGCGACGTTGCGAATGGGAGTCGTTGCCCCGCCCGTGCCGTGAACCATGATTGTTCCGTAATCGAGCACTCGTCCCGCTAGACCTTGGTGTACTCGGATGCTCTCGATCTTCTGAATCCGTTGTTCCACGGTGTTGCGGCTAATCAGGCCGGTCTTCGCGATCACGCGTTTGTTGGTAACGCCGAGGTCGGTAGTCGCCCGCTGAATCCAGGGGATGAGCAACACCGGACATAGCAAGCCAAGTGTAACAATCGTGAGGAGCGCTGGACCAAAATAAATCCAGCCCGTGATCTTCGCTGTGGCGACAATTTTCTCGTCACGCCCGAGTATTTGCTCAATGTAGTTTGCCATTTAACCCCTCCCCCGAACACGCGAACGGTAGCAAGCTCGTCACGGGAGTTAAATCCCGTGACGTCAATCCTGTCCGCAAAGCTCGGTATGGTTTGCGACGATAGCTATGTCAGGATCGTCGAAGGGGTAGTCACCGGAACACTCTGAAGAGCGCCCACACACTCTCCCAAATGGTCGCACGAACAGCTGTTCGCACTACCAGACCACCCAGTGCATTTGCCTCGCTGACCTGCGTGTGCACGGGCGCATCCACTCCGAGATTGATGCCCAACCTTAGCTTCAGAGCGACCGGGTCTTGAGTGTATTCCTGAATTAGCCGTTCCCGCTCGGCTTCAATCGACTGACGAAACGCAGCCGCTTCCAATGGCGGCATAAGGCCGGCGGTTTCTTCAATTCGCTCGTCAAATCGCTGTCCGATTTCCATTGCAGCTTTGAGGTCACCGGTCTGCATCGTCGCAATGCGTGCTCGCCAGTAATCCTCGACCATGCCGGTGATGATACTTCGATCCATATGAGTTCCCCCGAACTCGGCACGCGGCCTTTTGATCTCGCGCGTTGAGAAAAGGCAAGTGCCCGTCACGGGAGTAAATCCCGTGACGTCAGTCGGGTTCGGCTGCGCCGACCCGCTGGCCGGGCAAAATGCGTCTCTTCGACGCTGCTTCCCGATTGCTGACGCAATCGCTCCGCTGCGCTCGGCGCATTTTGCTGTCCTACAACCCCTTCAATGAGATAGCTGGTCTGTCGCCCGCAGAAGAGGGACGACAATGACCGAATACACACCCATTCCCCCTGAAGCCCCTCCCGACGGCAGTTCATCCCGGGAACTCACCTTCGCCCCCGTTCCGGTCCGCCCGCGCCACGATGGCTGGACGATCGAACGGCAGATCGCTTTCTTAAGGAAGCTCGCCGACTGCGGGAGCGTCAGCGCCGCCTGCAAGCATGTCGGAATGAGCCGCGAGTCGGCGCGCAAGCTGCGCCTTCACGCCGCAGCCAGGGATTTCCGCGACGCCTGGGATGCAGCGCTCGATTGCGCCTACGCGGCGCTCGAGGAATCGGCGATGGAGCGGGCGCGGAACGGGGTCGCGCGCCCGGTCTTCTTTCGCGGGGAGCAGGTCGGCGAATGGCGCTACCATGACGAGCGGCTGACGATGTTCCTGCTTCGCTTCCGCCGCCGCCACCGCTTCGGGCCCGAGGCCGATCTCCTTCCTCGCGCGCCTGTGGGAATCCCCGGGATCGATCCCGACGTTCAGCCTCCGTTCGATCCCGAGGGAGAGCTCGGCGGCTGCATGGACATGCTCGATTATGAGCCGGAGCCGGTGGCCGAAGACGGACTGCGCTGCGCCGAAGGCGGGGAGGGGATGGAATGAGCCGCCGCCCTTACGCTCGCGCGTACGCGTGCGCGTGCACGCGCGTGCCGCTGCCAACTTTGCCAACTTCCGCTCGCAAGCCCGAGCGCAGCGCAGCTGCGTCGAGAGAGCTGGAGAGCCGGCCGACGGGTCGCGCAGCGAACCCGATCGACGGCGCGGATTCACTCCACGCCGGCCTATCGCCGCCCGAAGCCTAGTGGGGAGTCATTGAAACCGAAGCGACCTTCTTGGCTGCGGGAACGTCGGCCGGATCCGGCTTCGTTCCGGCTTTCACGGTTGCCGTCCGGGCAGGCGCTTGATCGAATTTCAGGCCGTAATCGGCAAAAATCTCATCGATTTCCGGCGCTATCTTTCTGGCGGCGGCGGCATCGGCGTCGGCGTGCGCCTGGTCGCCCTTGCGGGCATAGACGAATGCGCGGCCCATCAGGGAATCCGCGCCTGTCTCCTTCGCAATGGCCTTGTTGTAAGCGTCGAGCGCCTCGTCGAGCCTTCCGAGCTTCAGGAACGCCATTCCGAGGCTATCCAGGATCGGGCCGCTCTCCGGGTTCATTTTCAGGGCGGTCAGGCACTCCTGGAGCGCCGATTCCAGCACCATGTCGTGGGTCGCCTCGGTCCAGCACAGGTCGTTGTAATCCGTCGCTGTCTTCGCTTGCGAAGCGAGGGAGACGAATTCCTTCTCGGCGTCCTGCTCTTTTCCCGCCTTGTGGAGAAGGATGGCCCGTTCGGTCCTCACCCACCGCTTTTCCAATTCGGGCTTCGGGAGCTGATCGAGCACCGCGAGGGCGTCCGCATATTTGCCCTGCTTCGAAAGGAGATCGGCCTTGACTGCGGACGCGTCCAGGTTGCCGGGTTCGAGCTTCAGCGCCGCCTCGACATCGGCCATCCTGCCGGCCGAGTCGTCCGCCGGGCGGGCGGCGACTCGACTGATGTAAATCAGGGCAGTGGGCTTGATCGCCAGAGCTCGATCGAAGAGCTGCATCGCCTTTTCGCGTTGACCGATCGCGGCATAGCTGTTGGCGGCGGCGACCAGGGCGCCGTCCGACCTCGGGTCATTGCGGATCATCGCGTCCGCTTCGGCCGCCACCCCTTCGTGGTCGCCGCGGCGAAGCAATATATTCGCTCGAAGAATCCGCAGGTCCGTATCGTTGGGATCGTCCTTCAGAACCTCGGCGGAATCGGCAAGGGCCGCATCGAATTTCGACAACTGCGCTTCGCAGGTCGCGCGGTGCGACAGGGCGAAGGTGTTGCGCTCCTTCGCCAGCGATTGCGTGTAAAAGTCCACCGCCTGTGCGCAATCGTGCTTGAACTCGGCCATCAATGCGCGCCCGCGCAGCGTGACGACGTTTCCGGCTTTAACCTTGTCGGCGGCGTCGAAGTCCTTCGCTGCTTCGTCGAACTGGCGCTTCCAGACATACGCTACGCCCCGGTCGGCGAGCGCCCATTCATCGTTGGCATCGAGCTTCAGGGCTGCGGTATAGTCCGCGATCGCCTCGTCGTTCCGGCCGTGATCGAGGAAGGCGTCGCCGCGGTCGACATATTCGTCGGCAGAGGCTGGCGTCTGTTCCGCGAGCGCGGGCAGGTCCTTCTCGGTGGCATTGTAGCTGTCCGGAATCTGGACGTAGACGTCGTTCTTGTACAAGGCTCGCAACTTCGGCTGGGCGGCGACCGCATCCTTGTAGGCGATTTCCGGCGCGACGCTTCGCTCGCTGGATTCGACGGTCAGCGTGTCGCCGTCGACGGTTTCGCTCCGTTCGTATTCGATTCCCGCGAGCGTTTGATGGACGGGCGCAGAGATCTTCTGTCCCGCAGCGACTCCGTGAGGCAGACGGAGAATTGCAACGTCTTTGTCGAAACTGGGATAGGTGACGTTGAACGGCGCCATCTGATTGGGCCCCGCCGGCCGCTCGAAATCCGCATCGAAGGCGATCGTCGATGTCGGGACATAGGCCCAGCCGTCCTTCCAGTTGATCTTGGCGGTGCCGTCGATCGAAATCGTCAGTGTTCGGCTCGGCTTATCGAATTGAATCGACGAGGATTTCACAGTGAAGGTGTCGAAAAAGCCTTTGGCTTCTTCGCGCATCGAATTGTCGCGCTGTTCAGCGCTCGCAGCCGAATAGTCGTTGTTCATCGAGACTGCCCGGTCGCCCCGGTAAATCTCTTTGATCGAGACCGCGGCCGGAGCATAGACTCCTTCGCTCGCGTCGACCTCCACATGCCGTTCCTGGGACGGTTGCTCGAGCGGCGGCGGGACGAGATGAACGAGCGTCGCGTTCGCGGTCAGTGGAAGAACCCACCCGAAATCGGGCACCTGGATGCCGTCGAGGGAAGAGTCGCCTTCACGCGTGCCATCGAGCCAGTAGGTCTTTCCCGCGATATGTGCCCGAACCATCACGTGGTTGAACGCGTCCAGCATCGGGAGCTCGTCGGCTACGACGTCTCCCGAACCAGCCTGGACCAGGACAGGTTCGGCTTCGATGCCGAGTGAATGAAGAATGGCGAGCAGCAAGGTGGACTTGGCCTTGCAATCGCCAAATCGGCGGGACCACGTCGTTTCGGCCGACGCCGGGACATAGCCGCCCTGGCCCATGAGAAGAGCCACGTAGCGCACACGATCCTGGACAAGGGCGAGAGCCTGCGCCGCTCGCACCTTCGGATCGCTGCTCGCCGAGCGGATCTTTTCGACCTCGTCATGAAGAGGGCCGGATGCGGGGATCACCGCCGCTTCTTGATACAGCGGAAGCATCAGCTGAGCGACTTGATCCCACGAGGCGAAGTCGCTGGCCTCACCCACGCGCCCGATCTTGAAGCGCAATGGAGCACCATCGGGCGCGACGACCGGATCCATGCCTGTGCCGGACAGCTCAACGACCGTTCGGCCGTCACGCACTTCCTTGTGCGCCGGCGGGAGACTTGGCCATTCCTTCAACGACACCTTCATGGCTTCCGGCCAGCTTAGCTTTGCGTGCCCGGATTCGATCCTGACGTCGTTCCAGTCAGCAAAGTCGGCCTGGACGTGCTCTTTCAGCACCGGGTCGGAATGTTCTCTCGTGGTCGCAATTTCGAGCTCGTCCCCTTGCTGAAGACCTTCCGGTTGGATGGTCGCGGTCAGCGTGCCGTCGAGAGTTGCGGCGTCGAGATTGGTTTCGCGCCTCAGGGTGGTGAATGTCTGACCGGAGGCAAGCACGTCGATGACCTTGCCGTCGCGAATGATGTTGAGTTTGTTGACCGTCAGAGTCTCCGTCGCCGGGTCCCACTCAAGCGAGATGTTGCCAGCCGCGAGGCCCTGCGGAGTCTGGATTTTGAGGACACCGTCGCGATAGGTCGTGACCTTTCCCGGATCGAGCGCGATCTGTTCGTCGGTCAAGAGGACTGCGATCGGAGCGTCGGTCGCCTTGACGTTGGTTGGAACGGGCTGCGGGACCACCCACGAGGGTGGGGCCCCGAACTTCAGAGCATCTGCAGCATAGGCGGATGTGCCACCGGTCAAGGCGGCTCCCGCGAGCAATACAGGCAATAAACGCATGAGCCCCCCTGACTCGGCTCACATAGCTAAATGGGGTTCGCCTTCCATTTCAAGTGAATATCCGCGACACGCCCCCTTGCCGCGATTGAACCCGCCATCCATATTTGGGACACAAAGTGCCGAGCTGGCGGGGATGTTAACCGAAACCCAAGCTTGCGTGTTGAATAAATCCGGCTAGCGTGGGCCGGTGCGGGAGCTTTTTGGCGCCGCCAGCGTACGGCCAAAGCTAGGAATGCGATGACAAAATTATCGGGCAGCGACGGCAAGAGCACCCTCTACTGTTCCTTCTGCGGCAAGTCGCAGCATGAGGTCAGGAAGCTCATCGCCGGCCCGACGGTGTTCATCTGCGATGAATGCGTCGAGCTGTGCAACGACATCATCCGCGAAGAGAGCAAGTCCGCGCTGGTCAAGACCCGCGACGGCGTTCCGACGCCGTCCGAGATCTGCAAGGTGCTCGACGATTATGTGATCGGGCAGGATCGTGCGAAACGGGTTCTCTCGGTCGCGGTCCATAACCATTACAAGCGGCTCGCGCATGGCGCCAAGACGGGCGCCGAGGTCGAACTCGCCAAGTCGAACATCCTGCTGATCGGGCCGACCGGCTGCGGCAAGACCTTGCTCGCCCAGACTCTGGCGCGGATCCTCGACGTTCCGTTCACGATGGCGGATGCGACGACGCTGACCGAAGCCGGCTATGTCGGCGAGGATGTCGAGAACATCATTCTCAAGCTGCTCCAGGCTTCCGACTACAATGTCGAGAAGGCGCAGCGCGGGATCGTCTACATCGACGAGATCGACAAGATCAGCCGCAAGTCGGACAATCCCTCGATCACCCGCGACGTGTCGGGCGAGGGCGTCCAGCAGGCGCTTCTGAAGCTGATGGAAGGCACCACAGCCTCCGTCCCGCCGCAGGGCGGCCGCAAGCACCCGCAGCAGGAATTCCTGCAGGTCGACACCACCAACATCCTGTTCATCTGCGGCGGCGCGTTCGCTGGCCTCGAGAAAATCATTTCCGACCGCATGCAGGGCAAGTCGATGGGCTTCGGCGCCCATGTCGCTGCTCCGGACGAGCGCAAGACGGGCGAAGTCCTGCAGCATTGCGAGCCGGAGGACCTGCTGAAGTTCGGGCTCATCCCCGAGTTCATCGGCCGTCTGCCGGTAATCGCGACCCTGATGGACCTCGACGAGGATGCGCTGATCAAGATCCTGGTCGAGCCGAAGAACGCGCTCGTGAAGCAATATGCGAAGCTCTTCGACATGGAAGATGTGGAGCTGAGCTTCACCGACGATGCGCTCCACGCGGTTGCTCGCAAGGCCATCGACCGGAAGACCGGCGCTCGCGGGCTGCGCTCGATCCTCGAGGGAATCCTGCTCGATACCATGTTCGACCTGCCGACGATGGACGGGGTGGACGAGGTGCATATCGACGGCGATGTGGTCGAGGGCCGCAAGGACCCGGTGCGAGTCTACACCAAGAAGGGTAGCAAGACCGGCGACGCTGCGTGAGCAGCGCTGCGCTTGCCGCCTCTCCGGCGGTAGGATCGGATAGTCCGCTAAGGTTCCTTCCAAAGGCGATCCGCGTTCCCGAAAAGCCGCTCCGCGCGATCGCGGTCGGGTGGCTGACGGCGTTTCCGATCAGCATCATTCTGGCCTTGCTCGCCAGCAGGCTCTTTCCCGACGCGGGTCATCCCGATTTCAAGGGCGGTCCTGGGCTGATCTTCTTCGCCGTCGTGATCTTCTCGCCGGTGGTCGAGACTTTGATCATGGGCACGGTCTTGCTGATCCTGCTTCGCTTCCTTCCGGAATGGGTGGCGATCGTCGTCAGCGCCATCGGGTGGGGGGTCGCCCATTCCACCCTGTCGCCGACGTGGGGAATGGCGGTCTGGTGGCCGTTCCTGATTCTTTCGACACTATTCGTGGCGTGGCGGAAGAGGTCGCTGTGGCTGGCGTTCCTGCTGCCGATTTGCGTCCACGCGCTCCAGAACCTGCTTCCAGGGATTCTGATCGCGACGGGAGTGTCGATCTAGCTATTCGCCTTCCAGCGGGAGGGTATCGACCTCGGCCTCAGGCGCCCCAAGCTTTTCCCTAGCCTTTTCAACTTCTTCGTCCGTCGGAGGTTGCGGCAGCTCCGTTTCGCCGGGTGCCAGGCTGTCGTCCTGGATTCCGGGGCCGGTGCCCGCGATCGTCTCGTTGAGCGGCCGATCGTTCGGACCGTCGCTGATCTTCTCGCGCTCTTCGGCCATCGCTCTTCTCCTCTAATCCACAGCGCGCTTGCGCCCACGAGGTTCCGTTCATTGCGCTGCGATGGTGCGCCGCCCATATAAGCCCCATGACTCGTCACCTTCCGCTTCTCCCGCTCCGCGACATCGTAGTGTTCCCGCAGCGGATCGTCCCTCTCTTCGTCGGCCGCGAAAAATCCGTTGCCGCACTCGAAGCCGCGATGGCCGCGAACAAGGAGCTGTTCCTGGTCGCCCAGCTCGATCCGGGCGAGGACGATCCGGGTCGCGACGATCTCTACGACCTGGGCGTGGTCGCCACCGCAATGCAGCTTCTGAAGCTTCCCGACGGCACGGTGCGCGTGCTGGTCGAGGGCGCCAAGCGTGCCCGGCTGGTGAATCTTGAGCCGCGCGACGGCTTCGTCGCTGCCGAGATCGAGGAGATCGAGGAAGAGGAGGAGAGTGCCGGTGGCCCCGAGGCGCAGGCGTTGATGCGCTCGGTCATCGAGCAGTTCGAGAATTACGCCAAGCTCAACAAGCGGCTCCCGCCAGAGACCGGAATCCAGCTCGCGGAAATCGACAATCCGTCGCTGCTTGCCGATGCGGTCGCTTCGAACCTGTCGATCAAGGTCGCCGACAAGCAGGCGCTGCTCGGGGAGCTGAACCCGGCACGGCGGCTGGAGATGGTGTTCGCCTTCATGGAGGGCGAACTCGGTGTCCTTCAAGTCGAGAAGAAGATCCGCAGCCGCGTGAAGCGCCAGATGGAGAAGACCCAGCGGGAATATTATCTCAACGAGCAGCTGAAGGCGATCCAGCGCGAGCTTGGCAATGAGGGCGAAGAGGGCGGTGACGAGCTTCAGGAGCTCGCCCAGAAGATTCGCAAAACCAAGCTGTCGAAGGAGGCCCGGACCCGCGCCGACGCCGAGCTCAAGAAGCTTCGCGCGATGGCCCCGATGTCGGCCGAAGCGACGGTCGCCCGCAATTATCTAGACGTCCTGCTGTCGCTTCCATGGGGCAAGAAGTCGAAGCTGAAGAAAGACATCGCCGAGGCACAGGCGGTGCTCGACGAGGACCATTTCGCGCTCGAAAAGGTGAAGGAGCGGATCGTCGAGTATCTCGCGGTCCAGGCCCGTACCAACAAGCTGAAAGGCCCGATCCTCTGCCTGGTTGGTCCGCCGGGAGTCGGCAAGACGTCGCTCGGGCGGTCAATTGCGCGGGCGACCGGACGCGAATTCGTTCGCCAGTCGCTGGGCGGAGTCCGCGACGAGGCCGAAATCCGCGGCCACCGGCGCACCTACATCGGCTCGCTTCCCGGCAAGATCATCTCGAACCTGAAGAAGGCCGGCGCATCGAACCCGCTGTTCCTGCTCGACGAGATCGACAAGCTCGGCCAGGATTTCCGCGGCGACCCGTCGTCGGCGCTGCTGGAGGTGCTCGATCCCGAGCAGAACAGCCGGTTTCAGGATCATTACCTCGAACTGGACTACGATCTTTCGGACGTGATGTTCGTGACGACGGCGAACTCGCTCGACATGCCGCAGCCGCTGCTCGACCGGATGGAGATCATTCGCCTCGAAGGCTACACTGAGGATGAGAAGGTCGAGATCGCCAAACGGCACCTGATCCCGAAGCAAATGGAAGCGCATGGGCTCAAAGAAGACGAGCTCGTGTTCACTGACCAAGCGCTCAAGGCGATAATCCGCCACTACACACGCGAGGCGGGTGTCCGCACACTCGAACGCGAGCTGGCGAAGGTCGCGCGCAAGTCGCTTCGGCAGATCCTGGAAGGCAAGGCCGAGACAATCGAGCTCACCGCGGAAAATCTCAACGAGTTCCTGGGCGTGAGGAAGTACCGTTATGGGATCGGCGAGGAAGAAGATCAGATCGGTGCGGTCACCGGGCTCGCCTGGACCGAAGTCGGCGGCGAATTGCTGACGATCGAAGCGGTCACGGTGCCGGGCAAGGGACAGATCAAGACGACCGGCAAGCTTGGCGAGGTGATGCAGGAATCGATCCAGGCCGCCATGAGTTTCGTGAAGGCTCGAGCGCCGGCCTACGGCGTGAAGCCATCGATCTTCGCCCGCAAGGACATCCACGTTCACCTGCCCGAAGGCGCGGTTCCGAAGGACGGACCTTCGGCGGGCGTTGGAATGGTGACGGCGATGATCTCGACGCTCACGGGGATTCCCGTTCGCCGTGACGTGGCAATGACGGGCGAAGTTACCCTTCGCGGCCGTGTGCTTCCAATCGGCGGACTGAAGGAAAAGCTGCTCGCTGCCCTTCGCGGCGGAATCACGACGGTTCTGATCCCGTCCGAGAACGAAAAGGACGTGGCCGAGCTTCCGGAGACGGTGAAGCAGGGGATCGAGATCGTTCCAGTGAGCCACGTCGACGAGGTGCTAGCGAGGGCGCTGGCCGAGCCGGTCTCGCCGATCGAGTGGAGCGATGCGGACGAGCACGCGGTCGAACCCGTTATTCCCGCCGCTCCCTCCGACGGTGAAACCGCCATCCGGCACTAAGCAATCCCGGAATGGGGCGATTCACGCTTCGCCCCTTTGACTTCACAGGCGAACATTGCCTTATGTTCATCAAAGAGTCGTGCGAGTCTTTGTGCGGCGACGGGAGCAGCGAGGCATGAACAAGCAGGAATTGATTGGTCACGTCGCCGATCGCGCGGGGATCAGCCGCAACGACGCATCGCGTGCCATTGAAACGATGCTGGAGCTGATCACTTCGACATTAAAGCGTGGCGACGAGGTTCGACTGGTCGGTTTCGGCAACTTTTCCGT
>Ga0207647_10002661_pt1 | contig 13485 bp, 15 predicted proteins | sample KBSCornC2_FD_184295 | JGI IMG/M metagenome (GOLD analysis project Ga0207647, IMG submission 184295) | Corn rhizosphere microbial communities from Kellogg Biological Station, Michigan, USA - C2 (SPAdes) (version 2) | ecosystem: Host-associated > Plants > Roots > Rhizosphere ...
GCGTGTCGCTCAGGTCCGCATAGCCCTCGATCCGGACCGCAACCTCCGGATGCTGCCGAAGCCAGGCGGCCTGAGCCTGCAGGGTCGCCTGCGCCTGGGGCGTCAGGACGGAGGCGTCGCCCCCGAAATAGACGATGTCGCTTCCAGTCTTGGCGAGGAAATCGGCCCTGAGGGCATCGATCCCAACCAGCAGGGGCGCAGGCGGCGGGGTCGGATCGCGCTTCCGGAGGCCCGGCAGCTGCGCCGTGGCCGCGCCGGCGAGGAGCGCCATTGCCGCGAACAGGATCACTCGGCGCATCAGTCGATCACTCCTGACCAATCGGGGTCCGAGCCGTCCTGCGGAGTGACGACCCTTCGCGCCTCGCCGCCGGAGATCGCGACCCTAAAGAGCGCCGGCCGCCCGTCCAGTCCCGCGCGCTGGAAGATCAGCTCCCGGCTGCTCGGCGCCCAGTCTGGCGCTTCGTCACCGGGACCCGCGGTCAGCAGCTGTTCGCCGGTGCCGTCGGCTTTCATCACTCCGATCCGTGTTCCGGCCCCTGGAATTCGCCGGGTGAAGGCGATCCACGCGCCGTCGGGACTCCACACCGGATCGGCATACCAGCCGCCGCCGAAACTGATCCGGCGCTGCCCCGTCCCATCGGAGTTCATCACATACAGCTGCTGGGCGCCCGATCGGTCGCTCTCGAACACGATCTGGCCGGCATCGGGGGAGAAGCTGGGCGACGTATCGATACCCGGCGACGCCGTCAGCCTCTGCGGGAGGCCGCCGCCCGAATTGACGACATAGACGTCGGTGTTCGGCCCCTGCTGCATCGAAAACACGATTTTCCTGCCGTCAGGAGAGTAACGCGGCGCGAAGGTCATTCCACTGGTCGGGACGAGCGGCCTCTGCTGGTTGGTGTCGAAGTCGATGATCCGAATGTGCGGCTGCCCTCCGACGAAGCTGACATAAGCGAGCTCGTCCGCTTTCGGTGCCATTCGAGGCATGAGCACGATCGTATCGCCGACTGTGACGAAGCTTTGGTTGGTCCCGTCGCTGTCCATGACTGCGATCCGCTTCACCCGGGCGTTAAGCGGGCCGGTCTCGGCGACATAAGCGATTCGCGTATCGAACAGGCCGGCCGGCGCGCCCGTCGCGGCGGTATAGGCAAGTCCCGAGCATTTGTGCGCCGCCCGGCGCCATTCGCCGCCCGCGACCGCGAACCCGATCCGTCCCAGCTCGCGGCCCTTGGCAACGTCATAGACATAGCAGCCGACGGTAAAGCGCCCGTCGGGGTTCGAGCGGACGAAGCCGGTCAGTAGATATTTGGCGCCTTGCGCCCGCCACCGCGAAAAGGTCGGCGCAGTGACCTCGGGATAGGAATAATAATCCTTCTGGTTGGGCCCGACCGGAACCAGCTCGGACGTCGAGCGGAGGTCGGACGCGATCAGCTGCGAGGCCTGCCAGGCGATCGCGGCGGGGCTGTCGGCGCCGCGCGAGCTATTGTCCGGAGTGGTCAGCGGAGGGACGGCGACGACGGCCACCGACCCCTGCGCTGCTGCCGGGGCAGCGACCAGGGCGAGGCTGAGGAGTGCGAGCGACGTGAAACGGGCAATCATGCGGATTTCGTAATGCTCCTGAACCTGTCGACCCAATCTTTCGGCTGCCGCTGCGGCCGGCCATTCGCATCCAGGAAGGCCGCCGTCACCTGAGCGTCGGTCAACAGTTCCCCATTCCGCATGACTCGTTGATGAATCTCGACCGAAGCCGCGCGGACCTGATCGACGCTGCTCAAGACCAGAAGTTCCTCGCCGAGCCGCGCGGGTTTCGCGTAGCGGATGTTGCATTTGGCGACGTAATAAGCGCCCCCGCCGGCGCGAAGCACGTCGGACTGGTCCACTCCAACGGCGCGGAGCATGTCCGAGCGCGCCCGCTCCATGAACTTCAGATAGTTGGCGTAATAGACGACCCCGGCGGTGTCGGTGTCCTCGAAATAGACGGTGAGCGCGAAATGGTGCTCGTGGCCGACGAAGCCGCCGCGATAGGGTGTGTCGAGGTCACCTGCCATTGCCGTCGCTGTAGCGGTCGCGGACTCGACGCGTAAACCCCGCTTGACTCGCGTGTAACGTTAAGGTTACATGTCACCTACAGGTTACACGAAGGGTCATAGTCATGCACGATCTACACGACGTCGAAGTTGCCGAGCGGATGGGACGGGCCAGGTCACGGTTATTCTTCATACTGGCCATGGTCTTTTTCGCCGGCCAAAGCCTCTATTTCACGAGCTCCCCGCTGACTCGCGATTCGCATGCGCGGGTGGGCGCCTGGCTGATCCTCGTCATTCTGATCCTGATGCTGCTGGCGACTGGCGGCTTCCTGCTCCGTGGCCGCAACGTTCGCGACCTTCTGAATGACGAAACGTCGCGGCTTAATCGCCTTGCTTCGCAGGCGCTGGGCTTTTGGGTAACGATCATCACCGCGCTCGTGGTCTACGTCGAATCGATCTTCGACCCGCTGACCCTGAACGAGGGGATCCACGTCATCGTCACGCTCGGCGTCGGAGCGGCACTGATCAGCTTTGCAGTTCGTGAGCGGAGGGCCCACCGCATTGACTGAGGTGCTGAGGAACCGGCTGCGGGAGGAACGCGATTCCAAGGGCTGGACCCAGGCTGAGCTCGCGGCGCGGGTCGGAGTCAGCCGCAAGACCATCAACACCGTCGAGAACCGCGTGTTTACGCCGTCAGCGACCCTTGCGATCAAGCTCGCCGAGGCACTGGGGGTCAGTGTGGAGAGGCTGTTCTGGATCGAGCGCTGACAGCCTCAACCTCGCGGATGAGGTCGCCCTGTGCTTCGGGCACGTCGGCAAGGTGCATGCCCCAGCCGGGCAGGAACATGCCGAGCACTGCGACTTCGCCGCCGACCCGGTCGGTGCGCTTGTCGCCCGGATTATGGTTGGTGCGGATCGATAGATAGCCGCGCGGGCCGTCGTTGACGCATTTGCCCGAAACCAGCCCTTCGGCGCGCAGATAGGGGGTCGGCGGCGGCCCCTCGCTCGACCAGTCGACCGGGCCGCCCGGCACCGGCAGGCTCGAACGAGCGTAGAAATAACTGTCGAGCGGCACCCAATCGGTCGCGCCGGGCCGTGCCGGATTGACACAGCCGACCGTCATTCCGGACCGGTCGGAATAGCCGAAGATCGCGCCCTTCGGCGGCACGTTCTTCTCGCGGAAGCTAACCCAGCTGATCACGCAGCCCGTCTCGCCCGGTTGACTGCACAGCGGGATCTTCTTGAACGTCCCGCCGACCAGCTTGCCTTCGGGTACCAGCAGATCGAAACCCGGAATGATCGCGAGCTTCATCCGCGCCGCAAGCGCCGGGTTGTTGTCGATTTTGCGCGCGATCAACATCTGCAGCATCAGGCTGCCCTGGCTGTGCCCGACCAGCACGAACGGCCGGCCCTGGTTGCGGGTCCGGATGTAATTGTCCCAGGCGGCCGCAACGTCCCTGTAAGCGAGAGCAGCCGCCTGACTGATGTCCGCGCCGGCGGAGTAAGCGGCCACCGCACTCAGGGTCATCTGGCGATAGATCGGAGCGAAAGGCCGGCACACGGAGGCGAAGCGGGCGAACTGGCTCTCGGTCGCGAGAGTCTCCGACCGGTCGACATTGAGGTCGCTGTTCATCGCCTTGTCGGTCGAGACCGTGGGATAGACGTAGAAGCAGTCAATCGGCGCGTCCTTCGCTACCACGCTTTGGCCGGTCGATCCGTAACCGTTGGGGTTGAGCGCGGTCGTCGCGAGGGGGGTCGAGCACGTGTCGCTCCGGCCGGGCAGGCACAGCCAGGTGGAATCCTTGGCGTAGTCCGGCGCGGGCGGGGCAGTCTGGGCAGGAAGCGGGGCAGCGGCGGTCAACGCGGCCGCCGTCAACAATGCAATGCGGATCACTTCGATGTCGCTCCCTGATCGAACAGGCCGGACTGGTTCCCCTGCGGAGCCGGCAGCCCCAGATGAGCGTAGCCGCGACCGTTCAGGCAGCGCCCTCGTGCCGTGCGAGCGATGAGGCCGAGCTGAATGAGGAACGGCTCGATCACGTCTTCGATCGTGTCGCGCGGCTCGCTGAGGCCCGCCGCAAGCGTTTCCACTCCGACCGGCCCGCCGCCGTAGAGGTCGGCGATCATGGTAAGGTAGCGCCGGTCCATCGCATCCAGGCCAAGGCTGTCGATTTCAAGCCGCGAGAGGGCTTTGTCGGCAACCTCAGCCGAGACCGTGTCGGAGCCCGAGGCATGGGCGAAATCGCGGACCCGGCGGAGCAGTCTTCCGGAGATGCGCGGAGTTCCGCGGGAGCGGCGGGCGATCTCGCGGCCGCCGTCGTCGGTCAACTCGACGCCCAGCAGCCGCGCGGCGCGGCGCACGACCTGCTCAAGCTCCTCGACCGTGTAGAAATTCAGCCGGACCGGAATCCCGAACCGATCGCGCAGCGGAGTGGTCAGCAGCCCTTGCCGAGTGGTCGCGCCGATCAGGGTGAAACGGGGCAGATCGATCCGGACCGAACGCGCCGACGGACCTTCGCCGATCATCAGGTCGAGCGCGCGGTCCTCCATCGCGGGGTAGAGCACCTCCTCGACGGCCGGATTGAGGCGGTGGATCTCATCGATGAACAGGACGTCGCCATCCTCGAGGTTCGTGAGCAGCGCCGCGAGATCCCCGGACTTGGCGATGACCGGACCCGACGTGGCGCGGAAGCCGACCCCCATTTCGCGGGCGAGAATTCCGGCCAGAGTCGTCTTGCCGAGGCCCGGCGGACCATGGAGCAGAACGTGATCCAGGGGTTCGCCGCGACTTTTCGCAGCGTGGACGAAGACCCGCAGATTCTCGCGCGCCGACTGCTGTCCGATGAACTCGTCGAGGCTTTTCGGCCGAAGGGCGGCGTCCGCGTCCTCGGCGGTACGCTCGGGAGTCGTGATCCGGGCAGGGTCGGTTGCCATCGGACGTTGATTCGCAGATGCATGGCCCAACGACAAGCGTGGAGCGAGGGGGATTGCGTAATGGAGCTTGACCGGCGAACGATGTTGGTAAGCGGCGCGGTGCTGGCGGCGGCGCCCGCGCTGGGCAAGGCGAAGGCCGACAAGGCGGGCTGGTATGACCAGGCGATCATCATCGATGCCCTGGGCGGACTTGGCGATCCTTATGTTCCAGATGAACAGTTGCGGCTCGGCGACCGGGCATGGTCGGAAATGGTAGCGACCGGGGTCACGCTTTTGCGCGATACGGTCTTTCCGGTCGGCAACCCTTCCGATCCATGGGGCGACTATCAGCGAGACATCGCCCTCAAGCAGAATATCTTCAATGCCAACCCCGACAAGCTGGTGGTGGTTCGCAGCGCAGCGGACATATTGAAGGCCAAGCGAGAGAAGAAATTTGCCTGGCTGTACGGTACGCAGGATACATCAATGGTCGGGCCGGATCTCGATCGGCTGGCGCAGCTCAAGAAGGACGGCGTGATGACCGTCCAGCTGACCTACAATAACCGCAACCTGGCGGGCGACGGGGCGCTGGAGCCGGCCAATGCCGGCTTGTCGAAGCTCGGCCGCGCAACGATCGAGCGGATCGAAGCGGAGAAGCAGCTGCTCGATCTTTCGCATGGCGGCGCGAAAACCATGGCCGAGGCGGCAGCGCATGCCAAGCGGCCGATGGTGATCAGCCATACCGGCGCGCGCGCGCTGGCCGATCATCCGCGCAATGTCGACGATGCGACGATCAAGGCGGTGGCCGACAAGGGCGGCGTGGTCGGCGTCTATTTCATGCCTTTCCTGACGCTCGACAGCCATCCGAAGGGCGAAGATTTGCTCCGTCACGTTGATCATATCGCCAACGTAGCCGGCGAAGACCATGTCGGGATCGGCACGGATAACGGGGTGCTGCCGAGAACGCTCGACGAAGCAACCAAAGCCAAGCTCAAGACCTGGCAGGAGCAGCGCATCAAGGCCGGCATCGCCGCGCCTGGCGAAGCGGTCGGGGTCTATCCGATGGTCGAGGATTACAACAGCGTCGACCGCTACCGCCGCTTCGTCCGCGACCTCGAAAAGCGCGGCTGGAGCCAGGCCCGGCTGGAAAAGCTGATGGGGGGCAATTTCCTCCGCGTCTATCGCGAGGCGTGGGGCGGCTGAGCCTTAGTGCGAGTGCTTGAGGTCACTTGAGATCTCGACCCAGTCGCACTTGCGCCTTTCCCACACCGAAAAGCGCGGCTCGAGCGAAAAGGGATCTTCGAACGCACCTAGGGGAATCGCGACGAGCCCGTCGAACTTGCCGTTGATCTCGTAATGTACGTCCGAGCCGCAGTCCGGACAGAAATGGAAGGTGATGCGATTGCCGCTGTCGGCGATGTTCACCCAGCTCTTGGAGCGGCCCTCGATTTTTACCTGCTCCGCGGGCCAGCGCGCCTGAACCGCGAACGCGCTGCCCGACCGCTTCTTGCAATCGAGGCAATGACAAACCGACACGCGGACGGGCTCGCCGGTCGTCGTCGCGGTCAGCTGGCCGCAGCGACACGAGGCGGTGCGGCCGGTCACTTCGCCGCCTTCCTGAGCGCAAGGCGGACGAGGTCGTCGAGTCCCGCATCAGGCCCGAGTTCGTCCTGTGCGGCGTTGACTGCGGCGCTCGCCTCGGCGGGCTTGAAGCCGAGGTTGGCGAGCGCGGAAAGCGCGTCGGCGGCAGCTCCGGCTCGCGGAGCAGGTGCCGCGCCGCCAAGTCCGACGACCCCGAGCTTGCCCTGAAGCTCATTGGCTATACGCGCCGCGAGCTTGGGGCCGACCCCGTTGGCACGGCCGATCATAGCCTTGTCGCCTTGGCTGACCGCGCGGGCGAGCTCGTCGGGAGTGAGCGCCGAGAGGATCGCCAGCGCCAATCGGCCGCCGACCCCCTGGACGCTGGTGAGCGCCCGGAACGTGTCGCGTTCGGCGGTCGAGCCGAAGCCGAACAGGGTCCAAGCATCTTCGCGCACTTGCAACTCGGTGAGGATCAGCACCTCGCCGCCGATCGGTCCGAGCGTGTCGAGCGTCCTGCCGCTGCACTGGACGAGATAGCCGACCCCAGCGACGTCAATCACAGCGCCGTCGGCGCTCAATTCAGCGAGGATTCCGGAAAGGCGGGCGATCATCAGCGGTAGGCTTAAGCGATGCGGCGCGCTGTCGCCAGATGATGCGCGTGGGTGATCGCCACCGCGAGCGCATCGGCGGCGTCGGGGCCGGCGACCTTCACCCCCGGAAGGAGTCGCGCAACCATGGCATGGACCTGCGCCTTCTCGGCATTGCCGACCCCGACGACTGCCTTCTTGACCAGGCGCGCGGCATATTCGCCGACATCGATCCCGGAGCGGGCGGCGGTCATGATCACCACCCCACGCGCCTGGCCGAGCTTCAGGGTCGATTGCGGGTTCTTGTTGACGAACACTTCCTCCACCGCGGCGGCATCGGGGCGCTGTTCGGCGATGAGCGCTTCGAGCTGATCGGCGAGCGCAGCAAGGCGGCGCGGCAGCGGAGCGGATGGATCCGTCTTCAATTGTCCGTTGGCGACATGGCCAAGGCGGTTGCCCTCAGCCTGGATCAGCCCCCAGCCGGTGGTGCCGAGGCCCGGATCGAGACCGAGGATCCTCATTCGAGGTTGGCCAGCTCCTCGTCCGGGATGTGCTCATTGCCCCAGACGGTCTGCACGTCGTCGTCTTCGTCGAGCGCCTCCATCAGCCGGGCGAGCTGCTGCGCCTGATCGCCGCGCACTTCGACCTCGGTCGACGGCCGCCACGCCAGCTTCGTCCCCTCCGCTTCGCCGAGCATCGGCTCCAGCGCTCGGGCGACCTCGTGCAAACTTTCGACGCTGGTCCAGATGCGGTGGCCGTCATCGTCGCTTTCGACGTCGTCGGCGCCGGCTTCGATCGCCGCTTCCAGGACTTTCTCATCGTCGCCTGAAGTCGCCGGATATTCGATGAGGCCGAGCCGCTCGAAGCCATGGCTGACGCTCCCGCTCGCGCCAAGATTGCCGCCGTTCTTCGAAAAAGCCGTGCGGACGTTGGTCGCGGTGCGATTGCGGTTGTCGGTCAGCGCCTCGACGATGAGCGCGACCCCGCCGGGGCCGAAGCCCTCGTAGCGGATCTCCTCATAATTTTCGGCGTCCGAGCCCGACGCCTTGTCGATCGCGCGCTGGATATTGTCCTTGGGCATCGATTGCGCCCGGGCGGCAATGACCGCGGCGCGAAGCCGGGCGTTCGCTTCCGGGTCGGGCAGGCCCATCTTCGCAGCGACGGTGATTTCGCGGCTGAGCTTCGAGAAGAGGGCAGAGCGCTTCTTATCCTGCGCCCCCTTGCGGTACATGATGTTCTTGAATTTGGAATGCCCCGCCATGGCGACCTCTTACGCGAGACCCAGCGCGTGGCGATAGGTTTCGAGCACCGCGTCCTGCTCCTGCCGGGTATGCGTTTCCATCCTCCTTAAGCGAACGATCATGCGCATGATCTTGGGGTCGTACCCATTGGCTTTCGCCTCCGCGTAAACGTCGCGGACGTCGTCAGCGATGCCCTTCTTTTCTTCCTCCAAACGCTCGATCCGTTCGATGAACAGCCGCAGCTGATCCGCCGCGACGGTGCCTTCCGCCATTTGCTCAATCTCCGATTTCAGGTTTGAGCCGCGGCTCTAGCGGGTTGAACCGTCATATCAAGCGGCTATGGCAGGGCGGTGACGGACACGCTCGGCCCTCGTTCACGCAAAGTGAAAATCCTGGCGACGCTCGGCCCGGCCTCGAGCGACGTGAAGACGATCCGAAGGCTGATGCTCGCCGGCGCCGACGCCTTTCGAATCAACATGAGCCATGGCGATCAGAAGCAAAAGGCCAGGCTCGTGAAGGCGATCCGCGCGCTCGAGAGGGAATTTCATCGCCCGACGACGATCCTGTTCGATCTCCAGGGGCCCAAGCTCAGGGTCGGCCATTTCGCGAGCGGCGGTGCCATGCTGGAAAAGGGCAGCCGCTTCATCTTCGACCGGGCGGCCAAGGCCGGCGACAGCCATCGGGTCCAGTTGCCGCATCCCGAATTGTTCGAATCGATGAAGGCGGGAACGCGAATTCTGATCGACGACGGCAAGGTCCGCCTGAACGTGCTCGAGGCCGGCGATGACCAGATCGTCAGTGAGGTGAAGGTCGGCGGCACCGTCACCGACAACAAGGGCGTGAACGTGCCCGACATCGTGGTCCCGATCCCGGCGCTGACCGAAAAGGACCGCGACGACCTTCAGTTCGCGCTCGAACAGAAGACCGACTGGATCGCGCTGTCTTTCGTGCAGCGGCCGGAAGATGTGGCGGAGGCGCGCTCGCTGATCGGCGAGAAAGCGGCGTTGCTCGCCAAGATCGAGAAGCCGGCAGCGATCGATCGCCTCAACGACATCATTGAGCTTGCCGACGCGGTCATGGTCGCGCGCGGCGATCTCGGGGTCGAGCTCCCGCCCGAGGCGGTGCCTCCGCTTCAAAACAGGATCGTCGCCTGCGCGCGCCAGTACGGGAAGCCCGTCGTGGTCGCGACCCAAATGCTCGAATCGATGGTCACCTCGCCAACTCCGACTCGGGCCGAGGTCAGCGACGTCGCGACGGCGATCTACGACGGCGCCGACGCGGTGATGCTGTCGGCGGAAAGCGCGACGGGCCAATATCCGATCGAGGCGGTGCAGATGATGGACCGTATCGCCAACAGCGTGGAGCACGACCCGGCCTATCAGGCGCGGATCCACTTCACTCAGACCAAGCTCGAGCCGACCACCGCCGATGCGCTCGCCGGCTCGGCACGGCAGATCGCCCACACGGTCTCGGCGAAGGCAATGGTCTGTTTCACCAGCTCGGGATCGACGGCACGGCGAATCGCGCGTGAGCGGCCTACGGTTCCGACTCTGGCGATGAGCGCATCGATGATCACCGCCCGGCGGATGGGGCTGATCTGGGGCGTTTACGCCGTTCACACGCGTGACGTTTCGAACTTCGAGGGAATGGTCGAGAAGGGCAAAAGAATGGCCCTTCGTCATCGGATCGCCGAAGGCGGCGACCGCCTGGTCCTGATGGCCGGGGTGCCGTTTGGCGTGTCGGGCTCGACCAATGTGCTGCACGTCGTCCGGCTGATCGGCGACGAGCTCGAACGGCATCACGCGTCAACGGCGCAAGGCTAGGACGGCTCGATTCTCGTCCTCGTGCATTGGTTGTTTTCATGAGCACACCTCACGCCCGGACATTTGCCAGCTTTTTCCAGGCCGGCTTCGAATGCTCGTCGCATCGGCGCCGCGACGGCGTTCGCCTCGACCTCATCCGGGCGACCGGCCACGACAAGCATGTGCTGCAGGACTATCGGCAGTGCAGACAGCTCGGCTTCCAGACGCTCCGCGACGGTCTTCGCTGGCACCTCATCGAGAAGTCACCGGGCCAATATGACTGGTCCAGCTGGCTGCCGGCGCTCGAAGCCGCGGAGGAGGCCGGGGTCGAGGTCATTTGGGACCTGTTCCACTATGGCTCGCCAGATTGCGTCGATCAGGCCGCACCGGACTTTCCCGATCGCTTTACCGAGTTCGCGCTCGCCGCAATCGAGCTTCGGCAGTCGGTCACCAAGCGGCCGGCGCTGATCTGCCCGCTGAACGAGATCAACTTCCTGTCGTGGGCAATCGACGACGGATATTTCCCGCAGGTTGGTCCGGAGCAGCGCGGCTGGTTCAAACGCCAGCTCGTTCGAGCTGCGATCACATCGGCAAAGGCGATCAAGCAGCGCTGGCCCAGGGCGACGATTGTCTGGGCCGAGCCCTTGATCCACATCGCCCCGCACGACCGTCGCCGCCAAACGGTGCGGGCCGCGAAACAGAACCTTCAGGGCATGTACGAGGCCTATGACTGGATCCTGGGGCTGGCCGAGCCTGACCTTGGCGGTGACCCGTCCCTGGCCGATGTGATCGGGCTCAATTTCTACCCGCACAACCAATGGTATTTTGAGGGGCCGACCGTCCCCATGGGCCACCACGAATATCGCCCGCTGGCGGACATGCTGGTCGAGATGGCCGAACGTTACGGCAAGCCGATCTTCCTTTCCGAAACCGGCGCCGAAGGATCGGCCAAGCCGTCCTGGCTCCATTATGTCTGCAGCGAGGTGCGCGACGCGATGGATCGCGGCGCCGACGTTCGCGGGATCTGCTGGTACCCGATCACCGCTTATCCCGGCTGGGACAACAGCCGCCACGCCGAGACCGGGCTTCTGTCGACGGTCGTAGCGGACGGCACCCGGCACGTTGATGAAAAGCTGCTCGCGGAATTCGAGGTCCAGCGGAAGCAATTCGCCGGGCTCAGGCCCGATCTTCGGATAGTGGCCGGCGGAAGGCGCTAGGTGACGGGCGCCGCCTGCGGCCCCTCGGACGGAGTGCCGATGAACGGCCACCCGTCGCGCCATTGGATTCGGTCGATCAGAAGGATCCGGCGGCTGTTGACCTCGTCCTCCTGGCGCTGGCGCGGCCGGTTCACGTCGATCGCGTGATAGATCATCCACGTTTGGCCGGCTTTATCCTCGACGATGCAATTATGACCGGGCGCGAGCCAGCGCTCGCTCTTGAACAGCATCAGGCTGTGAGGCACGCCGCGTGCCTCCTCGAGCGTTTCAAACGGGCCCGTCGCGCTCTGCGATCGCGCGACCATCACACCATATTCGGCGTCCGGCCCGCAACAATTGTCGCCTGAATAGAACAGGTAATAGAAATCCCCGCGCCGGATCACCCAGGCTGCTTCGACGAGCCTCGGGAACGCCCCGGTCTTTCCGTTCGGTCGAACCAGGTCGATCGGGCTGCTGTCGGGCGCGAATGACAGTCGGTCAGCGGCAAGTTCCTGAACCTTGATCGGCTGGAAGCCGGAACCCCAATAGAGCAGATGCTTGCCCGTGACGGGGTCGTCGAACGCCATCGGATCGATAAATTCGAAGCCAACCCCGAGTAGCAGCGGCATCCCCATGTCGACGAACGGCCCTGCGGGAGAATTCGAGGTCGCGACGGCGAGTGCATGTCCCCGCTCGTGAGTGTGGCAAGCATCGGGGGTCGCCGAATAATACATGACGTACCGCTCGCCGTCGTACAGCACGTAGGGCGCCCAGAAGTCCTGGGTCTCGCCGGCCCATGACGGCTTCTCCGGAAGAGCGTCGCCGAGCTGCTGCCAATGCAGAAGATCGGCCGACCGCGCGACCTGGATGTTCACCCACTCGCCGTCGCGAAGAGTCTGCGTGGCATAAGCGTAATAAAGGCCGTCTGGCGCGAGGATCACAGCGGGGTCGGGGAAGTCCCCGTCAAGGATCGGATTGACGTACGTGCCCGCTACGCGAGCGGGGACGGTCGCGGCTGCCCTGCTGGGGGTCAAACAGCCTCAATCGCAGCAGCAGCGTCCTGCGGCTGCTTGCGATCCCGCTGCTCGTTGATCCGGCGGAACATGGCCAGCGCCTGTCCGACGATCTGGTCCATATTGTAATAACGGTACGTCGCGAGCCGACCGACGAAGGTCACGCCTTCGGTCGCGTCGGCGAGCGCTTCATAGCGCTTGAACAGCAGCTGATTTTCCTCGCGCGGGATCGGATAATAGGGATCGCCCTCGGCCGACGGATATTCGTAGGTGATGGTCGTCAGCGGCGCCTGCTGCCCGGTCAGATGCTTGTATTCGCTGATCCGGGTGTAGGGCACGTCCGGCGAGGGATAATTGACCGTCCCGACGGGCTGGTACCGCTCCTGATCGATCGTCTTGTGATCGAATTTCAGACTGCGGTACGGCAGCTTGCCGTAGCAGAAATCGAAATATTCATCGATCGGTCCGGTGTAGATGATGTGGCCGGCTTCGACCTCGTCGCGCACGTCGCGAAATTCGACGCCCGTTCGGATCTCGATCAGCGGGTTGTCCAGCATCTTCTCGAACATCGCCGTGTAGCCGTCGAGCGGCATGGCCTGGAAGCTGTCGGTGAAATAACGGTCGTCGGTGTTGGTGCGCGTCGGAATGCGCGAGGTCACCTGCTTGTCGAGCTGGCTAGGGTCGAGGTCCCATTGCTTGCGCGTATAGCCGCGGAAGAACAGCTCGTAGAGTTCACGCCCGATAGCGTTGATAACCACGTCCTCCGACGTTTGAATGTCTTCGACCGGCTCGGCGCGCGCGGCGAGGAAGGCCGCCGCATCCTCGTCGCTTTCCAGCTTCGCGTCGAACAACATGTTGAGCGTCGTGCGGTTGATCGGAATCGGCACCAGCTGGCCACGCGCCTGTGCGAGTACGCGATGTTCGTACGGCCGCCACTTTGTGAACTGTGACAGATACTCGACCACCTGCTCGCTGTTGGTGTGGAAAATGTGCGGGCCGTATTTGTGGTAGAGGATCCCGTCCGAGTTCTTTTCGTCATAGGCGTTGCCGCCGATGTGCGGCCTGCGGTCGATCAGAAGCACGCGCGCGCCGTGTTGGCTGGCCAGCCGCTCGGCGAGGATGGAG
>Ga0207647_10002662_pt1 | contig 13484 bp, 10 predicted proteins | sample KBSCornC2_FD_184295 | JGI IMG/M metagenome (GOLD analysis project Ga0207647, IMG submission 184295) | Corn rhizosphere microbial communities from Kellogg Biological Station, Michigan, USA - C2 (SPAdes) (version 2) | ecosystem: Host-associated > Plants > Roots > Rhizosphere ...
GAAGCAGTTGGGGGAGTCGACGCTCGTACTGCGTGGGCCGCTCGCGCGGGCGAGTCTGCAGCTTGCCGTCGTGGACAAGCTGTCTCCGCTCGATCGATTCGCGTGGGTCGTCGATCAGCTGCCGAAGCTTCCGGGTTCCGGGATTGTCTACGCGTTGACCGTCGCTGACGCGCAGCGGCTGGCCTCGGTGATTCAAGAGGTCCACGGCCGGGATGTGCCGGTCGCGGCGTACACCGGTCAGTTGGAGGCGGGGGAGCGGGAGAGCCTCGAGGACGCGCTGCGGGACAACCGGTTGAAGGCGTTGATCGCGACGTCGGCGCTGGGGATGGGCTACGACAAGCCCGACCTCGGATTCGTGGTGCATGTCGGTTCGCCGCCGTCGCCGGTGTCGTACTACCAGCAGGTCGGTCGTGCCGGCCGCGGGATCGACCACGCGGTCGTGGCCTTGCTGCCCTCCGATGCGGATTCCGGTGTGTGGGACTACTTCGCGACGGCGACGATCCCGGTCCCGGAGAACGTGCAGCGACTGCTGCAGGCGCTGGACGGCTACGGCCCGGACCAGCCGGCATCGGTGCCGGCGCTGGAGGCCGAGACCGGGCTGCGGCGGACCCGCGTCGAGCTGATGCTGAAGCAGCTCGCGGTCGACGGGGTCGTCGAGCGGGTCGAGCGCGGCTGGATCCGGACCGGCGCCGAGTGGACGTTCGACGCGGCGCACTACGACGGGATCGTGTCCGTCCGGCGGCGCGAGGCGGACATCATGCGGGCCTACACCCGCGGTGATCGTTGTCTGATGCAACTTCTCCAGGAGTCGCTGGACGATCCGTCGGCGGAGCCGTGCGGGCGGTGCTCGGTGTGTCTGGGGCGGCTGCCGGAGCCTTTGGTCGCGCGGCCGGAGCCGGAGACCGTCGCGACGATCACCCGGTCGCTGCGCGGCGAGGTGCACGTCCTGGAGCCGCGGAAGATGTGGCCGGGCGGTGCGTTCGGTGCGCGCGGGAAGATCCCGCCCGGCCTGTCCGCCGAGCCGGGCCGCATCGTCGTGTACGCCGACGCGCCCGAGTGGCGCGAGGTGTTGCAGGGCGCGTTCAACGGCTCGCCGGTTCCGGAGGCCGTCGAGGCGCTCCAAGCCGGTGCTGTTGCGGCGCTCTCGCGGTGGCGTGGTTCGTGGTCGGCGCGGCCCGACGTCGTCGTACCGCTCGCGGCGGGTGGTCATCCGGACCTCACGTCCGCGATTGCCGATCACGTCGCCGGGGTCGGGCGGTTGGAGCGGGCCGAGCTGACGATCGACCGCACCGGCTACACCGACGACCTGTCATCGGCCGAGGAGGCGAAGGTCTGGCGCGACGGCATCACTGTGGACGGCGCCACCGCCCAGGCCGTCACGGCACGCACAGTCCTCCTGCTCGTGGACTCCACGTCATCGCAGTGGCCGGTAACAGTCGCCACAGCCAAACTCCGCGAAGCGGGCGCTATGGCCGTTCTCCCACTGGTGATCCACAAACGCCCCTGACAGTCCCAGCGAGAGGGTTCCGCGGCAGCGCGTGGCGCGCTGTCACGTGGCGCGGGAGCGCCACGTGGCCAGGGTGTCGGTCCAGGTGTCGTTTGCCCCGAGCAGTGCCGTGAGGATTTCGGGCTGCTCGGTGGCGAGGTTGTGAATCTCGGTCGGGTCATCCCCGAGGTTGTAGAGGTAGGTGCCGGGCGTTTGCGGGCCGCCCAGATGTTCGGCGGGGTCTGTGACGAGTTTCCAGGGGCCGCGGCGGACGGCCTGCTGGCCGGCGTACTCCCAGGTGAGGGTTCGCTCGGGCGCATCGCCGGTGAAGAGCTGGATGCCGTCGAGGTCGGCAGGCGCTGGGATGCCGCCGGCGGCCAGCACGGTGGGTGTCACGTCGATCATCATCGCGGGCTCGACCGACGTGACTCCGGCGGGCAGCGTCGACGGCCAGGACCAGATGCCGGGCACCCGGATTCCGCCTTCGAACAGCGATCCCTTGTGGCCGCGCAGCCCGCCGGTCGAGCCCCCGGCATACGCGATCTCCTCGCCGCCGAGCCAGTTGCGTTCCTCCGCCGACGGACCGTTGTCCGACGAGAAGAAGATGATCGTGTCCTCGAGCCGCCCGGTCCGCTCCAGCACGTCGACGATCCGGCCGACGCCGTCGTCCACCCGGCTGATCATCGCGGCCATCACCTGCTTGTCCCACGGCAGGTGCGCGTACTGCGCCATCGCGTCGGCGGGCGCGTGCATCGGGTAATGCGGCGCGTTGTACGCGACGTAACACAGGAACGGATCGTCGACCGAGGAGATGAACTCCACCGCGCGATCGGTGATCAGGTCGGTCAGGTAGTCACCGTTGTGCCAGACCTCGTCGTCGTCCGACCACAGATCGTGCAACGGATTCCGCACACCCCAGTACATGATGTGCGAGTAGTAGTCGACGCATCCGGCCCGGAACCCGAAGTGGTGGTCGAACCCGAAGCGCAGCGGCGCCGACCCGGCCTCGACCCCGAGGTGCCACTTCCCGAACACCGCCGTACGCCACCCCGCCGCCGACAACTCCGACGCGAGTGTGGACTGCGCGGGCAGACCGTGCGTGTCCCGCCGGGCGCCGAGGATCGACTGGACTCCCGCGTGCGCCGGGTGCCGCCCGGTCAGCAGCGCCGCGCGTGACGGCGAGCAGACGGGGGAGTTCGAGTACCACTCCGTCATCCGCACACCGCGCGCGGCGAGCGCGTCGAGGTGCGGCGTTCGGATGTCCGGGCTGCCGTAGCAGCCGAGGTCGCCCCAGCCCAGATCGTCGGTGTAGATGATCACGATGTTCGGACGGGGCACGCGCAACTCCTACCGGTCGACGGTGACGGACGCCTCCAGCAAGGATTTCAGATCCGCGAGCAGCGCCGGCCAGCCGTCCTGGATCATGGTCCGGATCGTGCTGCCGGGCTCGAAGCCGCTGTGGATCACGGTGAGCTTCACCTGACCGTCGACCGGCTCCAGCTCGAAGGTTGCCGTCGACAACGGCTCCCGGCTGGTCCGCTCGTATGTCGCGTCGTCGAACCCGACCGCCTTCGCGAACTCGGGCGTGATGTGGTGCCAGGTGTAGGACAGCCGCGTGTACGGCGTGTGCTCGACCACCACCTGCCCCGGTCCGTCGATCCTGACGTCGCCCTGGTGCCACACCATCGCGGAGCCGGGCTCCCAGTCGGTCTCGTGGTGGAGCTGCCAGTACTGCTCGGTGAACGCCGGGTCGGTCAGCGCCTGCCACAGCCGCTCGGGTGTGGTCCGGATATACGTCGTGTAGACGAAGTCGTTGCCGGACAGATCAGTAGTCATCTCAGCCTCCAAGGCCGTCTTCAGATCGGCGAACAGCTGCACCCGCCGACGGTCGTACTGATGGATCCAGCGATCGGCGATCGCGTTGATCGGCTCCGCGTTGAGGTGGTGCAGCTTCTCGCGGCCGCGCCACACGGTGGTGACGAGGTTCGCGCTCTCCAGCACGGCGAGGTGCTTGCTGACGGACTGCCGCGCCATGTCGAGCTCGGCGCACAGCTCCCGCAGGGTCTGCCCGTTGCGCGCGTTCAGCAGGTCGAGCAGCCGGCGCCGGCTCGGGTCGGCCAGCGCCCGGAACACCTCGTCGTCCATCGCACTCCGATCGCTTCATGCAGCCGTCTGGCTGCCTTTCCAACATAGGCAGCCGAACGGCTGCATGTCAACCAAACCCGATTGACGCACCGGCGAGGATGGTCGCGTGGAGATCGAGAGCCTGGGATTCCGGACGGATCTGTTGCTGCTGAGCATGGGCGGCAGCGAGGTGCACGACACCGGCGCGTACGTCGTGGCGCGGACGCCGGCCAATCCGGGCTTCTGGTGGGGAAACTTCCTGCTCTACCGCACGCCGTTCGCGCCGGGCGACGCCAAGCGCCGGATCGACGACTTCCGCCGCGAGTTCCCGCAGGCGCAGCATGTCGCCCTGGGCGTCGACAGCACGGACGGCGAGGTCGGCGTGGAGGACGAACTGACCGCGTCCGGTCTGACTGTCGAGCGCAGCGTGGTCATGACTGCCCAGCGGGTCGTCCAGCCGCAGCGGCCGAACGAGCAGTCGACGTACCGCTTCCTGAGCAGCGACGACGACTGGGAGCAGATGTACCACCACAACCTGGCGTGTGCGGAGATGGAGGTGGACTCGGCGTACGAGGAGTTCACCCGGCGCAAGCTCGTGACGAATCGCGCGCGGGTCGACGCCGGCCACGGGAAGTGGTTCGGGGCGTTCGACGGTGACCGGCTGCAGAGTTCACTCGGCCTGATCTTCGACGGCAACGGGCTGGCCCGGTTCCAGAGCGTGCTGACGTCGCCGGAGGATCGCGGCCGGGGTCTCGCCGGCACGCTCGTCCACCACGCGTCGACGTACGGCCTGACCAGGGCGAAGACCCTCGTCATCGTCGCGGACCCGGACTACCTCGCGATCCGGATCTACCGCGCCGTTGGTTTCGCCGACGCGGAGACCCAGCTCCAGTTCACGCTGCCGCCCGCATGACAGAGTGGGTCCATGACTGACGGACGGCGTGGGGTTGTGCTGGTGACCGGTGGCAGTCGCGGGATCGGCGCGGCGGCGTCGCTCGCGCTGGCGGCGGACGGATGGGACGTCGGGGTCAACTACCGGACCCAGGCCGACGAAGCTGCCCGGGTCGTGAAGGCCTGCGAGGAACGCGGCGGGCGTGCGATCGCGGTGCAGGCCGATGTGGTGGAGGCGGCGCAGATCGAGCGGCTCTTCGACACCGTCACCGCGGAGCTCGGTCCGATCGGTGCCGTGATCAACAACGCGGGCGTCGTCTCGCCGTCCGGCCGGGTCGCGGAGTACGACGCGGAGCGCCTCGACCGGGTGTTCCGGATCAACGCGATCAGCGCGTTCCTGGTCGCCGGCGCCGCGGTCCGCCGGATGTCCACTGCGTACGGCGGGAACGGCGGCGTCATCGTGAACATCTCCTCGCGCGCCGCGGTCCTCGGATCGGCCGGTGAGTACGTCGACTACGCGGCGAGCAAGGCGGCTGTCGACGCGCTCACCACCGGGCTGGCGAACGAGGTCGCGAAGGAGGGTGTCCGCGTACTCGGCGTCCGGCCCGGACTGATCCAGACCGACATCCACGAGCCCGGCCGCCTGGACCGCCTCGGTGCCACGCCGCCCCTGGCGCGTCCCGGCACCGCGGAGGAGGTCGCCGAGGTCATCGCCTTCCTGGCCTCACCCCGCTCGTCCTACATGACAGGCACCACGGTCGACGTCTCCGGCGGCCGCTGACCCCGCGATGGACCACTTTGTGCACCAGATCCGCGCCATCGGGCCGCTCCGGTACGGATCGGGTGCACAAAGTCGAGGGAGGAGGTAGGGCGTGGGCTTGCGGCCGGTGGATCTGGCGCGGCGGGCGGGGGTGTCGACCCAGCTCGTGCGCAACTACGAGGCGGCGGGGATCCTGCCGCCCGCGCCGCGCTCGGACACCGGGTACCGGCAATACGGGCCGGAACACGTCCAGGCGCTGCTGACCTATCGCGCGCTCTACCCCGGGTTCGGTGCCGAGACCGCGACGGAGATCATGCGTGCCGTCCACAACGGCGACGAGGCACTCGCCTACCGGCTGGTGGACGCGGCCCACGCCGCGCTGCACGAACAGCGACTCGCGACCGACGCCGCCGACGAGGCGCTCGCCGCGCTGGCCGCGGAGTACGTCGACGAGCAGCCGGTCACCGGCCCGTCCCTTCTCGTCGGAGAGCTCGCGCACCGCCTAGGCATCCGTACGTCGGCCCTCCGGGTCTGGGAAGCCGCGGGCCTGCTCGCGCCGGCGCGGGAGCCCGGCACGAAGTACCGCCGCTACGGCCCGGAGCAGGTGCGGGACGCGCGGATCATCCACATGCTCCGCCAGGGCCGGTACTACTTCGAGCAGATCAAGCCCGTCCTCGACGGCCTGCGCCGTACCGGCAGCACCGACGCTCTGCGCGCCGCAATCGCCGAGCGCCGCGCCGCCCACGACCGCCAGACCAAGGCGATGCTGCACGGCGCCGCGCTGCTCCACCAACTCATCGACGACCTTGTGCTCGCACCAACCGTTCTAGAGCCGCTCTGATGGTTGGTGGGTGCTCAAGGTCGGTGCGGTACGGCGAGGTGGGTCGGGGTTGATCGGCCGCGGACGGTGACCTCGTCGCCGGGGCGCCAGTTGGCGGCCTCGGCGGGGGCCGACTCGGCGACCGCGCTCATCGACGCGACCAGCCTGCCGGGCGCCGTCTTGGCCAGCTCGCTCAGCCGTGCCGCCTCGTTCACCGGGTCCCCGATCACGGTGTATTCGTGTCGCCGTACGTCGCCCACCGTGCCGGCCACCACGACCCCGGCCGTGACGCCGATGCCCGCCGTTGCTTCCGGCAACTCGTCGGCGAGCCGCCGGGCCAGTTCACGTCCCGCGGCGAGCGCGCTGCCTGCCGGGTCCGCGAGTTCGGCCGGCGTACCGAAGATCGCGAGCGCCGCGTCGCCGGCGAACTTGTTCACAAACCCGCCCTGGCGGTCCACCTCGGAGACCACGATCGCGAAGAACCGGTTGAGCAGCTGCACCACCTCGGCCGGCGGCCGCTCCGCCGCCAGCTCCGTCGAGCCGACCAGGTCGACGAACAGCACCGCGGCGTACCGCTCCTCGCCGCCGAGGCTGTCGCTGCTCAGCGCCTCCTGCACGACGCCCGGCCCGACGTACCGCCCGAAGACGTCGCGGATCCGCTCCCGCTCGCGCAGCCCCTCGGTCATCCGGTTGAAGCCGGCCTGCAGCGATCCCAGCTCGGTGCCGTCGAACACCGGGATGCTCACATCCAGCCGGCCCTCGCCGATCAGGTTGAGCGCGTCCCGCACCGAGCGCACCGGCGCCACCACCGACTTCGCCGACAGCCAGGTCAGCAGGCATCCGTTGCCGAGCGCCACGATGCCGAGGGCAAGGATGACGACCGAGAGCCGGGTCGGCGTGACGTCGCCCTCGATCAGCGCCAGGACGGCGGCCAGCATCAGCCCGGCCACCGGGACACCGGAGCCGACCGCCCAGAAGAACACCATGCGCGCCTTCAGCCCGGCCGCCAGCAGCCGGCGTGGCGGCGGGGAGTCGACGAGCGCCCGCGCCGCAACCGGCCGCAGCGCGAACTCGGTCAGCAGATACGAGACCGAGCAGGTGATGATCGTGCCGTCGACGACCGTCAGTGCGACGCGCAGCGCGTTCTCCGGCTGCAGGATCAACGTCATCACGGTGAAGAACACGGCGGCGAGCAGCCAGAGCAGCACCTCGATCAGCGTCAGCCGCAGCGGGAGTTGCAGCGTGGCGATCTGCTCGCGACGACTGGCCGGCCGTCCCAGGTCGATCCAGCGCGTCACGCGGCGGGTCAGCCGGGTGCTCCAGACGCAGCCGACGGCCACCGCGATCACGAAGTACGCCGGGATGACGATCGCGTCGACGAGCTGGAGCTGATCGACCAGCGACGGCCCGGGCAGCACGAAGACCGCGAGCGCGAACACGACGAGCGCGCCGATCAGGTTGGTCCCGATCGAGAACGTGGTCATCAGGATCTGCAGCCGGAGACGCAGCCGCCGCGGGCTTTGGTCGGCCGGTCCGAGCAGCCAGGATCCGAACGGCCGCCGTTTCAGCACCAGCTCGGGACTCTGCTGCGACATCATGGGACCCAGTCTGCCGTGTCAGGACCGAACGAGGGTTTTGGCACGGTGGTGCGGCTGGCCCAGATTGGCCGTCCGAACCGGGCGGGACGTGGGTAATGTTCCCCGGACGCCTCACCTGCGGAGCTTCCCTTGACGTACGATCGCCACTCCTTTGCCGAGCCGAACGTGGTTCGGACCACCCACCTCGAGCTCGACCTCGCGCTCGACTTCGCCGAGAAAGTGCTGGCCGGCAGCGCCACGCACACGCTCGCCTGGACCGGTGCGACCGACCGGCTCGTCCTGGACACCCGCGACCTCACGGTGCTGGGTGTCGAGGGGGAGACGGCCGACGGCTGGGAGCCGCTGGAATACAGCCTCGCGGTGCCGGACCCGGAGCTGGGTTCCGCGCTGACCATCCGGACCGCGGGTCATCCGCGGGTCAAGGTCAGCTACCGGACCGCGCCGACGGCGACCGGTCTGCAATGGCTGGAGCCGGCGATGACCGCGGGCGGCGTGATGCCGTTCATGTTCAGCCAGTCGCAGGCGATCCACGCGCGCAGCTGGGTCCCGGTGCAGGACACGCCCGGCGTCCGGTTCAGCTACGCGGCCCACGTGACCGCGCCGCCGGAGCTGATGGTGCTGATGAGCGCCGACAACGGCACGACGTCGCGCCGCACCGGGTCGTACGACGTGGTGATGCCCGAGCCGATCCCGTCGTACCTGCTGGCGATCGCCGCCGGCGACCTGGTGTTCGAGCAGCTCGGCGAGCGGTCGGGCGTGTGGGCCGAGCCCGCGACGGTGCGCCGGGCGGCGACCGAGTTCTCCGACACCGAGGAGATGATGCGGGTCACCGAGGAGCTCTTCGGCCCGTACCGCTGGGGCCGCTACGACCTGCTCGTGCTGCCGCCCTCGTTCCCGTACGGCGGGATGGAGAACCCGCGGATGACGTTCGCGACCCCGACCGTGGTGATCGGCGACAAGTCGCTGGTCAGCGTGATCGCGCACGAGCTCGCGCACAGCTGGTCCGGCAACCTGGTCACGCAGGACAGCTGGGACGACATCTGGCTCAACGAGGGCTTCACGTCGTACGTCGAGAACCGGATCGTCGAGGCCGTGTACGGGACCGAGTTCGCGGTGATGGAGACCGCGATCAAGCAGCACGCGACCGTGGTGAAGCTCGACCCGCTGACGCCGGCCGAGCTCGCGGTCGAGCTGCCCGGGCTGCACCACCGGTCCGAGTACCACGGGAAGACGTCGACCGGCCCGCTCAAGGGGTCGTGGTTCCTGGCGTGGCTGGAGCAGCGGTTCACGCGCGAGGTGTTCGACCCGTTCCTGCGCGGGTACTTCGACCGGTTCGCGTTCCGCAGCATCAACACCGACGACTTCGTCGAGCACCTGCGGGAGCACCTGGTCGCGGCGCACCCGGGTGTCGTGACGGAGGCTGAGCTGGCCGCGTGGCTGTACGAACCGGGCATTCCCGGGTTCGCGGAGCGGGCGGTGTCGGCCCGGTTCCAGGTCGTCGACGAGGCGCGCGGCCTGTGGCTGTCCACCGGCGAGCTGCCGCACGGCGCGGAGCGGTGGACGACGCAGGAGTGGCTGCGGTTCCTCGACGCGGCTCCCGACGTGCTGAGCCCAGTGCTGCTGCAGCAGCTCGACCGCGCGTTCGGCCTGACCGGCACGGCGAACGGCGAGATCGCGCGGCGCTGGTACCAGATCGTTGCCGCGAGCAGCTACGAGGCGGCGTACGCCGAGATGGCCGAGTTCCTCACCCGGGTCGGCCGGATGAAGCTCGTCCTCCCGGTCTACCAGGCCCTGGCCGGCACCGACCGCGCCTTCGCCGCGGAGGTCTTCGCCAAGGCCCGCCCCGGCTACCACCCGATCACCACCGCGGCCGTCCAGAAGATCCTCGGCCAGTAGACCGGACAGTAGACTGGGCGGCATGACTCACATTCCTGACGGGAGGATGGATCCCGCTGCTCGATGAGCGGGATCCGGGTGCGGAGCCGCAAGGACCTCAAGCACCAACGCCGCCGCAGGTCCCACTCGTGCTGGGACCATCTGCTGATCGCGCCGCTCTGGCCGATGCACGACGTGAACCTCGGGACCCTGCTCCGGACCTGTGACGCGGTCGGGGCGTGTCTCGCGGTGCCGAAGCTGCCCTGGGTGCCGGACGCGCTTGCCAAGGGCAACACGCTGCGGCGCCGGACCTGTGTGCACTGGACCGGGCACGACCCGGTCCGCTGGCTGATCGACCAGCGGAGCAGACCGGACACGACGGTGATCGGGGTCGAGCTCGCCGACGAGGCGGTCCGGCTGGCCGACCTGCCGCCGGCGCGGAACCGGACGATCGCCGTCCTCGGGCACGAACGCACCGGCATCCCGCCCGAGGCCGTCGACCAGCTGGACGTCGTCGTCGAGATCCCGATGATCGGGACCGGCGCCAGCCTGAACGTCGCGGTCGCCGGCTCACTGGTGTTGTACCGGCTGGCGGGGCTGCTATAGGTCCAGCTTGCGCCGGTGCGTCCGGTACTGCGGGCGGTAGCCGAGGCGATCGTTGGTGCGGCGCATCGCCACGTTGGTGTCGACCGTGTCGGTGCGCAACCCGTCGAGATCGGGGAACCGGCGCCGGGTCTCGTGGATCTGCGCGGCCTTCATCCACAGCGCGAGCCCACGGCCGCGGTGCTCGGGGAGGACGGCGGTGCCGTAGTGCTGCCCGTCGCCCTTCCCGTCACCCGGTACGACGACCTCGGTGAAACCCGCGATGCGGCCGGTGCCGTCCACGGCCGCGACGACGGACAGGTGCTCGCCGCGTTGCGCGATCAGCTGCGCGGCGTACCTGGTCCGCTCGACGTCCCAGACGTCCACCGGAGTCGCGATCGTGCCGGACGGCGCATCGTTCATCCCGGCGCGCGCGTCGGTGAAGGTCTGCACCAGTTCGTCCGGTGGCACGCCGTCCCACGACACCAGCCGGTACCCGGCGACCGCCGGTACGTCGGGCGTGGTCGTGGACAGATCCAGCCGCGCGTAGATGAGCGTCAGGCCGACGCTGAACCCGCGCCGCTGGAGGAAGCGATCGCCGACCGAGTCGACGTCGACGTCCGCGACGATCGTCCGTACGTCGTGTTCGCGCGCGCCGTTGACGACCGCGCCGAGCAGCTGCGTCCCGATCCCGCGGCCGCGCTCGGCGGGGTGCACGGTGAGCTCTGCCTCGCCCAGGTGCGCGTGCGCCTTGCGGCTGTGCAGCCGGAGGAACGCGGAACCGACCGGCGTGCCGTCGGCCTCCGCGGCCAGCCACGCGATCCGGCGGCTGAACGGCTTGAAGTCGGGATCTGTCAGCGGAATCACTCTGATGCTCAAGCCGTCAACATAACGCGGTTGCGGGATCAGGTGCCGCGCGGAGGCCGATCGGCTAGCGTGGCCCGCAGGCCGAACGGGGAGAGGAGCCCAGGGGTGGAGCAGTTGGACGACGACGTGCGCGTCGTACGCACGATCGGTGCCGACCATGTGGCGCTCCGCGAGCAGGTCCTGGCGGAGCTGCGCCGGCGGATCGTGGACGGTGAGTACCAGGAGGGCGAGCGGCTGACCGAGACCCGGCTCGCGGACGACTTCGGTGTGTCCCGCAACCCGGTCCGGGAGGCGCTGCGCGTGGTCGAGGCCGAGGGCTTCGTGCAGATCCTGCCGCGGCGGGGCGCGGTCGTCGCGACGCTCGACGAGGCCGCGGTGCGCGACCTGTTCGCCGTACGGCAGCAGCTCGAGACGCTCGCCGCCGGGCACGCGGCGGAGCGGGCGACGCCCGAGGGCATCGCGATGCTGCGCCGCCTGGTCGAGGACGCGAACGCGGCCACGAAGGCCGGGGACTTCGACCGGGTCGCGGAGCTGAACAGCGCCTTCCACCGCGCCGTGATCGAGGTCAGCGGCAACCGGTGGCTGCTCTCGATGTCGGCCGCGATGTACCACCACGTGCACTGGGTGTTCCGCGTCGGCGCCGCCCAGCGCGCGCCGCACTCGTCCGAGGAGCACGTCCGCCTGGTCGACGCGATCGAGGCCGGGGACGCGGAGGCCGCCACCGAAGCAGCCCGCCTCCACGTCGAAGCCGCCGCGAAGGCAGCCCTCCGCCCTACGGCGTAATCGGTAGGGATCGCCAGGCCATCACAATTGCCACCCTCCTGCTTTCGTCACGCTCAGCACGTCGGGGGCGGCGCGATTGTGATGGCCTGCAGATCCGGGCTACCGGCCGACCGCGTAACCCTGCATGCCGCGTGGGTTTGCCGCGGCGGCGAGGATGCCGTCGGCTTCCTTCCGTACGGCGCACAACCGGCCGAGGCTCCACGCATCCGACTCGGTGAGGACGTGCCCCCGCCGTGCCAGCTCGTTGACGACGGCGCGCCCCACGCGGGGTTCGACCACCAGGCCGCCCGGCTCCGAGGTGCGCGGGTAGAACGACGACGGGAAGCCGGTCGTGTGCCACGCGGGGGCGTCGATCGCCTCCTGCAGATCCAGCCCCGCGCCCAGGTGCCGCAACAGGAACAGCAGCTGCCACTGGTCCTGCTGGTCGCCACCCGGCGAACCACACGCCATCACCGGCTCGCCGTCCCGGAGCACCAGCGTCGGCGTCAGGGTCGTCCGCGGCCGCTTGCCAGGTGCGAGCGAAGCCGGCAGCCCTTCCTCGAGCCAGAACATCTGCGCGCGGCTGCCGAGGCAGAAGCCGAGCTCGGGGATCGTCGGCGACGACTGCAGCCAGCCGCCGCTCGGCGTCGCCGAGATCATGTTGCCCCAGCGGTCGACCACGTCGACATGGCACGTGTCGCCGCGCGTCTCCCCGACGGGCGAGACGGTCGGCTCGCCGGTCGTCGCGTCGCCCGTCTCGTTGCCGGCGGCAATCGACGGCAGCGTCGGCGTCCGTCCGCCGGGGCTGCCCGGGCGCAGCTCGAGCGAGGCGTCCGCGCCGATCAGCTTCGCCCGCTCGGCGGCGTACGCGGGGGAGAGGAGCGTGTCGAGCGGGACGTCGGCGCCGTCGCCGTACCAGGCCTCGCGGTCGGCGTACGACAGCTTCATCACCTCGACTGTGGTGTGCACACCCTCCGCGGTGTCCAGGTCGACGTCCCCGAGCTCCGCGAGTATGGCGAGGGACTGCAGCAGGCCCGGGCCCTGCCCCCACGGGCCGGTCTTGGCGACGGTGTACCCGTTCCAGTCGTACGTCGCCGCGTCTTCCCAGCTCGCCTCGAACGCGGCCAGGTCGTCGCCGGTGATCAGGCCGGCGTGGTCCGCGCCGCTGGAGTCGCGGTGCGGGATCCGCGAGAACTTGTCGATCGCCTCCGCGACGAATCCCTCCCGCCAGGTCTTCCGCGCCTGCTCGATCTGCGTCTCGCGATCCGGCCCGACTGCTGCGGCCACGAGCTTCTCGAGCGTCGCGGCGTACGCCTCGTTGCGGAACCGGCCCGTGACCGGGCGGCCGCCGTCGAGCCAGAGCGCGGCGGACGTCGGCCAGTGCTCCTCGAAGAGCTGCTGCACGGTGGCGATGGTGTCGGCGATCCGCGGCACGAGCGGGTGCCCGTTGCGCGCGTACTCGATGGCCGGCTCCAGTACGACGCTCAGCGGCAGGGTGCCATGGTCGCGCAGCAGGAGCAGCCAGGCATCGACCGCGCCGGGAACGGTAGCCGCGAGCGGACCCGAGCCGGGCACCAGCGTGAGACCGAGCGAGCGGTAGTGCTCGATGGTCGCGCCGGCCGGGGCGACGCCCTGGCCGGACAGCACCCGCGGCGTCGGGTCGGCGGCGGTCGCGATGATCGCCGGCACCTCCCCGCCCGGCCCGTTGAGGTGCGGCTC
>Ga0207647_10002663_pt1 | contig 13480 bp, 6 predicted proteins | sample KBSCornC2_FD_184295 | JGI IMG/M metagenome (GOLD analysis project Ga0207647, IMG submission 184295) | Corn rhizosphere microbial communities from Kellogg Biological Station, Michigan, USA - C2 (SPAdes) (version 2) | ecosystem: Host-associated > Plants > Roots > Rhizosphere ...
TGCGCCGGCTGCAACGCCAGGGGCACCAGATGGCGACCGCGGAGAATGGCCGCATCGCGCTGGACATGCTCGCGCAGGCCGGCTTCGACCTGGTTCTGCTCGACATCATGATGCCGGAAATGAACGGCTTTGAAGTGTTGCAGCACCTCAAGGCCGATGACGCGCTCAGGCACCTGCCGGTGATCCTGATCTCGGCACTGGACGATGCCGAAAGTGTCACCAAGGGCATCGCGCTGGGCGCCGACGACCACCTGCCCAAACCCTTCGACCGGCAAATCCTCAACGCGCGCGTGACGGCGAGCTTGGCAAAAAAACGCCTGCACGATCGCGAGCAGATATATGCGCGCAGCCTGGAGCGCGAGATGGACATCGCGCGCGAGATCCAGGCGGGCTTCCTGCCGCACCAGTTGCCTGTCCGCGATGGTTGGGATCTCGCCGCCTGGTTCGAGCCCGCGCGCCGTGTCGCCGGCGACTTCTACGATGCCTTCGAACTTGCCGGAGGCCGCCTCGCGGTGGTACTGGCCGACGTCTGCGACAAGGGCGTGGGGGCGGCCTTGTTCATGGCGCTGTTCCGATCGCTGGTGCGCGCACTCGGCGAGCGCTTGTTGACGCCGGATGGCGATGTCGGAAGCGAAGCTTGCCGGTTGATCGGCGACGTCAACAACTACATCGCACGCACCCACGAGCGTGCCAACATGTTCGCGACGATGTTTTTCGGCAGCCTTGACCTTGCCAGCGGAGAACTGGTCTACGTCAACGCCGGACACGAGCCGCCCCTCGTCACCGGCACGCAAGGCGTGCGCGCACGCCTTGCGCCTACGGGCCCGGCGGTCGGCATGCTGGCGGACATGGATTTCCGGGCAGCCAAGGTGGTGCTCGGCAACGGCGAAGCACTGGTCGCCTTCACCGACGGCGTCACCGATTCCCACAACGCCGATGGCGCGCTGTTCGGCGACGCCCGCCTCCGCGAACTGGTGATGGCGCCAGCCGAGTCGGCGCAGTTGATGGTGCAACGCATCCAGGCCGCGGTGCGGGCGCACGCGGGCGATGTGCCTGCCTTCGACGACGTCACCTTGCTGGTCGTGCAGCGCACGACTTGACCTCACGAAGGCACGCGATGCCGACTCCTGGCTCGGCGGCGCGAGGAGTCGATTTCCGCTCCCGGTCGTCACTGCCGCCGCTGCACCCGCCGACGTGGCATCAAGCAACCTGCCGCGTCACCGCCTGCGGTTCCGCCAGCCGCACACGCAACGTGCACAGCCCGGCCGTGATGAGGCTGGTGCCGCCCACCACCAGCGCCCAAACGGGTTGGCCATGGAAGAAACGCTTCAGCAGTTCACCCAGCACGCTGGCGGCGATCAACTGCGGAATCACGATGAAGAAGTTGAAGATGCCCATGTACACGCCCATCTTCGCGGCCGGCAGGTTGTCGGACAGCATCGCGTACGGCAGCGACAGGATCGACGCCCACGCGAAACCCACGCCCACCATCGGCAGTAGCAGCCAGCTCGGATCGCGGATGAACAAGAAGCCGATGAGACCGATGCCGCCCAGCCACAGGTTCACGAGATGGCTGGCGCGCAGGCCCCAGCGGCGCACCATCCATGGAATGAAGAATGCCGCCAGCGCGGCGCAACCGTTGTACACCGCGAACAGCACGCCCACCCAGTTCGCCGCGACGTTGAAGAGTGCCGAATGCGCGTCGGTGGTGCCGTACTGCACCTGCGCCACTGACGCAGTGGTGTAGATCCACATCGCGAACAGCGCGAACCACGAGAACAACTGGACCCATGCAAGCTGGCGCATTGCGCCGGGCATGGCGTGCAGGTCGCCCAGCACGTGGCCCAGCAAGCCCCGCCGTTCGGACAACACGGGGCGCAACTTCATCGCTGCCTCGTAGCCGATCAACAGCAAGCCATACACCGCGAGACCACCGGCGAGCAGGTACACCTCATCCCGCAAGTGGATCCATCCGATCAGTAGCGCGACGACGATGCCGGCCAGCAACCACGCGGCCCCGTTGCGCCAGATGCCGCGCAGGTCCGGCAGCCTACCGGCCTGCCCCGCGTCATCGAACGCCTGCAACTGTTCCGGCGGGTATTCGCGCGTGCTGACCACCGTCCACGTCACCGCGCCGAGCAGCGCCACGCCACCGGCATAGAACGCGTACTTCACCGTGTCGGGGATGCCACCGTCCGGTGCCACGTTGCTGACGCCGAGGTGCGCCAGGATCCACGGCAACATCGAGGCGATCACCGCGCCGACGCCGATGAAGAAACTCTGCAGCAGGTAACCGCGCGGGCGCTGGCGCTCCGGCAACTGGTCGGCGACGAAGGCGCGGAACGGTTCCATCGCGACGTTGAAGGTGGCGTCCATCAACCACAGCAGGATCGCCGCCACCCACAGCGTGCCGGCGTTCGGCATCCAGAACAGCGCGACCGTCGCCAGCAGCGCACCAACCAGGAAATACGGGCGGCGGCGCCCCAGCCGCGTCCACGTCCGGTCGGAGTAATGGCCGATGATCGGTTGGATGATCAGGCCTGTCAGCGGCGCGGCGATCCATAGCACCGGGATCTGTTCCAGCGACGCGCCGAGCGTCTGGAAGATGCGGCTGACATCGGCGTTCTGCAACGCGAAGCCGAACTGGATGCCGAGGAATCCGAAACACATGTTCCAGATTTGCCGGAACGACAGTTCGGGTTTGCGACTCATGGGGGCGCGTCTGCCGAAAGCGGCGCAATGTGGAGGGCGCCGATTCTGGCATCGTTCAACGGACCTTCGCTGCCGCCCGCGCCTCCGGTGTAGTGCGCGAAGTTCGCGAGGGCGCTCATGTTGAAGCCTTGTTGCAGCGTGAACGTGCAGCGCGCGTCGGCCTTCACGATGAAAGTGCCGGTGGTGGACAATTGCTGGCCGACGCTGTGCGGCATCACGATCGGCACGATCTGTTCGGGAGAGCCGGCGCAACGGATCACCACTCGTTTCACCGCTGCGGTGACGCCGGTGTTGATCGGGCCGTGGTCATTCGCGTAGTCGAAACCGATGCGGAAGCGGCCAGTCGAAGGCGCGGTCCACGTCCGCGGCCAGGCGCCTATCACCTGCGTTTCATCGCCCGGGCAGGTCTCGCGGCTGGGCAGCGATTCGATGCCGTCGTCACTAAGTCGCGTTACGCGAAAACAATGCTGCGCGGTGTCAGCCGGCAACGTCCAACCACCGGGACTGGATTCCCAGTTATAGGGACCAGACAAATACCCGTCGATGTATAGAAGATCGTGATCAACATCCGCCTGCACTCGCCACATGTCGCCAACGCGCGTCACATGCGGCGCGGTCGGGGTCGCCGGCGCATACAGCGGGGCATCGGTTCGCAATGCCAGAGCCGGAACATCGATCGCCTTCAGGGTGACGACGACGTCCTTGCCCTCGTGCGCGATCTTGTCAGCGACCAGCAAGTTGCCATCGGTGCGTTGCGGACGCTTCAGCGTGATTTTTCGACCCGGCAGTTGCAGCGTGATCGCGTCGCGCGTCCCGAACAGCATCGGTACCAGCGACGCCGGCAGTTTCGGTTCGATTTTGCCGTCGGTTTCCACTCCGAACACACCCTCGGTCACCATGTCGAGATAACCCGCCACCGACCACAGCTGGCGTTTCGAATCCACCACCGGACCGCTGAGCTTGCCGTCGTCGACGTGCGTGGCCTGCGTGGCGAGTTCGTAATTTTCCATGTTGGAGCCGGCCAATGCGGCGCCGCGCATGATCGATTCGATTTCGAACGCGATCCGTGTCGGATCGTTGATCTTGCGCGCGGCGCGCAGCGCGTAAGCGCTGACGAACGGCCAGATCGCGCGGTTGTGGTAGATCGGCTGGTCGGCGCGCTCGGGCCAGATCACCGGACTGCCTGCGGGCCAGGCGGGATACTGCGCCAGTGAAGAACGCGCGCGTTCGGCATCCGCCACGCCGCTGGTGATCGCCAGCGACAGCCCGAGCAAGTCATACGCTTCCACCGGCAAGCCGTCGCCACCGGTGTAGCTCATGTACATGCCGCGATCGGCGCGCCAGAAATGGGCGTTGATCGCCTGCTTCAGCGCATCGGCCTGCGCCGCGTACTGCTTCGCGCGAGGGTCGCCGCGTTGCGCCGCCATGCGCGCCCCGAGTTGCAGCGCTTCGTAATGCAGCACGTTGGTGGACAGCGCGTACGACTGTCCGATGAACACCACGTTGTCCTTGGTCCACTCGGGATACGTCTGTTCGCGCCAGTCGAGGAAGGAAGTTTCGCCGCGGTACAGGTCCATCCGCGCATCGAACGCGTATTCGCGATCCTGCGCCAAGGTGTCGTTGAGCGCCTGCCAGACCTTGTCGCCAAACGCTTTGTCGTCCAGTAGATGCCGCGCGCCAAGGAACCACACCACCCGGTCGGTGCTGATCGGCCAGCTTCCGCCCGAGCCGGTGTCCTGCATCGGATACAGGCCCTGCGGAACACCTTTTGCGCGCACGCCGGACAGCTTGAACAGCAAGCCGTTGCGCGAACGCGCGGCATCGTAACGCCACAGGCCCAGGTCGACCGAATACGAAAGGTCGCGCGTCCACACGTATGGCCACTTCTCCCCGGTCTCGAAGCAGTGGCACGGAATCGCGCGGTCGTGGTCGTACGCGCCGTCGTGGATTTCGGTGATGGAATCCTGTGCCAGGTCGTCCTGCGCCATCGCAAACAAGCCGTCGAACAGCACGCTGGCGGTTCGCACGCTGCGCGGCTGTGCCGCGATCGTCCGCTCGCCGAACGTACCGCGCAACGCATATGTGCCCTCGGCGCTCGACTGCATGACCGCCGTCCGGTCTTGCCAATCGACGCGGGCACGTCCGGGCGCTGTCGCAGCAGTTGCCAAGGCAAGTCCTGACGACGACACGCAAGCCATCATCAAAGACGAGGCAAGCAGTCGCCGCAACCTGCGTGGTTCAGGGACGCGCCGCGCCGCCATCAACGCAATTCCACCACGACCAGGCCTTGCGGCGGGATGTCCAGCTTCAGACGGCCGTCATGCACCGCGAGCTTTTGCGGCGGCGACTCCTTGCCGGCCGCCCGCAACTGTTCGATCTGTTCGCGGCTCGGGAATGCCGGGCGGCCCATCTTGTCGAACAACGCGACCGCGTTGCCGTGCTGCTCATCCAGCCGCCACACCGTGGCGCCGACGCCCTTCGCCAGATGCGACACGTCCACGTCGAAATGCCTGACCTCGCCCTTCGATGGGCCCGGCGTGTACGTGGCCCCATCGCCGACCGGTGGCGCGTAATTCCAAAGCGCCAGCACCAGCGTGCCGTCGGCGCGCTTCGTGGCGAGCGCGCTGTCGGACTTCAATGGCAAACGCACGTCGCCCAGCCGGTGCAGCATCGCGAATGCGTTGAATGCGGGCTTCTCGATGCGGTCTTCCGCGATCAGCCCGAAGCCGCCGTAGAACGGCGTGCGCACGACGCCCTGCTCTTCGAACACGTCGGAGAACGTCCAGTAGCTCATCATCGCAATCTTGCCCCCGCATTCGCGGATCGTGTTCGCCATCCACGGCCCCATGAACACGGTGTCGGTGACGTTCGGCAGGTTCGCGTACGACGCGTTGTACTCACTGAAGACCAGCGGCAGTTCGGGAGATGGCGAGGCCAGGATTTCCTTGTGCACCTTGTCCACCGCCTTGCACACCATGTCGGCCCGCGAGACCGGGCGATCGTCATGGAACACGTTCTGCGAGGTGTCGTCGCCGTACACGTGGCTGCTGACAAAATCCACCGGCACGTCCGCCTTGTGGACGTGTTCGAGGAACGCCGGAACCCACGCAGCCTGCGCCGTCGCGGGACCGCCCACGCGAATCCTCGGGCTCACCGCTTTCAGCGCGCGCGCGGTATGGTCGTACAGTTCGAAGTACGTCGACTGCTTGGGGTCGCCGCCCCAGAAATCTATATTGGGCTCGTTCCACACCTCGAAATACCAGCTCGCGACTTCGTCGATGCCGTAACGATCGACGAGGTGCCGCGCGAACTCCTTGATCATCGCGTCCCACTCGGCGTAACTCTTCGGCGGCATCACGTTGGGGCGATACCAGAACGAGTGACGCTTCGAGGGATCGGAACTCAGTGCCTCCGGCATGAAGCCCAGTTCCACGAACGGCTTTACCCCATGCGCCAGCAGGCCATCGTAGATCTGGTCGATATAGGAGAAGTTGTAGGAAATCTTGCCGTCCCGATCGCGAGTCACCAGACCGACGTCGTCATCGAAGATGCCGTGGAAGCGCACGTACTTGAAGCCGGTGGCCGCGTGCACGGCATCGAGATCCTTGCGGTAATCGTCGCGCAGCGACAACACCGCGCGCCCCGAGCCGAACATCTGCTCCCAGAAGTGCGGGAACGGCGTGCCCTGCGCGGCGGCATCCAGCTTCAGGTGAACGGTTTGCGCAGGCGACGCGGCGATGGCAAGGCTGGCGACCATGCACATCGCAAGCGCCAGGAGCAGCGCGAATCCACTCGAAAGCTTCCGGACCTTCATGCCCACTCCCCGCCATCGGCTTGGCTGTAAACGTTTACATTGCCGAGTCTGCCGGGGTTGCCGGCGCACGTCCAGCACGATTCAGGAACCGGGCCGTCTATGCCATGGAGGGCGACCAACACGGCGACGGCTGCACACCACGATGCGCAGGTCGTCAATGTTTGGAGGCGCCGCGCAGGGTCGTTTCGCGCGCCACGCCAGCATCGAGGTTGAGCAGCGTGAAGGCGCCGTAGCGATCATGGCCGGTGGACCAGCCTTGGCCGGCCGCGGATTCCAGTGCCGATTCGTTCGCGTAATGCTTGAGCGCGATGTCCTGCACCGTGACCGATCCTGCAGCAATGCCGTGCACCTTCACCAGCCAGTGCTCCAGCGCCGGTTTGTAGCTGCCGGCAGGCGCTTCAGCGCGAAATGTCACATCATCGCCGCGGCGCTGCACCGCGAGGCGCTGCAGGAAACATGCGCCCTTCTCGTACGCGTAGGTCTCGCCATCATCGTCGTAATAGTCGAAGTGTGTGGCGTGGTCCGACGGGAACACCTGCACCGTCACGGTCGTGACCGGATGCTGGCCCACGTGATCCACCACCGGCTGCATCGGAATGATCGCACCGTCGCGGACGAACAACGGGATGTCACGCCAGGTGTTGGCGTCCACCGGAACGTCGATGGTTTGTCCGCCCGCGTAGGTTTTGCCCGTGAACCAGTCGGTCCACTGACCCGCAGGCAGATAGATGCGCTTCGTCGCCCGGCCCTGCTCGACCACCGGCGACACCAGCAGCCATTGCCCGAACATCCAGGCATCGACGTCGTCGCGCACCTTCGGATCATCGGGCCAGCCGAATGTCAGTGGCCGCACCAAGCCGACGCCGTGCGCGTATTCCGAATGCTGGTACGCGTAGATGTACGGGATCAGTGAATACCGCAATCGGATCGCAGCGGTGGCGGCGGCTTCGGCGATTGGGCCATAGCGCCACGGCTGGCGTTTCTCATTGAAGGTGCCGTGCACGCGGAAGATCGGGGTGAACGCGCCGAACTCGATCCAGCGCGCATAGTTCTCGTCGGACGGATGGCCGTTGAAGCCGCCGCCGTCCATGCCCCACTTCGCCTCACCGACTTCGATCGCGCTCAACATGCGCGCGCGCTGCGCAGCCATGCTTTCAAAACCGGTGTCGATGTCGCCCGACCACATGCCGTACGCGTAACGTTGCGACCCCAGCCAGAAGGTGCGGTTGATCGACCACACGCGTTGGTCGCTCTGCGCGCGCTGCGCGTCGTACAGCGCGCGCTGCATGTTGAGGAATTGCGTGTTCGACGTGAGCGTGCCGTCCTTGCCGTACACGTCGGCTTCGTCGTTCCACCAGCCGACGATGCCCTTGTCGAAGCCGTACTTCATCGCGAGACCGGCGAACCAGCGCCGCGCTTCGGGTTTGTCGAAATCGACGTCCTTGGCCTGCTTGTGCGAGAAGTATTCCGGATAGGCCTGCTCGCCCGGAATCCACAGGTCGTGCGCGGTGGCGTAGTCACCCTCGGCCGTGCCCAGCAGCAGGCGCGGTTTCATGATGCCGGTCAGGTGTACGCCTTCGGCAGCGAGCATCTTCGCCAGTTCGCCGCTGGGGCCGCCCGGGAATTTTTCAGGATTCCAGCGGAACTCGCCGTAGCCCCCTTCGCCCCACGCCTTCCAATCGAAATCGAGCGTGAAGTTGTCGAGCGGGATGTGCTTGGCGCGATAGGTCTTGACGATATCCAGCAGCTCGTTCTGGTCGATGCCCCACTGGCTGTTGGTGAAGCCCATCGCCCATTTGGGGAACAGCGGCGCGGGGCCGCTGAGCTTCGACAATTCACCGAAAAGCTCCTCGGGCGTGCCGACCAGGATGTAGTAATCGGCGTCGGGACGTTTGAAGTCGGTGACGGTAATGCGCTCATCGGCAAGATCGAAATCCGCGCCGTCGCAATCCACCAGCACGCCGTAACCCCTGGTGCTCCACACGAACGGCGCGCCGGCGTGGCCCTGCTTGCCGGCCTGCGCCACCCACTTGCCGCTGCGCAGCAACCCGGCGGTGGCCGGCTGGTTCGCTTCGAAGCCGCCGATGCCGTAGAACGCGTCGCCGGGTGCGTGTTCGAGAGCGATGCGCTCCTGGGCGAGCGCCATCAGGTCGGGCTGGCGCAAAAGCGTGTGGCCTTGTGCGTCGGCGATTGACAACGTTGCGGACTCCGGGTTCCAGTCCACGACCATCCGCTTCGAGCGCAACGTCACCACTCCGCCATGCCGCGACACATCCGGCTTGAATGTCGTCGCCGGTGCGCGCTGCGGATCCATCACCAGGCTGGGCGGGGTCTTGTTGTCCATCGGCAGGTAGTGCACGCGCAGCACGCCGGGCGCAGTCATCTGCACCGAAATCGTGCCGTCGTCCTGGGCGAGTTCGAAGCTCTGCGCATCGACGCTGCGCAGCTCCAGCGTGACGGATGCGTGGCCGGCCGGGACGAAGCCGGCCAGCAACAAAATCATGAGTGCGTGCACGCGGAATTTTGCCATCATCGATGTCTGTCCTTGTTACTGAAGCACGATGCAAAGCTTTTGCTCGTCATTCCGGGGCGACCCGCAGGGTCGGACCCCAATCGGTTTTGGACCCCTTCCAGACCGATTCCGGATTCCGCCCGCAAACAGCGCGGGAGGCCCCGGAACGATGCAAAGAGAGGCACGCCAGTACATTCTTTTCACTGCAGGATCGCGCTTCCGTATGGCGGCAATTCCAATCGGCCGCCATCGATCGACGTGTCTGTGCGACTGTGCCTGACCAACGTGTGGAACCGTTGCGCAGGCAGTTCGATCGTTTGCGCCTTGCTGGAAAGGTTGTGCAGCACCAGCACGTCACCGTGCGCGTCGTAAAGTTCCCACGCGGCAACCTGCATGTTGCTGTCGCGCCAGGCGCGCGCCGTGCCATCGCGCAGCGCGGGAACATCGCGCCGCCAGCCGATCAGCTTCCTGTACCAATTGAGCAGTGAACCGCGATCCGGTTCCTCGGCCTCCACGGAAAGGTTCGGACCATCGCCCGCGCTCCAGCCTTCCCACGTCGCTTCGCCCGGGCCTTTGCCGGTGCGATACCAGCGAATCGGTTCGCGCAGGTGCGGGTCGGGTTTCTGGCCGCGCATCCCGAGCTCCTCGCCGTAATAGACGAAGGGATGGCCCGGCAGCGTCAGCAGCATCGCGGCGGCCACGCGCATGTGATCCGGATTGCCGTCGAGCTGGCTCATCACGCGTTCGGTGTCGTGGTTGGACAGCAGCGGCGCGTCATCGAAGCGGCCGTGCCCCGCGGCGCGGTAGTCATCGCCGATGCGCTGCAGGGTCGCGCCGACATCGCGGTCGGTCTCGGTCTTTGCACTTTCGATCAGGCGCGCCGCGAGCGGAAAATCGAACGTGGCATCCAGCGCACCCATCCACGGCGCGAGCTGGTCCGGGTACTGCTGCCACACCTCGCCGACCAGCCACGCGTGCGGATCGACCGCATCGATGCCGCGATGGAACTCGCGCCACCAATCGAGATTTTTCCTGAGCACCGAGGTGCTGTCCCAGTCGGTTTCGAAATCGAGATACACGTGTTGCGCGGCGTCGAGGCGAAAACCGTCCACGCCCTTCTTGAGCCAGAACTTGCCGACATCGATCATTTCCCTGCGCACGGCCGGGTCTTCGTAGTTCAAATCGGGCATCTCGTCCGTGAACACGCCGAGATAGTTTTCCCCGTCCGGCAGCGCGTGCCATGCGAAACCGCCGGTGGCGCTGATCGCCTTCAGATCGGTTTTTGGCGTGGCCCACGTGTACCAGTCGTGGTACTTGCCGTGCGGATCGCGCGCAGCCTGGAACCATGGATGCCGATTGCTGGTGTGGTTGATCACCAGGTCCATCACGATCCGGATACCGCGCCTGTGCGCCTCGCGCACCAACCGCTCGAAATCCGCCATCGTCCCGTACTGCGGATTGATCGCGCGGTAGTCGGTGATGTCGTAGCCGTGGTAGCTGGGCGACGGATTGATCGGCATCAGCCAGATCCCGCTGACCCCCAGCGATTGCAGGTAATCGAGCTTGGCGGTGACGCCATTGAGGTCGCCGATGCCGTCGCCATTGGTGTCATACCAACTGCGCACGAAGATTTCGTAGTACACCCCGGATGCAGGCTTGTTGCCATGGGCGGTTGGTGGTGCCGGTGCAGCGGCGAAACCCGGGGTGGTCCACGTCATTGCAGCCAGCAGCGCGGCGATGCCAATCCCGAACCGCGTCACGGTGCGCTCCACATCGCTTTCCGTCCTCGACACCGGCTCCCGGCCAATCCAAGGCCGGAATGACGAAGCGCCTGTCTCATGCATTCACCCGCTTATCGACATCCGCAGGCGCGCGGGGCGGCGCACAGGTGCGCGCCACGAAATCGTCGTGCGACGGCAGCCGCTCCACCGCGCGCGCGACCAGCGTACGAATGTCGGAAAGAAACGCCTGCAATTTCGCGTCTTCCAGGTCATCGGCCAGCGAGTGGTAATGCGCGGGCTCGATCCGCTGGCCCAGCATCACTTGCAGCCAGCCGGTTTCGGTGAACAGTTCGTCGGCCTCGCGGAAGATCAATCCGGTGCGGCGAAACAGCGCGATGCGGCGCGCGAGTTCTTCCGGCACCTCCATCGCCGCGCACTGCCGCCAGAACGGAGTATCACTGCGTTCGGTGGCCTTGTAGTGCAGGATCAGGAAATCGCGCACGCGCTCGTATTCAAAGCGCGTCTGGCGATTGTATTGATCGACCAGCAACGGATCGCAATGCTTGTCCGGGAACATGCCGAGGAGGCGCGCAATGCCTGACTGCACCAGGTGGATGCTGGTCGATTCCAGCGGCTCCATGAAACCGGCGGCCAGACCCAGCGCGAGGCAGTTGCGGTTCCATTGAAGCTTGCGCATGCCGGTGACGAAGCGCAGCGGGCGCGGATGTTCCAGCGGTTCACTCTCGAGATTCGCGAGCAGCTGCGCCGCGGCCTCGTCGTCGCTGATGAAGCGGCTGCAGTACACGTGGCCGTTGCCGGTGCGATGCTGCAGCGCGATCCGCCATTGCCAGCCGGCCGTGCGCGCGAATGCCTGCGTGTAGGGCCGCATCGGCGTGGTGCGCGCGCTGGCCACCGCAAGCGCACGGTCGCACGGCAGCCAGTGCTGCCAGTTTTCGTAGCCGGTCTTCAGCGCGCCTTCGATCAGCAGGCCGCGAAAGCCCGAGCAGTCGATGAAGAAATCACCTTCGATGGTTGCGCCGTTTTCGAGCCGCAACGATTCGACGAATCCGTCCTCGCCGCGCAGCTTCACCTCGACGACTTTGCCTTCGATGCGCTTCACCGCGCCTTCCGGGATGCGTTCGCGCAAGTAGCGCGCATAACGCGCGGCATCGAACTGGTAGGCGTAGCGAATGCCGCCCAGCGGCGTGTTCGGCACCTTGTCCACCCGCGCGAACTTGTTCGACGCGGCCGCGACTGCATTCAACGAATACGCCCACAGCGAATGCGCGTCGCCGCGCGCGCGGCTGCGCAGCCAGTAGTGGTGGAATGGCAGCAGGCCCAATGGCAGCCCGACATCGCCGAACGCGTGGAGGTACGAATCGCCCACGCGTCCCCAGTCGTTGAGCTGCACGCCGAGCTTGTACGTGCCGTGGGTGAAGCGCATCAGCTCGTCCTCGTCGATGCCGAGGAACGCGTTGATGTGCTGGATCTGCGGGATCGTGGCCTCGCCCACGCCGACGGTGCCGATCTCGGTGGATTCGACCAGGTGGATTTCGCAGGCGCGTCCGACGCCGCGCGCCAGCAGTGCAGCCGCCATCCAGCCGGCGGTGCCCCCGCCCACGATCACCACGCGCCGGATCGCGGCGTAGTTCATGCCGGGAGGCTGTGCGCTGGACCCTTGGCTTGGGATCATGCCGTCAACTTTCGCACGTCTCGTCCAGTTTTCGCATCTCGATGCTGCCGGGGCAAGAGCCTGGGCGCGGATCAGAGCGGATCGAATCCGATGAAGAGCAAATGTCTTATCAGCTCCTATCCGCTCTGATCCGCGTCCAATGCCTTGCTCTCACGTCAGAACTTGTAGGACACGCCGACTTCGTAGCGGCGCCCGTATTCCTCCCACGTCAGCACCTGGCGCGGATCGCCGTTCTGGTACGTGATGAATTTCTCGTTGGTGAGGTTGGAGCCCTGCAGCAGGAATGTCAGGCCCTTCAAACGGCCGTCCGGAATCGTGTAGCTGACCTGCGCGTCGTAGACGCTGCCGCCCTTGATCGTCTGCAGGATGCGCGTGGCGCTGATGCCCTGCACTTCGCCGAGGAAGCTGGTGCGATAGCTGTCGCTGACGCGCGCCTCGAAGCCGCCTTGCTGGAAGTAGATCGTGCCGTTGGCGACCCACTTGGACAGGCCCGGCACCGTGATCGCCTGCGGATTGCCCGCGTACGTGACGGAACTCTTGGTGTAGTCGCCCGTCAGGATCACGCCGAATCCGTCCAGCACCGGCACGGAAGTGAAAGCCTTGAACGGCAGGTTGATCGTGCCTTGCAGGCCTTTCACGTTGCCTTGACCATCGTTGGTCGGCCCGGACACGATGCCGTAGGTGGTGCCGAGTTGCTGCTGCTGCGCCGGCGACAGGAACGCACCGACGAACGGCGCGAAGTCGTGCAGGAACGCCGCGCTCGGATTGATGAAATCCGACAGCTTCAGGTAGTACGAAGAGATCGCCATGTAGCCCTGGTTCTGCGCGAAATAGTGCTCGAGGCTGACGTTGAAATTGTCGGCCATCGTCGGCAGCAATTCCGGGTTGCCCCCGTTCGCACTGAAGTACGACTGGTTCGGATTGGTGTTCGACAGTTGCGTGATGTTGCCGCTGATCGCGAGGCTCGCGCTCATCTGGTCCATGCGCGGACGCGCCAGTACGCGCGCCGCACCGACGCGCAGGTCGGT
>Ga0207647_10002667_pt1 | contig 13474 bp, 8 predicted proteins | sample KBSCornC2_FD_184295 | JGI IMG/M metagenome (GOLD analysis project Ga0207647, IMG submission 184295) | Corn rhizosphere microbial communities from Kellogg Biological Station, Michigan, USA - C2 (SPAdes) (version 2) | ecosystem: Host-associated > Plants > Roots > Rhizosphere ...
AGCACTCCGATCATCACGCCGCGGGCGGCGTCGCGGCGGCGCACCCGAACTCCGGGCAGGGCGGAGCGCAGCACGGCGTGCCACGACTCGGCGCGCAACAGCATCGACGCGCACATCAATCCGAATGCAAGAAGCACCCATGTGGGCGTGGCGGCCAGCAGAGCATCGCCGATCATCCATTCGTATCCGTGCACACGTTCGTTGTCATGCGCGTAGATCGCGGAGTCGTTTGGAAAAGCCAAAGGTAGTGGCACCATCGTCCAGGGAAAACCGTCTTCCGCAAATCTTCGCCCTTGGCTATAGAGATAAGGCGAGATCCTGTCGTGAAACAGCGCAGAGGCAAGCATCACCTCCCGCGTCTGTCGTGACGGAAACTGCCACGGCGGCTGCCCCATCGACATGGAGCTGTGCAGCGAAGCCCACCGCGCGTTGCGCATCATGTACTGCTCCATGCGCGGGGTTGGCGTCGTGTCGAAGCGGTTCTCTCCAAACGTTCCCCCAACAATATCCGGGTAAACCAGCGGCAGCCCCGCATACGCCAGCGCCAACGCGTTGACCGGGCCGCGATCCTGATCCTGATCGAAGTTGAAGTCATTGATCCGATGCAGGTCGCCGTTGGACGAGAGATAGCCGTTCCTCTCAATGACGTAGACGCCCTGCTGCATCAGCCGGTTGTTGACCGGATCGACCTTGTCGTCCCGCAACCCGTACCGGCCGAAGTCATAAAAGTCTTCCTTGAAGCCGTCGACGCCGAAGTCCGTCCACTTCTTTACCAAGGATAGATACCAGTTGAGCGCGTCGGGATTGTGAGCATCCAACAGATAGTAAGGACTCTTCGGCCAGTTGCCCGTAAAGACCTCCGGTTTTCCATTCGCCTTGATGAAGTACGCCTTTTCGACTCCCTCCGCGGAGTAGGGCCCATCCGTGATGAAGGTGATACGCAGTCCGAAGAGAACCTTGAGTCCATCCTTGTGCAGCTTTGCGATCAGCGCACGCGGGTGGGGATACTTGACCGGGTCAAAGAGGCCGAAGCTGGTAGTCTCGTTGAAGCGTTTCTCTGCCGGCCAGAATCCTGACCCGATGACCGCCCAACGAAGCGGGTAGCCTTCACGAAGATACCGTTCGATGTTCTGCTGAACCGTGGTGTGATTCGTCTCCCACCCGAGAGCTCCGAACGCCTCCCATCCAACACCAAACAGAGCGGGCTTCGGCGCGAAGACGGGATATCCCGATGCTCGCCGAACCTGCAAAAACTCTTTGTAGATCTCTCTCGGCGTCCCAAAAAAATAATGCACGGTAACGCTCCTGTGCGCGTGGACGACGCCTTGCACAATGCGGTCTGCCGACGTCTGGACGTCCTTCATCGAAGGATCAATCAGAACCGTCGCGAAGCCGCGCGTCGGATAGATGAGGAAATTACTTTCAAGCCGCGTTATATTCTGGCCCGAGAGATACTTTTCGTCTGAGAATCCGGTAACGTCTGTGTCATACGGTGTGCGAATGATCGCATGATCTCCCAGCCCAAAGGCGGGCGACGCTCCCCCCGTCTCAAACACGACAGAGATACCCTCCCGAGCTGGCACAATTCTGATTTCGGCACGGTGCGCGGAGAGCTGAAGAGTAAGCGTCGCAGCGTCGGCAGGGTCTTCGGTCGCCAGAGTTCCGCTGCAACGGCCTGAGTTGCACTGCAGACTTCCACGGAGCGATGCAGGATGCCCGGCAAGAAGAATACCGTTCGTTGCAGAAGGCGCAACAATCTGATTGCTTCCGCTAGCAAAGCCGTATCTTGCAGTGGCAGGCTCGAATTCGAATCGGAGTGCGCCCGCCCGCAGGACCGTACGAATTCCTTCAGGAGACTTCTGCGCGGACAGGGGCAATGCGGCGAGGAGCAATACCGCAGATAGGGATGCGATGCTTGATCCCATCGCAGTCGCGCGTGCCACTCTGTTTCTCATTCCGGACGCTATCATATGCTTCGACATACATTAACCGCTTAACTCAAAAGAGTCAAAGCACCCGCACTCAGAATTATTTGTCGAATCTCCATCCGGGGATGCTTTCTCCCCTCCATGCAGGCCGTCATTGACACAGCTAAGTTAACCGCTTAATGTTATTGCCATTCGTTGTGACCCTCTTGAAGAGATCACACACGCACCACAAGCTTCTCTTTTCTCCGTAACGAGGTCATTCATCTTCATGAGATTTCATAACGCCGTCGCCTGTGCCTTCGCCGCAATCGTCCTGTCGACTTACACCCTTGCGGCAGCGCCTCCCGCAAACTCCGCGGAGGCCGATTTCGGCCAGTTGAAGTTCTATCGCACAGCAAACGAGAGATTGCTTGCCAGTCCACAGAAGGTCGACGTGGTATTTCTGGGAGACTCGATCACGCAGATCTGGGGGGCTCATCCGAAGACCTGGTTCAGCGAGCCGGGCTGGATCAATCGAGGAATCGGAGGGCAGACAACCTCACAGTTGCTCCTCCGCGAGAAACAGGACGCGCTGGACCTTCACCCGCGCGCGATCCTCCTCGAAGGCGGCTCCAACGACATGCGCATCGGCTTTACCCCTGAAGAGATTCGCGACAATTTTCTCACCATGGGCGAACTGGCCGAGGCGCATCATATCGCCGTGTTCGTCGCCACCATGACTCCCACCTGCGATTGCTTCCGGCCTCTCTCCGGCTTGCGCACGGTCGAGCGCATCCACGAACTTAATCAACTTCTCGCCGCAATGTGCAAGGCCAGACACTGGCGCCTGATCGACCTCAACACACCGCTCGCCGATGCGCAAGGGAGAATGAACCAGAACCTGACCATCGACGGAGTGCATCCGAACGACAAGGGCTACTATCTGCTCGCACCGATCGTCGAAAAAAATCTCAGATCCTATCGCTAGGGAAAATTAAGTTGACGATGCACACACGCCGGGCAGCGAGTGCCGGCCACGCGTAAGTGCCGGCGCAGCTCTCTTGGCTGTTACCGTCCGGCTCGACCACTGCGTCAGCTTCAACCGTGCATCTCAGGCCGGAAAACCGTTTCAGCATTGAAGCCAGCTTCGGACTTCGCCTTCGCCCGTCTCTCGCTGCCCGAGCCTGCCGAAGAACGAGTCGCCTCAAAGAGTTATCAAAAATCCAGCAATTCAGTAGTTCCTGACGGCCAGGAACCGTACCTGTCTATCTTACGATCCCTCTCGCGGAGTACAAACCTCTTCAACTTGCTCATCCTCTCTTTTGCATTGTCGGAGACGTCAAAGCGAAATAAGCGTTCGAGCAAAATCGGGTGAGGGGACCGGTGGTTTTGATCGGCGCCTTCAACAACGAGTGGAGCCTGCGGCTGACGCGAGAACTGCGCTACAGCCTGGCGCTCGATGTCGATCGACACCTCGTTTATATCAAGGAAGCCAAAGACCCCTCTGCCCGGAGATGGAGTTGGGCCACCGATCGTCCTATCGACAATCAGGGTGGGGCGGGTTCGCCCCACCTTGCAGGACTACGCGCTGATCTCACGCATCCGGAACTCGGAGGCCGGCCATGCGGTGGTCGTGATCGGCGGGCTGTACACCTACGGCACGGAGGCGGTGGACGAGTTCCTCACCGACCCGCAACCGATGCGGTCCATCGAGAAGGAGGTCCCTTGTCAGAGCCGCACAGCAACGTGCAGATCACCCTGGGAACGACAGTGACGGACACGGTCGCGGGGCCGCCCCGGGTGCTTGCGGTCTCGGCGGAGTAGAACATACGATGCCAACCATGCAAAGAACTATCGTTGTCGTTGGAAGCATCAATATCGATCTGGTGGTTAGCGCGGAGCGGATGCCCGCGGCCGGCGAGACGGTCTCCGGCTCCGGCTTCCAGACTCACTTTGGAGGAAAGGGCGCCAACCAGGCAGTCGCCGTGGCGCGACTCAGCTACCCGGTAGAGATGATCGGGAAGCTCGGCTCCGATGTCTTCGGCGAACGACTGCGGGCATACCTCGCCGGTGCGGGCGTGGGGATGGAAGGCGTCGCGACGGTGGAGGGCAGCTCCGGCACAGCCGTCATCGTGGTCGATCCGCTGGGCGAGAACAGAATCGTCGTGGTTCCGGGAGCTAATGCGCAGGTGACTCCCGATTATCTCGATCTGCATCGGCACCTCATTCGAGATGCGGGCATGGTTCTGACGCAGCTTGAGATTCCTGTCGAGACGATCGAGCGGCTGGCAGAGATCTGCGCGGAGGAGCGCGTTCCGTTGATGCTCGACCCGGCGCCGCCGAAGCGGATTCCGGCAAGCGTCTTCGAGGGGATTCGGTGGCTCACTCCCAATAAGACGGAGGCGGATTTTTATGTTGCTCAAAGCGGCTTGAAGATACAGGAGAACATGCCGGATGAGACGGCTTCCTGCCTGCTGCGGCAGGGCGCGGCGGGAGTGATTCTAAAGATGGGATCGCACGGCGCTTATCTGGCGACGCGGGATGGGATCAGGGAGGAAGTGAAGGCTTTTCCCGTAACGGCTGTCGATACGACCGCAGCAGGGGACGCATTTAATGGAGCCTTTGCTGTAGGGCTGATGCTGGGGAAGCCTCCAGCCGCGAGCGCGAGATTTGCCGCGGCCGCGGCGGCGTTGTCGGTGACTCGTCAGGGGGCACAGGATTCGATGACCAGCCGCGATGAGGTGGATAAGTTATTGGGATCGGGGATATAGAGCTTTTTGCAGCGGATATGGGTTCGCCGCGACGGGGCAAGACGAAATACAGGGATCTCTCCACCGAGCGACGGGCGATAAGGCTGTCCGTTGCTCCGGTCGAGATGACGTGCTTTTTAGAGTGGATGAGGCTTCAGGGTGGTGTGCTCGATGTGTGGAGACCCCCAAACCGCAGATTCCTCCGCTTCGCTGCAGAATGACAAACAAAGGGAAGACGACACTCTACGCCGATGCTATTCGTCCTGCGTCAGGCCGTACTTTTCCATGCGGTAGATGAGCGTTCGACGGCTGATGTCGAGATACTTTGCCGCATGCGTCTGGTTTCCTTTGAAGCGCTCGAGCGCCCGCAGGATCAGCTCGCGCTCTACGCTCTCCAGGCTGATTCCCTCGTCGGGCAGGTCGAGCCGGAAGGACGAGACATCAGGCTGCACGCGGCGAATCTCTTCGGGTAGATCGTCCTCGCCGATTGATTTATGCGAGCTGAGGACAAGAAGGCGTTCGAGCACGTTCTCCAGCTCGCGGACGTTGCCCGGCCAGCGATAGGCGACGAGGTACGGCACGATCGACTCGGTCAAGCGAACGCCGGAGATGCCGTGGCGCTCTGTCGCCTTTTGAAAGAGATATTCCACCAGTTCGGGAATGTCCTCTTTGCGCTCGCGCAGAGGAGGAAGAAATAGAGGCACGACGGCAAGGCGGTAGTAGAGGTCTTCGCGGAAGGCGTCATCTTCGATCATGGCCTGGAGGTTGCGATGGGTCGCCGCCAGGACGCGCACGTTGACGCGAGTCGTCTCGGTTGCGCCGATCCTCGAGATCTCGCCCTGCTGCAGGACGCGCAGCAATTTTACCTGTGCCTCGAGAGGCAGCTCGCCAATTTCGTCAAGGAAGAGCGTGCCTTCGTCGGCCTGTTCGATCCTACCAGGGCGGCTGGTGTACGCGCCGGTAAAGGCTCCGCGCGTGTGGCCGAAGAGTTCGGCCTCGACGAGGTCGCGCGGAATCGCGCCGCAGTTGATGGTGACGAACGGCTTGTTTCTGCGCCGGCTGTTGTGGTGAATGGCACGGGCGAGAAGCTCCTTGCCGGTTCCGGTCTCGCCGTGAATCAGGACGGTGGTGTCGTGCTGCGCGACCCGCGCGGCCTGATCGAGGACACGAAGAAAACTTTTGGCGCGGCCGATGATGCTCTCGAATCCGTAGCGCTGGTCGAGGGCGGAACGGAGCTGGCGAACTTCTTCAAGCAGCGCCTGCCGCTCCATAGCGCGGTTGACGACCAGCACCAGCGCCTCGAAGTCGAGCGGCTTGGTGACGTAGTCGTAGGCTCCCATCTTCATGGCCTGCACGGCGGTCTCGACCGTGCCGAAGGCGGTGATGATGATGAGCGTGGGCGGGACCTCCTCGGCAGAGACGAGACGCAGAAGCTCGAGGCCGCCGGTGGGCATCTTGAGATCGGAGATGACCAGTTGCGGCCGGATCTCGCGCAGCAGGTCGTAAGCCTCGGCACCGTCGGAGGCGAGCGTGACCTGGTAGCCGGCCTCTTCGAGCTGCATCTTCATGACGCTGCGAAGGCTGCTGTCGTCGTCAACGACGAGAATGCGGTTGGAACTCATTGCACGACGCTCGTTTCTCCGGGCTTCAAAGGCCGCTCCAGCGGAAGATCGATGCGAAAGGTCATTCCCTTGTCCGGGTTGCGAGCGCTGGTCAGGAGGCCTCCGTGCTGTTCGATGATGTTGGCGGCAATGGCGAGCCCCAGGCCGGTGCCGCTCTCCTTCGTGGTGAAGAAGGGATCGAAGATCTTCTCTTCCTGATCGGAGGGGATTCCGCAGCCCTCGTCACAGATGTCGATGTGCAAACGATTCTGGACGCGGTAGCCGCGAACAAGGACCGCTCCCCGGCCTTCGGTTGCCTGAACTGCGTTGATGATGAGATTGAGCAGGACCTGCTTCAACTGCTCGGCATCGCATTCCATCTCAGTGAGCCCGGGGGAGAGATCGAGGAAAAGCTCCACCTCGTGCAGGACGGCGGCGTGCCGGGCAAGGGTGGCGACGGAATCGATCAGCGCGGCGGCCTGGATGCGCTGGTATCGCGGAAGACGAGGGCGGGCGAAGTCCAGAAAGTTGGTGAGCAGCTTGTTGAGCCGCTGCGACTCCTTGTCGAGGATGCCGAGACATTCATCCTGATTCGCGAGGGAGGCGTGGCCGCGTTTGAGAATGCCGGCGGCGCCGGAGATGCTTGCGAGCGGGTTGCGAATCTCGTGCGCCAGGCTGGCGGCCAGCTGACCGGCGGCAGAGAGGCGCTCGGTCTTCTTCATCTGGTCGATCTTCTGGCGAAGCTCGGTGTAGACATGCTCCAGCTCGACCTTGGTTGCCTCGACGCGCATGCGCTGCACGCGCTCGCGGTCCGAGAGAAATCCGGCGATCAGACCGGCGACACCGAAGATGCTCAGCTCGACGATCTGATCTTGCGCGTCCAGAGGCCATCGGCCTGAATGGCGCACGATAGTCGGCGCCTGCACGAACGCGGCGAAGAGAAGCGCCCATGCCGCTCCGCGCCAGCCGAAGAGCATGCCCGCCATCATCAAAGGAAGGAAGTTGAGATGGTGCAGGACATTGTGGGCTTCGACCGCACCCGGCGGAGTGAACCAGGTGACCACCGCCAGCAGGACAAGGAACACGGCGATGAATGCCGATTTCCAGCGCGCGCTTCGAAGGCTCGTCCAGTGCAGTGGCATCTTCTCCCTATTCTGCCACGCCATGCCGGACGCAGCGTCGACAGGCCGGTCGGGAAGAATCAGGGCCGATGTTGCCGTTGCTGAAAACCAGGTGTGCATTCGCAGAATCATGTTGCAATCCGGTGTCCATCCCGCAAAGCGGTAAACGCACACGCAGGTGGCGGTCGATTGTCCCATAACGTACATCTGTCGCGGTATCGGTGTACCGAATGGGACACCGATGCTGCTAAAAGTCGCTATATCCGCGGTTTTACTTTGGCCGCTCGAATGCATATCGAACAGATGTGTCCCTTCGATTGATCACACCTTTGATACTGTTCACGACCTGCTGCGGGCTATCCGCTCAGACCGTGGTGCTGCCTGCCTCCCCCGGCTCGTCTTTGCCGTCCGCGCCTGCTCCCGCGCCGCTGGCCAAGCCGGTGGGCGACGGGCCGTCGCAGCCGCTTACGCTCGCCGATGCGTTGGCGCTGGCGGAAAAAAATAACCCGCGCCTGCATGGAGCCGATGCCAGGCTGGCACGTGCGACCGCCGCGACCCGAACCGCGAAGGCCTATAACAATCCTCAGGTAGAGTTCTTTGCCGGGCACCAGAGCGCGCTCAGCGTTCCCACGCCGGGGCCGCCGGGGGTGTTGCAGCACTACGCCATCTCGCAGACGCTGGAGATTCCCTCGGAGCGGCGCAGTCGGCTGAAGGTGGCGGAGCTGGCACGCACGGGTAGCGAATTTTCGCAGGACAGTATCAAGCTCGCTGTCGTGGCGGACGTGAAGCAGAACTTCTATGACGTGATCCGACGCAAGGAGAAGATCACCTATGCGGAACAGAACTTGGCCCTGGTGGAAGACCTTCGACGGCGCGTGGAGGTCGAAGTCCGAACTGGCGAGAAGGGCCGGTTGGAGCTGACTCGCGCCGAGGCAGAACTGGCGCGAGCCGAGTTCATGGTCCGCAGCGCGCAGATCGAGCTGGCCAACTCCATCGCGGTGCTGCGCGCCGTCATCGCTGCTCCGCCTGACGAGAACATCGATCCGCAGGGCACGTTCGAACCGCCGCTCCACCTGCTGCCGCTGCGCGAGCTGAGGGAGCAGGTGCTGAAAAACTATCCGGTGCTGCAGCAGTCGCGCACCGACGTACAGCAGGCCGAAGCGTCGCTCGAGCATCAGCGGGCTCTGCGCGTGCCTCGGCCGGTCTTCTACGGAGAGTATGAGCATCAGCCCGATCTGGCCTTCTGGCGCACAGGAGTGACGATTCCGCTGCCTTTGTGGGACCGCCGCAAGGGGCAGATTGCGGAGTCGCAGGCGGCGATTCGCGAGGCGACCGCCACCCGCGACGAGCGCCAACTGGAGATCATCGCCGGCCTGGAACGCGCCTACGAGCAGTATCAACTTGCCGACCAGCAGGTGACGTCTCTGCAGGCGGGCTCGCTGCACGAGGCGGAGAGCGCAGTGGACGCGGCACAGGCTGCGTATCACTTCGGCGAGCGCGGCATTGTGGAAGTGCTCGATGCGCAGCGCGTGCTGCAGAGCGTTCGCGACGACCTGCTGAATGCGCGATTCGCGCGACAGTCCGCACTGATTGACCTTGAAACGCTTGGCGCAGTGACACCGGGAGGACAACCTTGATCGCAACTCACATTTCAATCCGGGGAAAAGAAGCGGGAAACTTTCGCGCCTCTTTCCGCCTTGTCGCACTGTTTACCTTCCTCGTTGCACTGGCTTTCGCCAGCGGCTGCAACAAGCCGAAAGCAGCCGCGGAGCAGAGCGCTGCCGCGGTGAATCCCGACGAGGTGACGGTCGATTCCGCGCTGGCGTCGCATCTGAAGATCGGGGAACCGCAGGTGCACGAGGTTGCCAACTCGCTGCAGGTGGCGGCCCGCATTGAGACGGACGCAAGCCGCGTGGCGCGCATCGGATCGCCGGTTCCGGGACGCATCATCAAGCTGCTGGTGATGGAAGGGCAGAACGTCCGCAGAGGCGCGGTGATGGCCACGTTGCACAGCACCGACCTGTCGGACACCCAGTTTGCGTTCATCAAGGCGTACTCGCAGCGCGGCCTCGCCGAGCAGGCGACCAAGCGCGCCGATGAACTGGTAAAGGCCGAGGTGATCGGCAGCGCGGAGGTGGAGAAGCGGCGCGCCGAACTTCTGCAGGCGAGCGCGGAGGCCTCCGCGTTCCGCACCCAGTTGCACGGCCTGGGCATGACCGATGCCGCAATTAAGAAGCTGGAGTCGACGCGCCAGTTGAACGCGGACTATCCGGTTGTAGCTTCCATCTCCGGCACTGTGCTGGAGCGTAAGGTGACTATCGGGCAGATCGTGCAGCCGGCAGAGCTTGCCTTCCTGGTCGCCGATCTCTCGAACGTGTGGCTGGTCGCGGATGTACCTGAAGAGAGTGCGGGCAGGCTGCACAAGGGAATGCGCGTCATCGTCAACATCCCTTCGCTGCCTGACGAAAAAGTGGAGGGCAAGCTCTCCTACGTCTCGCCCGTCGTCGATCCGGCGACGCGCACGGTGCAGGTAAGGATGGACCTGCCGAATCCGCGCGGCATCTTCAAGCCGGCGATGCTGGCCAGCATGACCTTTGTGGACCACAGCGACCAGAGGACCACAATTCCGTCGGCGGCGGTGGTGCGCGAAAACAACAAGGACCACGTCTTTATCCAACTGGCGAAGGACAAGTTCGTCCTGCGCGAGGTGGTTCTCGGGCCGGAGTACGGTGACGAGTATGTTCTCGAAAGCGGCGTGAATCCGGGCGAAAAGATCGTTCTCGACGGCACGTTCCACCTGAACAATCAGCGCAAGCAGAATGCCATCAAAGGGGACGCGTAGCCGATGCTGGAAAATATTGTCCGTGCGGCATTGAAGCACCGCCTCATCCTTGTCGTCGTTGCCGTGGTCCTGTGCGGCTTCGGCATCAATGCCGCGCAACGGCTCTCGGTCGACGCGTTTCCGGACGTGACGAACATTCAGGTACAGATTGCGACGGAAGCGCCCGGCAAGTCGCCGGAGGAGGTTGAGCGTTCGATCACCATCCCGGTCGAGATTGCGATGACCGGGCTGCCAGGCATGACGGACATGCGCTCGCTGATCAAGCCAGGCCTTTCGCTCACCACGCTGGTCTTTGAAGACGGCCGCGATCTCTTCCAGGAGCGGCAGATGGTGTCGGAACGGCTTAGCGAGCTACGCGACAAGATGCCCGCGGGTGTAACGCCTGTACTTGCCCCCATCACCAACGCTTTGGGAGAAGTGTATCAATATACGCTGGATGCGCCGGGCGACGGTGACCATCCGCTTACGGTGCAGGAGTTGACCGAGCGGCGCACGATACAGGACTGGGTGGTGCGTCCGCTGCTGCGTTCGATTCCCGGCGTCGCCGAGATCAACTCAACTGGCGGCTACGTGAAGCAGTACGAGACGCTGGTCAATCCGCAGAAGCTGCGCTACTACAACCTGACCCTCAGTGACGTGCGTAATGCGCTGGCCAACAATAACGCGAACGCCGGAGGCGGCATTCTGCCGCATCACGCGGAGCAGTATCTGATCCGGTCGGTCGGCCTGATTCGCAACCTCGACGACATTCGCAATATCGTGCTGAAGGAATCGGGCGCGACACCTATCTATATCCGTGATGTGGCGGATGTGCGAATGGGTACGGAGGTCCGCTACGGCGCCATGGTGAAGAATGGCTTCACAGAAGCGACCGGGGGAGTCGTGCTGATGACGGCCGGCGGCAACGCCAAGGAGATCGTCGGCCGCGTCAAGGCACGCGTTGCCGAGATCAACGCCAAGCACATGATTCCCGGCGGTCTTCGCATTACTCCGTACTACGACCGCTCGCAACTTGTCGACGCGGCGATTCATACGGTTGCAGAGGTGCTTGCCGAGGGCATCCTCTTTGTCATCGTCGTGCTCTTCCTCTTTCTCGGCGATGTGCGGTCGAGTCTGATCGTGAGCGCGAACCTGGTGCTGACGCCACTACTGACATTCCTGGTGATGAACAAGCTGGGTATGACCGCGAACCTGATGTCGCTGGGCGGCCTTGCCATCGCCATCGGCCTGATGGTGGATGGATCGGTGGTGGTGGTCGAAAATGTCTTTGCGAAGTTCAGCCATGCCCGGCACTCGGGCCACGGCGTGACGACGGCGCTGGACAAGCTGAGGCTTACCTTCAGTGCGGTGGCGGAAGTTGCAACGCCAGTCGTCTTCGGCGTCGCCATCATCATCCTCGTCTTTCTTCCGCTGATGACGCTCGAAGGCATGGAAGGTAAGATGTTCGCGCCGCTGGCCTACACGATCGCGATTGCGCTCGGCATCTCGCTGATGCTCTCGCTGACAATCTCTCCGGTGCTCTCCTCCTATCTGTTGAAGGGCGGCTCCGAGGAAGATACCTGGCTGGTGCGCCACATACGCCAGCCCTACAACCGGCTTCTCGAATGGGCGCTGTCGCGCCGCAAGACGACCGTTCTTTCGGTCGCCGTCCTCTTCCTCGTTTCACTGAGCCTCTTTCCATTTCTCGGCACCGCATTTATTCCCGAGATGCAGGAGGGCACGCTGTCTCCGAATGGCGACCGGGTGCCGAACATCTCGCTGGCTGAGTCGCTCAAGATGGAGATGGAGATGCAGAACATCATACTGAAAGTACCCGGCGTAAAGAGCGTGGTTTCGCGACTGGGACGCGGCGAATCGCCTGCCGACCCGGCCGGGCCGAACGAGGCCGACGTGATGGCATCGCTGACACCTTACGATGAGCGGCCACGCGGCATGACACAGGAGACCATCGCCGACCAGGTGCGCAAGGGGCTTGCGGTCATCCCCGGCATCAACCTTGTGATGTCGCAACCGATCTCGGACCGCGTGGACGAAATGGTTTCCGGCGTACGCGCCGACGTGGCGGTGATGCTGTACGGCGACGACCTGGACGTGCTCGTGGAGAAGGCGGGCGAGATTGCCAGCGTGGCCAACAGCGTGCGCGGGACGCAGGATACGCGCGTCGATCGCATCGGCGGCCAGCAATATCTCAACATCAACATCGCCCGCGGCGCAATTGCGCGTTACGGCTTGAACGCAGCCGACGTGAACGACGTGATCGAGACGGCCATCGCCGGCAAGTCTGCTACCGAGATCTACGAGGGAGAGCGGCGCTTCAAGGCGGTGGTTCGCCTGCCCGAGGATCTTCGCGACAGCATCGCGGATATTCGGGAGTTGCAGGTCAGTTCGCCGGACGGCCCCAAGATTCCGCTCGAAGATCTAGCCGAGATCAATGTTGTTGAAGGTCCCGCGCTGATCAACCGCAGCATGGGCAAACGCCGTATCGTCGTGGGCGTCAACGTGCAGGACCGCGACCTGGGCGGCTTTGTAGCCGAATTGCAGAAGAAAGTCGAGCAGCAGGTGCAGTTGCCCGCAGGCTACTCGATCGAGTGGGGCGGCCAGTTCCACAACATGCAGCGCGCACTGCATCACCTGATGATTATTGTTCCGATCACGATTGCCGCGATCTTCTTCCTGCTCTTCGTTCTCTTCAAGTCGGTTCGCTTTGCCGCGCTGATTATCACGGTGCTGCCGCTGGCTTCAATCGGCGGCATCATCGGGCTCTATGTCACGGGAGAGTATCTCTCGGTCCCGGCCTCGGTGGGCTTCATCGCGCTGTGGGGCATTGCGGTACTGAACGGGGTGGTGCTGGTGTCATACATCCGCAAGCTCCGCGAAGACGGATTGTCACAGGAAGATGCGATTTATGAAGGGACGCGACTGCGATTCCGCCCGGTGATGATGACGGCGACGGTGGCCGCGCTGGGGCTGGTTCCGTTCCTGTTTGCAACCGGACCCGGCTCGGAGATACAGCGGCCGCTGGCGATTGTGGTGATTGGAGGGTTGCTGAGTTCTACCCTGCTGACACTTGTCCTGTTACCGGTGGTGTATGGATTCTTTGAGGGAAAGGCCGTACCGGCTCCTCATGACCATCACGATTTCTAGAGGCTGTTACGAAGTTTGCATCAGGTTAGAGACTTTGCGCGGGGTTGTTTTGTGGCCAACATGGACGGATGGGCAACAAGGGTGAGGTTGGCCATCCGAGCGATGTGAC
>Ga0207647_10002675_pt1 | contig 13444 bp, 9 predicted proteins | sample KBSCornC2_FD_184295 | JGI IMG/M metagenome (GOLD analysis project Ga0207647, IMG submission 184295) | Corn rhizosphere microbial communities from Kellogg Biological Station, Michigan, USA - C2 (SPAdes) (version 2) | ecosystem: Host-associated > Plants > Roots > Rhizosphere ...
GGCGCGCGACAAGATTGCTTTGATTGGCTCCGGTCAGATCGGCGGAACGCTGGCCCATCTCATCGGTTTGAAGGAACTCGGCGACGTCGTGATGTTCGATATCGCCGAGGGCGTGCCCCAGGGTAAATCGCTGGATATCGCGCAGTCCTCGCCGGTCGATGGCTTTGATGCGCATTTCACGGGTGCCAATTCCTACGAGGCGCTGGATAATGCCAAGGTCTGCATCGTCACCGCCGGCGTGCCACGAAAGCCCGGCATGAGCCGGGACGATCTCTTGAGCATCAACCTCAAGGTCATGGAGCAGGTCGGCGCGGGCATCAAGAAATATGCCCCCGAGGCCTTCGTGATCTGCATCACCAATCCGCTCGATGCCATGGTCTGGGCGCTGCAGAAGGCCTGCGGCCTGCCGCCGAAGAAGGTGGTCGGCATGGCGGGCGTGCTGGATTCGGCGCGCTTCCGCTATTTCCTGGCTGATGAGTTTAATGTCTCGGTAGAGGACGTCACGGCCTTCGTGCTTGGCGGTCATGGCGACACCATGGTGCCGCTGACCAAGTATTCGACCGTGGCTGGCATTCCGCTCCCCGACCTCGTCAAGATGGGCTGGACCTCGCAGGCCCGCATCGACGAGATCGTCGAGCGTACCCGCAATGGCGGCGCCGAAATCGTCAACCTGCTGAAGACCGGTTCGGCCTTTTACGCACCGGCATCTTCGGCGGTGGCGATGGCGGAAAGCTATCTGCGCGACAAGAAGCGCGTGCTTCCCTGCGCGGCCTATCTCAACGGCGAATACGGCATCAAGGACATGTATGTCGGCGTACCCGTGGTGATCGGCTCGAGGGGCGTCGAACGCATTGTCGAAATCGAGCTCGGTGGCAAGGATCGCGAAGCCTTCGATAAATCGGCCGCCGCGGTTCAGGGCCTGGTTGATGCCTGCAAGAAGATTGCCCCGGACTTGCTTGGCCGGTGATCGGAGGCAACAACAACGCATCCACCGGCCCAAATGAAGGCTTTCGGGGGCACCGATGAATATTCATGAGTACCAGGCCAAGGCATTGCTGCATCAGTTCGGCGTGCCGATCTCCAAGGGCGTGCCGCTGCTGCGCGCCGCCGACTCGGATGTAGCGGCGAAATCGCTGAGCGGCCCCATCTGGGTGGTGAAGAGCCAGATCCATGCCGGCGGCCGCGGCAAAGGAAAATTCAAGGAAGCCTCCGCCGGCGACAAGGGCGGGGTGCGTATCGCCAAGTCGGTCGCCGAAGTCAACGAATTCGCCAAGCAGATGCTCGGCGCTACCCTGGTCACCGTGCAGACCGGACCCGCGGGCAAGCAGGTCAACCGGCTCTACATCGAAGAGGGATCCGATATCGACAAGGAGTTTTATTTGTCGATCCTGGTCGACCGTGAGACCTCGCGGGTCGCGTTCGTGGTCTCCACCGAAGGCGGCGTCAACATCGAGGACGTCGCTCACAACACGCCCGAAAAGATCGTGACCTTCTCGGTCGATCCGGCGACCGGAATCATGGGGCATCACGGCCGCACGGTGGCGAAGGCGCTAAATCTCACCGGCGATCTCGCCAAGCAGGCGGAAAAGCTGGTCGCCCAGCTTTATGCGGCGTTCGTCGCCAAGGACATGGCGATGCTCGAGATCAATCCGCTGGTGGTCACCAAGCAGGGTGCTTTGCGCGTTCTGGACGCCAAGGTCTCGTTCGACAGCAACGCGCTTTATCGCCATCCCGACGTCGTGGCGCTGCGCGATGAAACCGAAGAAGACGCCAAGGAGATCGAAGCCTCCAAGCACGATCTGAACTACGTGGCGCTCGACGGCAATATCGGCTGCATGGTCAATGGCGCGGGCCTCGCCATGGCCACCATGGACATTATCAAGCTTTATGGCATGTCGCCGGCCAATTTCCTCGATGTCGGTGGCGGCGCGGACAAGGCCAAGGTGACGGCGGCCTTCAAGATCATCACTGCCGATCCCAATGTGAAGGGCATCCTGATCAACATCTTCGGCGGCATCATGAAATGCGATGTCATCGCCGAGGGCGTGGTGGCGGCGGTGAAGGAAGTCGGCCTCAAGGTGCCGCTGGTGGTGCGCCTGGAAGGCACCAATGTCGACGCCGGCAAGAAGATCATTCGCGAGTCCGGGCTGAACGTGGTGCCGGCTGATGATCTCGATGATGCGGCTCAAAAGATCGTCAAGGCGGTGAAGGAATAATTCACGGCATTGCGGGTGGGGTGGCCGCATCGAAAAACGACGCGGGCTCGAACAGAGAAGATTATCGTTGCAGGCAAGCAGAGCCTAATTGAGAGCAGCCAGTCATGTCCGTTCTGATCAACAGTGCCACCAAAGTCATCTGCCAGGGGTTCACCGGCAAGAACGGCACCTTCCATTCCGAAGCGGCGATCGCCTACGGAACGAAGATGGTGGGCGGCACCTCGCCCGGCAAAGGCGGCTCGACCCATCTCGGCCTGCCTGTCTTCGATACCGTGGCAGAAGCCCGCGACAAGACCGGGGCTGACGCCAGCGTGATCTATGTGCCGCCGCCGGGTGCCGCCGACGCGATCTGCGAGGCCATTGATGCGGAAATTCCGTTGATCGTCTGCATCACCGAAGGCATCCCGGTGATGGACATGGTCCGGGTGAAGCGTTCGCTCCTGGGCTCGAAATCCCGCCTGATCGGGCCGAATTGCCCCGGCGTGATGACCGCGGGCGAATGCAAGATCGGCATCATGCCGGCCAACATATTCAAGCCCGGCAATGTCGGCATCGTGTCCCGCTCCGGCACCCTGACCTATGAGGCCGTGTTTCAGACCACCCAGGAGGGGCTCGGCCAGACCACCGCGGTCGGCATCGGCGGGGATCCCGTCAAGGGCACCGAATTCATCGATGTGCTGGAAATGTTCCTGGCCGACCCGCAGACCCAATCCATCATCATGATCGGCGAAATCGGCGGTTCGGCTGAGGAGGACGCTGCTCAGTTCCTTAAAGACGAAGCCAAACGCGGTCGCAAGAAACCGGTGATTGGATTCATCGCGGGGGTGACCGCGCCTCCGGGCCGCCGCATGGGCCACGCCGGCGCGATCATTTCAGGTGGCAAAGGAGACGCCGCTTCGAAGACGGCAGCCATGGAATCGGCTGGAATCACGGTTTCACCGTCCCCGGCGAGGCTTGGAAAGACCCTTGCGGAAAAATTGAAATCCTGATTCAGCATTTAGTTCTTTTCGGCGCGAATATTTGTCCTAGATAGGGTAAAGGAGTCGCGGAACGCTGCTCCAAGGACACTGGTCCCCCTAGCCGGATCGGCGGTCGCGTCGTTTTCAGGACGCGCATCCGAATCATCAGGACGTACCCTCACCGGACGCTCCAAGACCGCACCAGGACGAAAATCATGTCTCGCCAGGACGCGAACGCCGCTTTTGCCCTTTCCTCGTTTTTGCAGGGCGCCAATGCGGCCTATATCGACGACATCTATGCCCGCTATGAAAAAGACCCCCGTTCGGTCGATGTCGAGTGGCAGGAATTCTTCAAGAGCCTGAAGGACCAGCCTGCGGACGTCCGCCGGAATTCCGAAGGGCCGTCCTGGGAGCGCGCCAATTGGCCGTTGACGCCGCGCGACGAGCTGACCTCGGCGCTGGACGGCAACTGGCCGGAGATCGAAAAGCTGGTCGGCGCCAAGCTCTCGGCCAAGGCCCAGGCCAAAGGCGCCGAATTGACCGCGGCCGATGTAAACCAGGCCACGCGCGATTCGGTTCGTGCGCTGATGCTGATCCGCGCCTACCGCATGCGCGGCCACTTCCACGCCAAGCTGGACCCGCTCGGAATTGAGCCGATCCGAGACCATGAGGAGCTTGATCCACGATCTTACGGGTTTTCGGAAGCCGACCTCGACCGCAGGATTTTCCTCGATCATGTGCTCGGGCTGGAATACGGGACCTTGCGCGAGATCGTAGCGATCTGTGAGCGAACCTACTGCCAGACGCTCGGCGTCGAGTTCATGCACATCACCAATGGGGCGCAGAAGGCCTGGATCCAGGAACGGATCGAGGGGCCGGACAAGGAGATCAGTTTCACCCGGGAAGGCCGCCGCGCCATTCTGATGAAGCTGATCGAGGCCGAGGGCTTTGAAAAATTTTGCGACCTGAAGTTCACCGGTACCAAGCGCTTCGGGCTTGATGGCGCGGAATCGCTGATCCCGGCCCTGGAGCAGATCATCAAGCGGGGCGGCAATCTTGGCGTCAAGGAAATCGTGGTCGGCATGCCGCATCGCGGCCGGCTCAACGTGCTCACGCAGGTGATGGGCAAGCCGCACCGCGCACTGTTTCACGAATTCAAGGGCGGCTCGGTCAATCCGGATTCGGTCGAAGGCTCCGGCGACGTCAAATATCATCTCGGCGCTTCATCCGATCGCGAATTCGACAACAACCGGATTCACCTTTCGCTGACCGCCAATCCCTCGCATCTGGAGATCGTCGATCCCGTCGTGCTCGGTAAGGTTCGCGCCAAGCAGGACCAGCACGGCGACCCGCCGGATCAGCGCATCTCCGTGATGCCGCTGCTGCTGCATGGCGATGCGGCCTTCGCCGGCCAGGGCGTGGTGGCGGAATGCTTCGGGCTGTCCGACCTGAAGGGTTATCGCACTGGCGGCTCGGTGCATTTCATCGTCAACAACCAGATCGGCTTCACCACCTATCCGCGCTACTCGCGCTCCTCGCCCTATCCTTCCGATGTGGCGAAAATGATCGATGCGCCGATCTTCCACGTTAATGGCGATGATCCGGAAGCGGTGGTGTTCGCCGCCAAGGTAGCGACCGAATACCGGCAGAAATTCCACAAGCCGGTCGTGATCGACATGTTCTGCTACCGCCGCCATGGGCACAATGAGGGCGACGAGCCGTCCTTCACCCAGCCGGTGATGTATCGCAAGATTGCCTCCCATCCCTCGACCCTGGAAATCTATTCCAAGCGGCTGATCGCCGAAGGGGTAATCACCGAGGGCGAGGTCGAGAAGGCCAAGGCCGATTGGCGCGCCCGGTTGGATGCTGAATTGGAAGCGGGAACCGGTTACAAGCCGAACAAGGCCGATTGGCTCGACGGCAAATGGGCCGGCCTGAAATCGGCCAGTCAGGAAGAGGATCCGCGCCGCGGCGTCACCGGCATGGATGTCAATGCGCTCAAGGAAATTGGGCGCAAGATCACCAAGGTGCCGGATGGCTTCCGGGTGCATCGGACCGTGCAGCGCTTCCTGGAGAACCGCGCGAAGGCGATCGATACCGGCGTCGGCATCGATTGGGCGACCGGCGAGGCGCTCGCCTTCTGCTCGCTCCTGAAGGAAGGCCATCATGTGCGGCTGTCCGGCCAGGACAGCGAACGGGGCACTTTCTCGCAGCGCCATTCGGTGCTGATCGATCAGGAAGATGAAAGCCGCTATACGCCCTTCAATCATCTCGGCGGCGACAGCGGCCACTACGAAGTGATTAATTCGCTGTTGTCGGAAGAGGCGGTGCTCGGTTTCGAGTACGGCTATTCGCTGGCTGAACCGAACGCGCTCACCGTGTGGGAGGCCCAATTCGGCGACTTCGCCAATGGCGCCCAGGTGTTGTTCGATCAGTTCATCTCCTCCGGCGAACGCAAATGGCTGCGCATGTCGGGTCTCGTTTGCATGTTGCCCCACGGTTATGAAGGGCAGGGGCCGGAGCATTCTTCCGCCAGGCTCGAACGCTTCCTGCAAATGTGCGCAGAGGACAACATGCAGGTGGTTTATCCGACCACGCCTGCCAATTTCTTCCACGTGCTGCGCCGTCAGCTCCGCCGCGAAATCCGCAAGCCGCTGATCCTGATGACGCCGAAATCGCTGCTCCGGCACAAGCGCGCGGTGTCGCGGCTCGATGAACTTGGCGAGAATACCACTTTCCACCGCATCCTGTTCGACGACGCGGCGTTGCTGCCGGATGAGAAGATCAAGCTTGTTCCCGACGACAAGATGCGCCGCGTCGTGCTTTGCTCGGGCAAGGTCTATTACGATCTTTATGAGGAGCGGGAGAAGCGAGGGGTCGACGACATCTATCTGATGCGGATCGAGCAGCTTTATCCGGTGCCGCTCAAGACCTTGGTGCAGGAGCTCAGCCGCTTCAAATCGGCCGAACTGGTCTGGTGCCAGGAAGAGCCGCGCAACATGGGCGCCTGGCACTTCATCGAGCCGTATCTCGAGTGGGTGCTGAACCAGATCCATGCGCCGGTCAAGCGCCCGCGGTATGCGGGTCGCGCGGCCTCGGCGGCGACCGCGACCGGATTGATGTCCAAGCACCTGGCTCAGCTCAGGGCGCTGTTGGACGAAGCCTTGAGCTAACGACAGGATTGCCTTCGCGCCCCGCTTGGGCGGGGCTTCCTTGACCATTGCTTTGTCTGCCAAATGGCGACTGTCTCGGGTGATCCGACGGTCGGTGTCGGCAGACCTTACCGTACCGACCATTGAGGAACGTCAGATGACTGAAATTCGCGTGCCGACGCTCGGCGAATCCGTGACCGAAGCCACGATTGGCCGCTGGTTCAAGAAGGCCGGTGAAGCCGTGGCGGTGGACGAACCCCTGGTTGAGCTGGAGACCGATAAGGTTACGATCGAAGTGCCGGCGCCCTCGGCGGGCACGCTTGGCGAGATCATCGCCAAGGATGGTGAAACGGTTGCGGTTGGCGCACTACTCGGACAGATCACCGATGGTGCCGGCGCAGCGCCCAAGCCGGCTGCGGCCGCTCCGGCTAAAGCCGCCGCCCCCACAACTTCCCAGCCCGTAGCGAGCGCCGCGGCATCGAAGGCGCCGCCGGCTGACGCACCGCTCGCGCCTTCGGTGCGCAAGCTCTCGGCCGAGAGCGGCGTCGATGCCGCCACTGTCCCCGGCTCCGGCAAGGACGGCCGCGTGACCAAGGGCGACATGCTGGCGGCGATCGAGAAAGCGGCTTCCGCGCCAACCCCGGTCAACCAGCCGGCGGCAGCCGTGCAGGTTCGCGCTCCCTCACCGGCGGATGATGCGGCCCGCGAGGAGCGGGTCAAGATGACGCGGTTGCGGCAGACCATCGCCCGCCGCCTCAAGGATGTTCAGAACACCGCGGCGATGCTTACGACCTTCAACGAGGTCGACATGAGCCACATCATGGCGCTGCGGGCGCAATACAAGGACGTGTTCGAGAAGAAGCACGGCAGCAAGCTCGGCTTCATGGGCTTCTTCACCAAGGCCTGTGTGCAGGCGCTGAAGGATATCCCGGCCGTCAATGCCGAGATCGACGGCGCCGATCTGATCTACAAAAACTACTACCACGTTGGCGTTGCGGTCGGCACCGATCGCGGCCTTGTGGTGCCGGTGGTGCGCGATTGCGATCGCAAGTCGATCGCGGAGATTGAAAAGGGCATTGCCGATTTCGGAAAACGCGCCCGCGACGGCCAGCTCAAGATCGATGAGATGCAGGGCGGCACCTTCACCATCACCAATGGCGGCATCTACGGCTCGTTGATGTCGACGCCGATCCTCAACGCTCCGCAATCCGCGATTCTTGGAATGCACAAGATCCAGGACCGGCCGGTTGCCATCGACGGCAAGGTGGAAATCCGCCCGATGATGTATCTGGCGCTGTCCTATGACCACCGGATTGTCGACGGCAAGGAGGCAGTGACCTTCCTGGTTCGGGTCAAGGAAAGCCTGGAAGATCCGGCGCGGCTCGTGCTCGATCTGTAATCGGTTCATTGCAAGGCTGGCGCCGGACGCGCCTAGCCCCTCCATCCACGCCGCCCTGGTTGCACCAGGCTGGCGATCGATCTCTTCAGCGGCGGACTTCACTCATGGCCTCTTACGATCTCGTTGTCATCGGCACCGGTCCCGGCGGATATGTCTGTGCCATCCGTGCAGCTCAGCTCGGCATGAAAGTGGCGGTGGTCGAAAAGAACGCGACCCTCGGCGGCACCTGCCTCAATGTCGGTTGCATGCCCTCGAAAGCGTTGCTCCACGCATCCGAATTGTTCGAAGAGGCCGCTCATTCTTTTGCAAAAATGGGAATCGGCGTGTCGACGCCGAAACTCGAACTGCCCGCGATGATGAATTTCAAGCAGCAGGGCATCGACGGCAACGTCAAGGGCGTCGAATTCCTGATGAAGAAAAACAAGATCGACGTCATCGTCGGCAAGGGCCGCATACTTGGCGCCGGTCGCGTCGAAGTCGCGGCCGATGGCCAGACGCAGATGGTGGAGACCAAGAACATCGTGATCGCCACTGGATCGGAAGTGGCGAAACTGAAGGGGATCGAGATTGACGAAAAGCGGATCGTGTCCTCGACCGGGGCGCTGTCGCTGGACAAGGTGCCGGGCAAGCTTCTGATCGTCGGCGCCGGGGTCATCGGCCTGGAGCTCGGCTCGGTCTGGCGCCGGCTCGGCGCGGAGGTCACGGTGGTGGAGTATCTCGACCGCATCCTTCCCGGCATGGACGGCGAGGTCGCCAAGCAGTTTCAGCGCCTGCTTGCGAAACAGGGATTCACTTTCAAGCTTGGCGCCAAGGTCACCGGAATTGATACGTCGGGCAAGATGCTCTCGGCGAAGGTTGAGTCGGCGGCCGGTGGTGCGGCGGAGGCGCTGGAGGCCGATGTGGTGCTGGTGGCGATCGGCCGCGTGCCGTACACCGATGGTCTCGGTTTGAAGGAAGCGGGTGTAGCGCTCGACAATCGCGGCCGGGTTGAGATCGATGCGCATTTCTCGACCAGCGTGAAAGGCATCTTTGCGATCGGCGATGTCGTCGCCGGACCGATGCTGGCGCACAAGGCGGAGGATGAAGGCGTCGCCTGTGCCGAAATCCTCGCCGGGCAGGCGGGCCATGTGAACTATGAGGTGATTCCCGGCGTGGTCTACACCACGCCGGAAGTGGCCTCCGTCGGCAAGACCGAAGAAGAGCTGAAGGAGGCTGGCGTGGCCTATACGGTCGGCAAGTTTCCGTTCACGGCCAATGGCCGCTCCAAGGTTAACCAAACTACGGACGGTTTCGTGAAAGTTCTCGCAGATGCGAAGACCGATCGGGTTCTCGGAGTGCATATTGTTGGCCGCGAAGCCGGTGAAATGATTCACGAAGCTGCCGTGTTGATGGAATTCGGCGGTGCGGCAGAGGATCTGGCACGAACCTGCCATGCGCATCCGACTCGTTCGGAAGCCATCAAGGAAGCGGCGCTTGCGGTCGGCAAGCGGGCGATCCATATGTGAATGAAGTCCGGATTTCCGGACGTCGGATGATGCCTGATGATTCGCCGCATCTTTCAGCCAATCTGGATTCTGCTGGCCATCATCTTCCTGATCGAAGCCTGGCTGTGGGATCACCTTGAGCCGGTCGTGGCGTGGGTGGTGGGGCGAATTCCACTCAACGCCTTCAAGGAGTGGCTCGCCGAACGGGTAGATGCGCTGTCGCCGGCGATGACGCTGGTTGTCTTTATCGTTCCGATCATTCCATTGTTTCCCTTGAAGCTGGTTGGCTTGTGGCTGCTCGCTCACGAATATTGGATGAGCGCGATAGCAACCATTCTGTTTGCCAAGTTTCTAGGCGTCGGCGTGACGGCCTTCGTCTTCGATGTCACCCGGCCAAAGCTTCTGGAGATGGCCTGGTTCGAGAAGCTCTATGAATTTGTCCTCGATCTGCGCGCCAGGGCGACCGCACTTGTGGAGCCCGTCAAGCGACGGATTCGCGAACTCTTTCGTGGGGATGGCTGGTCGTCGCGTATGCTGCGGCTGATCCAGCGTTTCCGCAAAAGCGTACATGAAGCGCGATAGCCACCGATAAGGCTGGGGACCTCAGTTTGACGCAGATGCTGCAGGTGCGGACGCCGGTGCTCGAGGTCGCACTCGAGCAGAGTGGTCCGGCCAGTGGTTTTCCCGTCGTTCTGCTGCACGGCTTTCCCTATGACCCGCGATGCTTCGATGCTGTGGCCGCCATCATCGCTGCTGCCGGCTATCGGGTTCTCGTTCCCTATCTGCGCGGCTATGGGCCGACCCGGTTTCTGTCGTCGCAAACCCTGCGTTCGGGCGAACAGGCCGCATTGGGCCAGGACCTGAAGGATTTGCTCGATACGCTTGGCATCGAGCGCGCGGTGCTCGGCGGATATGATTGGGGCGGTCGCGCGGCTTGCGTGGTATCGGCGCTATGGCCGGAACGGGTCGCAGGCCTCGTCAGTTGCACCGGCTACAATATCCAGGACATCGCCAATTCCATCAAGCCGGCCTCTCCCGAACAGGAGGCGCGGTTCTGGTATCAATATTATTTCCACACCGAGCGTGGTCGTCGCGGTCTTCTTGAACAGCGGCGCGATCTTGCCCGGTTGTTATGGAAAATGTGGTCGCCGACCTGGGCCTTCGACGATGCGACCTTCGATCGAACCGCGGCCTCTTTCGATAATGAGGACTTCGTCGACGTGGTGATCCATTCCTACCGGCACCGCATGAAAGCGGTGGCGGGCGATCCGCGTCACGCGCCAATCGAAGATCAGCTCGCCATGCAGCCGAAGATCACGGTGCCGGCGATCAATCTGCACGGCTCTGCGGATGGGGTCGCTCCGGCCTTCTTGTCAGAAGGCCATGACCGTTTCTTCACCGGCCCCTATCAGCGGCGCGTTCTCGATCGTGTCGGTCATAATGTGCCGCAGGAGGCGCCGGCGGCTTTCGCCGAAGCCGTGCTGGAATTGTGTCCGCGGTCCTGATAGCCGCTACATCAGATGGACGGCGTGCGGCGCGAATAGGCCGATGGCCGTGAAGGCTAATCCAGCGACCGCCAGCACGCCTGAAATCCAGGCCAGCGCGATCATGCCCGTGATGATCGTGGCGGAGGCCAGCACGATCGCGATCTGGAAGGCGGCCGAAGCGATCTCGTAATGATGGTATTTGGCCTGCGCGAGGTCGCGGTCCTCCTCGGCGTGCTTGGCCCGTTCGGCCAGTTGCTCAGACCCCTCGCCGGTCTCGGGTTCGGAGCGATAGCGCGCCGCCGTCTTCTGCCATTCGTCGATCTGCTTCTGCAGCGCCGCCTTGGCGGCGTCATCGCCCATGACGCCGAGACTCAATCGCGCCTGGTCGGAGGTGGCCTGCACCACGGTGCGTCGGATGCTCTTGGCCTGGAAGAAAGCCCAGAGGTTGGAGGCCTCGACATTCTTGCTGATGGCTTCGGTCTGCGCGCCCTTACCGAGCGTTTCCGAAAGCGCCAGGAACAAGGCAATCACCGCGATCAGAAGGGCGATCTTCCTGTTCTCGCTCGAGGCGTGTTCGGCGTGCTCAGCATGCTCCATGCTTTCATGTGCGCTCATGGTTCCCTCCCCATCTTACACCCCAACGATTGACCGAACTGCCTGGCGCACGCAAGGGGCCTGCGCCGCGTGGTCGAAATATGTCGCGTTGATGATTTGATGTAGGTGCTCAGCGGCGCGGATGCGTGCTGGCATAGACCTCGAGCAACCGTTCGCTGTCGACACCGGTATAGATTTGCGTCGTCGAAAGCGAAGCGTGGCCGAGCAATTCCTGTATCGCCCTGAGGTCTCCGCCACGGCCGAGCAGGTGAGTGGCAAAGGAATGCCGCAAGGCATGGGGTGTAGCGCTATCAGGTAGCCCGAGCGCGCCGCGCAGCCGCGCCATCGTCAATTGGATGATGCGCGGGCTCAATGGTCCGCCACGCACGCCAACAAACATCGGCCCCTCCGGTGGTAGGGGATGCGGGCAGCTCACCGCATAATCCTGGATCAGAGCGAGCACATTCTGCAGCACCGGGACCATGCGCGTCTTGTTGCCCTTGCCGGTCACCACCAGCACGTCTCCCTCACCGGGCGTCGGCACATCGCGCCGCTTCAGGCCTAGCGCTTCCGAGATGCGCAGGCCCGAGCCATAGAGCAGCGCCATGACGGCGGCATCCCGGGCCCAGGTCCAGGGTTCGCTGGCCTCGCCCGCCCGTTCGAGGCTGTCAGCGAGCCGCCTGGCGGCAGCCACGGGGACCGGCTTGGGCAAACTCTTTCGTATCTTGGGCGCCCGAATCGCAGAGAGCGCGCCGACTTTGCCTTTGCCTTCGCGTTCAAGAAAGCGCCCGAACGAGCGCAGCCCCGCGAGCTGGCGCATCAAGGAACGGCCACCGATATTCTCATGGCGCCGCTCGGCCATGAATGCCCTGACGTCGCTTGCCTCCAACGCCGCGAAGCCCCGAGGAGACACTTGCGCATTCCAATGTTCGGCAAGAAATCGGATGAACTGGCGAACGTCGCGGGCATACGCTTCGAGTGTTTTCGGCGAAAGTCGCCGCTCGCTGCGCAAATGCGAAAGCCAGCGAACCACGTGCCCCGCCATCGCCTCGTCGCCGCCGTCCAACGTTTGAACAAGCGGGGGAGGGACGGCGCCGGTAATCGGTCCTGTTTTCATGGCTTGCCGCTTGGAGGCGATGCTTCTAACGCAGTATATCGCACCGCTTTCCTTTATCGTTCGCTAATCTCGGGAAGCTGCGCGATACCTGTCTTACAACCCGAGTGGTCTGATTAGCCGATGGATCATGCCTCCCGCCCCAGCGTGTCGCCCGGAACGTCAACGGGCGTGGTCGACGTGCTGGTGCCGGTGGCACTGAACCAGACCTATTCCTATCGCGTACCGAAGGGCATGGATCTGAAGCCAGGCGACGTCGTCTGCGTTCCCCTAGGGCCGCGGGAAGCGGTCGCGGTGGTCTGGGCCGACAATGCCGCGCCGGAACCACGTTTGCACAATCGGCTGAAGGAGGTCAGCGAAAAGCTCGACGTTCCGCCGTTGCGCGAGGATTTGCGCCGGCTGGTGGACTGGGTTTCCAACTACACCCTGTCGGCGCGCGGCATGGTGCTGCGGATGTGCCTGCGGATGGGCGACGATCTCGGGCCGGAGCGCCTTCGCATGGGCGTCCGCCTCGTCGGCGATTCACCACAACGCATGACGCCAGCGCGGCGGCGGTTGATCGAGTGCCTTTCCGATGGCCTGCTGCACGGCAAGGCGGACGTCGCGAAAGAGGCCGGCGTCAGTGCAGGGGTCGTGGATGGGCTCATCGATGAGGGCACGCTGGCGGCCGAGCCGATGCCGCGAGCGCTGGCGCCGCCGCCACCCGATCCGGATTTTGCGGTGACGGAATTTTCGCGCCAGCAGCGCGCCGCGGTCGATGCGATGCGGGCATTGGCGGCCAATGGCAGTTTTCATGTCGCCTTGCTTGATGGCGTCACAGGGTCGGGCAAGACCGAAGTGTATTTCGAGGCGATCGCCGAAAACATCAGGCGCGGACGGCAATCGCTGATCCTGATGCCGGAAATCGCATTGACCGGACAGTTTCTCGATCGTTTCACCCGACGGTTTGGAGTTCGTCCGTTGGAATGGCATTCGGAGCTTACGCCGAGGACCCGACAGCGCAACTGGGCCGCGGTGGCCGCCGGCGAGGCGCCGGTGG
>Ga0207647_10002678_pt1 | contig 13433 bp, 10 predicted proteins | sample KBSCornC2_FD_184295 | JGI IMG/M metagenome (GOLD analysis project Ga0207647, IMG submission 184295) | Corn rhizosphere microbial communities from Kellogg Biological Station, Michigan, USA - C2 (SPAdes) (version 2) | ecosystem: Host-associated > Plants > Roots > Rhizosphere ...
AGAATCCGCGGTCGTGGATGCTGCGCTTCCACACGCAGACCGCCGGCTCGACTCTGACCGCGCGGCAACCTGAAAACAACATTGCGCGAACAGCTTTGCAGGCACTGGCGGCAGTGTTGGGCGGGACGCAGTCGCTGCATACAAACTCTTACGACGAAGCCCTGGCTCTGCCTACCGAGCAGGCTGCGCGGATCGCATTGCGCACGCAGCAGATTGCCGCTTATGAATCAGGCGTGCCACAGACCATTGATCCGCTGGCCGGGTCTTATTACGTGGAGAATCTGACCAACGAAATTGAAAGGCGCGCCAACGAGTATTTGGACAAGATCGATGCGTTGGGTGGGATGCTGCGGGCCATCGAGCGGGGATTTGTGCAGCAGGAAATCCAGAATGCTGCTTATGAATATCAGCAGGCTGTGGATCGGGAGGAAGCGATTGTCGTGGGTGTGAACCGATTCATGATTGATGAAGATAAGCCGGTGCCAATTCAGCGCATCGATGAATCATTGGAGCGGAAACAAGTCGAGCGCTTGCGCGCCTTGCGTGGACGCCGCGATGCGGACCTTTGTGAAGATGCGCTCAAATCGGTTGAAGATGCCGCCCGCTCTGGAGCGAACCTGATGCCGCCTATCTTGGCGGCGGTTGAGGCTTACGCGACCGTCGGAGAAATCTCCGATACTTTGCGAAAAATTTTCGGGGAATATAAAGAAGCGGTTGTCATCTAAGTTGCTCATTCCTCCGTGTGGGAATGACAAAAATAAAATCTGGCATCCTTCGCACATTCGCACGGTCTATACTCTCCACGGAGGATTGCATGTCCATCAGCGAGTTCCTGCTACCTGAGTTCGACGCCGAAGCCAAAGCCACCCGCACTACCCTGCAACGGGTTCCATTTGATAAACCGGATTTTGTCCCTCATCCCAAATCCATGCCGATGAAGAAGCTGGCTCCGCATGTGGCGCAGCTGGCTGGGTTCGGTCTGACCATTCTGACAACTCCAGAGCTTGATTTCTCGAAAGGCAGCATTACACCTGTGCCATTCGAATCTGCGGAACAGTTGCTCAAAGCCTTTGACGAGGGGTCAGCAAAAGCGCGCGCAGCTTTGGCCGCGACGACCGACGATGCATGGAAGCAAAACTGGAAGTTGAGCTTTCAGGGCAAGGCGATCTTTGATGGACAAAGATTTCTCGCCTACCGCGAGATGTACCTCAATCATTTGGTGCATCACCGGGCGCAGTTGGGAGTTTATTTGCGTTTGAATAATATTCCGGTTCCGGCTACTTATGGGCCTTCGGCGGATGACACGCTCGGATTTTGATTTCACGGCAAACTAAAATCCCATCCTAACCGCAAAAAACGCGGTTAGGGTGGGGCACCCCCTCGAGATTTCTCTTACTTTTTCGGTTTTGTCGTGCGAGCTACTGTTGACGTGCTGTGGTTGGCTGCCTTGTTCCTATAACCCATTTCGTAACCAGCGGTGTCGCCAACGATTTTCATCGAGTACTTCGCCAGATTTTCGGATAAGCCAATTAACGCATCTTCGTATCCGGCCACGGAGAGTTCCGTATTGACGTTGTGGAATGCTTCGATCGGCGTTGTGTTGATCCGGCCGTGGTTTTGCTTTAACCATGCCTGATAGTTGTTGACCAGTTCCTGATACTGCGCCTTGCGCTGCTGGTACAGCTTGATCCGTTCCGGCAGTTCCTGCGCGGCGCGGTCGCGGTCGCGTTTGGCGCACTCGAGTTCCAAGGCCTGCACCTGTACCGGGTCTTTATCGTGGCCGTATTCTCCCAACTCGATCACCGGAACTTTGGCCATCTTTGCGCCGATTTCTTCCATGATCTGATTGTGATTACCGGGAGTGTTGGAGATAGCTTGGTCTTTGCGTAGCCACTCGACTTCGATTTGCCCAAGGCGCTGCATCATCTGCTGGATCTCGGCGCGGACTGCATTGGCTTGCGCCATCTCGTTCCCAGCCTGCAAGGATTGTTGCGCCTTCTGATGTTGCTCGGCAGTTTGCGGAGCGATTGCGCCCATGTTTTTCTGGATTTCCACACGCTGTTCCTGTTCGCTCATGCTGCTGAGCTTGGCGCGATAGCTGGGATCGCTCATCACCCGCTGCATCATGGCCTGCATCTCCGGTGAATTGCGGCCGTTGCCGGTGACGATGTTTTGCTGCATGGCAGCGGCCGATTGGCGGGCGGCGGCTTGACGCTCCTCGGGACTCATCTGCTGAATCTTATCGACCCCACCCATCCCGGAAACGATCGGGTTTGAATTGGCCTGAGCCATGGCTTGCTTCTGTAAAGTTGCTGGATCCTTTGGCGCACTTTTGGCGTGGGCGGCGACCGCATTCTTCAGAACATCGTGGGCTGCGGCGGCGCGTTTGAAGAACGGATCATACGCGGTATCGAGCTGGTTCTTCGCGTAGGGTGCGGCGTTGGGGCCGTAAGCTTTGGCGGTAGCGGATTCCACATTCACAGGAATGCCGGGGGCTGCTTCAAGCATGCCGGTTAGATCGCTTTTGCCGAGAGCCGGTGCTGGCTGCTGGCCCAACGCCGGAACGTGGAACACGGCGAACGCCAGTAACGATGGGGCAAACATCTTCAGAATTTTCATAAAGAGTCCCTCCTTGGAAGGGCACATCCTTGAAGCGGTGTTGCCCTCAGTTGGTAGCGCGGGAAGTGTGCGAAAATCGGCTCATGGATTTGCCATATTTGGCGCAGGGTTGACAGGGAATTTTCCGGTTGAGTTAATGATTACTTATGAATGACTGCATCTTTTGCCGCATTGTGAAGGGGGAGATTCCTTCGAAGAAAGTTTATGAAGACGATCAGACCTATGCGTTTGAGGACCTTGACCCCAAAGCGCCGACTCACGTGCTGATAGTGCCCAAGAAGCACATTCGTGGGTTAAAGGAAGCAGAACAGGCCGACGCCGAAGTTGTGGGCCGTTGCCACTTAGCCGCAGCGAAAATAGCCAAGGAGCGTGGGATTGAAGACAGCTACCGGACCGTGCTGAATGTCGGGCCGGGGTCGGGGCAGTCTGTTTTTCATATGCATGTCCATTTGCTCGGCGGGCGCAAACTTAGCTGGCCTCCGGGATAAGATGCTTATTATTAATAACTTAGGCCCTTTCGTCTGGTTGTCCTTGGCGGTTCTTTTGATCACCCTGATGCAGGGATTTCATCTCGGCTAAAGGCTGACCTTCTAGTAAACTTAGGGCGGAACAACGATCTATGCTACGTGTCGGATTGATTGGTTGGAGAGGTATGGTGGGCAGCGTCCTCATGCAGCGCATGCGTGAAGAGGGCGACTTTTCCGGGCTGGAATCTGTGTTCTTCTCCACTTCGAACGTCGGAGGGCAGGCTCCGCCGGAAGCCGGGCGCAATGCTTCGTTGAAGGATGCCAGCGATCTCAAAGCCTTGTCCGAATGCGAAGTGCTGATCAGCTGCCAGGGTGGCGATTACACCACCGAAGTTTACCGACCGCTGCGCACGAGCGGTTGGCAGGGATATTGGATTGACGCAGCTTCTACACTGCGCATGGCGGATGATTCGTTGATTATTCTCGATCCGGTCAACGCCGAGGTAATCGAGCGAGGATTGAAGAAGGGCATCCGCAGCTACATTGGTGGCAATTGCACGGTGAGCTTGATGTTGATGGCCTGCGCGGGATTGCTGAAAGCGGGGCTGGTAGAGTGGGTTTCCTCGATGACGTATCAGGCGGCATCGGGCGGCGGCGCGGCCAAAATGTTGGAATTGGTGGAGCAGATGGGGCTGCTGGTCGATCCGGTTCGTAAATCCCCATCAGAGAATGCGCTGGAACTTGATCGCATGGTGATCGCTGCGCAGCGCTCGGCTTCGTTGCCGACTGCGGAGTTTGGCGCGCCCTTAGCCGGAAGTTTGCTGGCTTGGATTGATAAAGACATGCCCGGCGGCCAGACCAAAGAAGAATGGAAGGCCATGGCCGAGGCCAATAAGATTTTGGGCTTGAATCCTCCAGTGCCGATGGATGGCATCTGCGTTCGCGTGGGCACCATGCGCTGCCATAGCCAGGGGCTGACGATCAAGCTGAACAAAGATGTTCCGCTGGCGGAGATTGAAAACATTATTTTAAGCACCAACCAGTGGGTAAAGCTGGTGCCGAACGATAAGGCTTCGACTTTGCGTGATCTGACTCCGACTGCGGTTTCGGGAACTCTGACTGTGCCAATTGGGCGGCTGCATAAATTGAAGATGGGGCCGGAGTATCTAGGTGCGTTTACGGTCGGCGATCAGTTGCTCTGGGGTGCTGCGGAGCCGCTGCGGCGGATGCTGAATATTTTGCGGAAGCATTTGGGTGTAGGCGAAGCTCAGTTGGAGACGCTGCAAGCGCGAGGATAATGATTTTGACGGATCCTCATTCAAAAGATTGCCTTGGCGATCCGTCATTGGTTACTGAACCGCGATATCGTTCTAGATCGCAAGGGCTTTTACCCAGAAGCTCACACTCGTGATCGCTGCAATGGTCATGTTGATTGCTCCCGATTTCTACCTACGGCCAAAATCAAGCTGATCGAGCCTTGGTCCCAGGATTTACTCGCAAGCGGCCTTCCGTGTTATGTTGAATTTCCTTCTTATTGCAAATGATTCGCTCCTATAAAGGCATCAAACCCACGATTCCGGCATCCTGCTACGTTGATGACTCCGCGCAGATCATCGGCGATGTTGTACTGGGCGAACACGCCAGCGTGTGGATGAATGCGGTCGTACGCGGTGACGTGCATGAGATCCGCATTGGCGCGCATTCCAACATTCAGGATTGCAGTGTGCTGCACGGGATGAAGAATCAGTATGGGGTTTATCTCGGGGAATATGTCACCGTGGGACATTCTGTGACTTTGCACGGATGCGTAATTGAAGACCGTTGCCTGATTGGGATGGGTTCCATCATTCTCAATGACGCGAAAATTGGCGCAGGTTCGATCATCGCTGCGGGGACTTTGATTCCTGAGAAGACGATCGTGGAGCCGGGGTCGCTGTGGATGGGGTCTCCGGGGAAGTTTAAGCGCAAGCTGAATGAGAAAGATCAGGAAGCTATCATGCGCTATGCGAATAATTATTTGGGATACAAAGAGTCGTATCTAAAAGAACTGTCATCCTGAACGAGAAGTTCGAAGGACCCCAATAAGTTTTGCAGCACAACAGATGTTGCAAGGAATTCTCACTCCAACATTGATGAGAGAATTCCCTGGTGCATCCTTGGAGTGATTCAGAGGTAGGGATCGTTCGACTCCATAGCTGCTGCGCTTCGCGCAACAGCCATTCTGCTCGGGATGATAACCGGTTTAGCTGAGCTAGAGGCCATGATTAAAGCTGTCCGAGGAACGCGCGATCTGCTGCCGCCGGAAACGGCGGTGTGGAACTTTGTGGACGAAAAAGTCCGCGAGGTGTTTCGCGCCTATAACTTCCAGGAAATTCGCACGCCAATTTTTGAGGCTACGGAATTGTTCGCTCGCGGTGTGGGTGAAGAAACCGACATTGTTTCAAAAGAAATGTACACCTGGGAGGACCGGGGGCGTGCGGAAAGCGACAGGGGCCTGTCCCTCACGCTTCGCCCCGAAAATACTGCGGGTGTTGTCCGTGCTTACATTGAGCACAAGCTCTGGGATCGCGGTCTGAATAAGCTCTACTACATCGGCCCCCAGTTCCGCCGGGAGCGTCCGCAGAAGGGGCGCTATCGCCAGTTCTACCAGATTGGTGCGGAGATGATCGGCCCGGCGACGGCGGGAAGTGAGTCTCCGGCACGCGATGCCGAGTTACTGGAGATGCTGGCGACTTTGCTGAATCGCCTGGGAATTACCGGATGGACTCTCGAATTGAATTCGATTGGCAGTCCAGGTGACCGTGCGGCTTTCAATGAGGCTTTGCGCAAAGCGTTGCAACCGGTGGTGGCGAACATGTGTGCTGATTGCCAGCGACGCGCTGTGACCAATCCGCTGCGCGTACTCGACTGCAAAGTTCCTGAAGACCAGCCGATCGTCGAGAAGTTGCCGCGTATCACGCAGTTTTTGAGCGAAGCGAGCCGCGCGCACTTCGATGCGGTGTGTGAAATTCTCACTAAAATTGGAGTTACATTCACATTGAACGACCGTCTGGTTCGGGGGCTCGACTACTACACCCGCACGGCCTTCGAATTTACCCACGGCACGCTCGGCGCGCAGAACGCAATTCTTGGCGGAGGACGCTACGACGGTTTGTCAGAAGCCTTGGGTGGTCCGGCCGCTCCCGGAATTGGATTTGCCATCGGAGAAGACCGGCTGGTGATGTCGTTGCAAGCCGAGGCCGCTAGTAAGGCTGCGGCTCTGGTGCCGATTGTCTATATCGCTCCTGTTGGAACTGGGATGAACGGAGAAGCAGCGAAGCTGGCGCGGGAGTTACGCCAGCAGGAAAGGCTTGTCGCTGCCGGGCCGGTGGAATTGGGAGACGAAAACTTCCGACTCAAGAAATCTTTCGAGACGGCGGATAAACTCGGTGCACGCTACATTTTGATTGTTGGCGAGAACGAGGCCAAGTCGGGATCGTTCTCCGTGAAAAACCTTAAATCCGGGCAGCAGATTTCTGTGGCACGTGCTGACCTCGCTCAGAAAATTCTGGAACTCCCATGAAGAACCTCGGCATCCTGCTTTCGGGGCGCGGCTCGAATTTTGAGGCCATCGCAAAAAATGTGGCTGCGGGAAAGATCCCTGGTGCGAGGATTGCTGTCGTTATTTCCAACAAGTCAGATAGTGGCGGCCTTGAAACTGCAAGCCGCATGGGCCTTACTGTATTAGCGATTCCATCCAAAGGAAAAGCACGCCAGGAACATGACCGCCTGGTCGTTGCGGCGCTCAAAGAGCACAAAGTCGATCTGGTTTGTCTCGCTGGCTACATGCGGCTGATCTCGCCTTGGTTTGTTGAGCAGTTCCCGCAACAAATTCTGAATATTCATCCGTCGTTACTTCCCTCCTTTCCCGGACTGGAAGCGCAGGAGCAGGCTTTTGCTTACGGAGTCAAAGTCTCCGGATGCACCGTGCATTTTGTCGATGCAGAACTGGATCACGGCGTCATCATCTTGCAGAAGACTGTGCCCGTGCTCGATTCAGATGACGAGCATTCATTGTCGGCGCGTATTTTGGAGCAGGAGCATATTGCTTACAGCGAAGCCATCAATCTTGTGCTCTATGGAAAATACAAAATTGTTGGCCGGAAACTGCTAGGCTCCGCCTAGAGGGCGGACCAGTCGCCCGCCCCCCAACACCACCTCAAGCTCATCTGCACAGCTCTCCCGCTATAATCATTCACTTATGCCTACGTTTGCCCCGGTCGACGAACAACTTACTTACATCAAAAAAGGTTCCGCGGAGATTGTTAAGGAGTCGGAACTGCGCTCGAAGCTCGAGAAGTCGAAAAGCTCTGACAAGCCGCTGCGTGTCAAAGCTGGATTCGATCCCACCGCGCCCGATCTCCATCTCGGTCACACCGTCTTGCTGCGCAAGCTGAAGCACTTTCAGGACCTCGGCCACATCGTCATTTTTCTGATCGGAGACTTTACTGGCATGATCGGCGATCCCACCGGGCGTTCGGCGACCCGCCCCCCGCTCAGTCCCGATGACATCATGCGTAACGCCAAGACTTATTTGAGCCAGGTGCACAAGATCCTCGACAAGCACAAGACCGAGGTGCGTTTTAACAGCGAGTGGTTCGACAAACTGAAGTCGTCGGACTGGATCAGGCTGGCGGCAAAGTTCACTGTCTCCCAGATGCTGGAGCGCGAAGACTTCCATAAACGGTTTCAGGAAGAAAAACCCATCGCCATGCACGAACTGCTTTATCCGCTGGCACAGGGGTACGACTCGGTGATGTTGCAGGCCGATGTCGAGCTGGGCGGGACGGATCAGAAATTCAATCTGATCATGGGACGCGAAATGCAGCGCATGAACGGGCAGGAATCTCAGGTCGTGCTGACCATGCCGATTCTCGAAGGGCTCGATGGTGTGCAGAAGATGTCGAAGTCTCTGGGCAATGCGATAGGCATCAAGGACGCTCCACTGGACATGTATGGCAAAGTGATGTCGGTGTCAGATGCGTTGATGTGGCGATATTACGAGCTGCTGACCGATGTGCAAGTGGTCGATATCGAGAACATGAAGCGCGAGTCGCATCCGATGGATGCCAAAAAAGACTTGGCGCGCCGGATCGTCACTGATTTTCACTCTGCTGATGCTGCGGCTAAAGCGAAAGAAGATTGGGCGAAGCAGTTCCAGAACAATGAAGTTCCAGACGATGTGGAAGAAGTAACCATCGAAGAAAGCAAAATGCGTCTGGACAAGCTACTGGCGCGTGTGGGCCTCGCGGATTCAGTGAGCGATGCCGTCCGCAAGGTGAAACAAAAAGCCGTGAAGGTGAATGGCGAAGTCAGCGCTGATCCAGCGGCCCAAATTGACATTCACCAGTCGATCACTATACAGGCGGGGAGGAAGATCAAGAAAGTCCGCGCTGCCTAATTAATTTACAGACAAAATTACACGGTCTCGTGGCCAATTAGTCCTCGTAAGTGAATGATTCTATGGGGGAAGCTAAATACTATATTTGGCAGCACGTCTGCATCCCTTATTCATGGTGAGGGACCCCATATGAACAAAATTGCAGTTCCACTATTTTTAGCAGTTTTGCTTACCACTATGAGTTTGGCTCAAACTTCCGCTGACGCGCAGGCCACCAGCGCAGCCTCCGAGAGTACATCAGTTTCTGCCGACAAAACTGGCGCGCAGGCGAATTCAGGTACTGCAGCGTCGGCAGCGCAGAACGTTGCTGCACAAAGTAAGAATGGCCAGTTGCAAGCCCGAAATCAGCTGCAAGCCGGCAGCACGGTACAGGCGGAATTGACCAAGCCTGTCGATGTGCGCAAAAACAAAATTGGCGACGAAGTTGTCGCAAAAACCACGCATGACGTGAAATCAGAAGGCAACGTCATTCTGCCCAAAGGAACAAAAGTTGTGGGCAAAATTACCCAAGCCCAGGCACGCGCCAAGGGACAGGAAGAGTCACAACTCGGTATCGCTTTTGATCATGCCATCTTGAAAGACGGCACACAGGTGCCGGTTGCATTTACCATTCAGGCGATTGGCAGTTCTCATGCAGCAGCCTCGGCTGCCATGGGAGATGACTCGATGGCAATGGGTAACCGTGGTGGCAACATGGCCTCGGCTCCCGGTCCATCTCGCGGTGGTTTGGTCGGAGGAGTGTCGTCGACAACCGGAAGCGTGGTCAACACGGCAGGCAGTGCAGCTGGCGCGACCCTGAATACAGCAAACACTGGCGCTAATCTGGGAGGGGGCTTGACGGCAAGCAGCCAGGGCGTAGTTGGCCTTGCGGGGCTGCAGCTTTCCTCAGGTGTTTCGAATTCGACCAACGTGGGTTCGACCATCAGTTCGAATAGTACGAACGTTCATCTGGATAGTGGTACGCGCATGGTGCTGCGGGTAAACGGTCAGTAGATTTTGAAACCAACAGGGGCGGCGTGATTCTGCGCTGCCCGTTTTAGTGGTGCGGCGTTCTTGTTGCAACTGACTCATCGCAGCCAGACATTGGAGGGATCACTGTCTCCCCAGACGCGTTTGTTGATCCCAAAGCGAACGCGCGGACTTTGGCCTGCAACTGGTCCGCCTGCATTCCTGGCCGAAACAATCTGCATCCACAAAGCATGGAATTCCTTGATGCGATGTTCGGCGTCCGCGCGCTTTCCGTTGTCCACACTGGTTTCTGCCGCGTCATAGTTGCGCAAGTTGTAGTGAGCCGTGGCATTCAGCAGCCACAGCGCCGGGTAACTGCTGGAATCAAGCGCCAGCGCCTTGTCTGAAGTCTGAACTAGTTCAGGCCAATTGCGGGCATCCATCGCCAACTGCGTCAAGCCCAGATACGGTCGAACATAGTGCGGGTCAATTTCCACCGATTTCTCGAACGACTCACGCGCTCCGGAAAAATTCTGCTGAACATACTGCATCCTGCCCAACTCTGACCACGCCGCGGCGTATTGCGGATAGACTTCGATCGCCTGGCGAAAAGCCCGTTCGGCCTCCGGCCACTTTTGTTGCTCTTCCAACTTCAGCCCTTTTTCCATCGCTTTGCGCGCGGACTTGGGCGCAAGCAGGCTGCTGACGCTCATGCTGGCGTTTGCGCCCGCGTTCACAGGCCGAAGCCTGACTTTGCCGATGTCGACAATTCCCAATTCTTGCAGGTGACGGCCGAACTCGACAGATTGGGATGAAAAGCCGGAAAGAACCGCACGGGCCGAACAGTCGTCCCATTCGGAACCATAGCTCACCGACGGTGCCACGGAGACGACATTGGCAGGTTGCGGCCCGGAGATGCCTCCCAGTTTTGCCAGATCAAAAGCGAAATTACCCTGGGTGTCGCTGTAGAGTTCGGCACGCACACGCCCACTGCAAACGATTTGAACCTCAACCGATTCGCTCAACTTGGTCCCATCGGAAATGACAACCTGACCTGTAATAAATGGCAGTCTGGCAGTGTCGACCGGAAAGCTAACTGGGGGACGCTGGGAAAGCGTTACCAGCGAACTGAATAAAAGAATGGCAACTTCAGCCTGAACTATTTTTGGGAACAACATACGCACACCTCGCCCAAAGGGATGCGCCGCCCCACCGGCTATCACGGGATTCAGCCATTAGTACGACACAGCGACATCAAAGGTTCCATGTCTCTCAGACGGACAAGCAAGGAAAAGGTTGTGTCCGAAAACGGACGAGTGAGGGATTTTGAAAATTTAAGTCTGAGCGCGGAATGGATCTCATCCCGCGCTCAGAAGTTTAGGGCAGCAAGCCAAACACTGCGACACTGTTTTGTGTTCCCACAAATACTTTGCCATTCACAATGGTCGGGGTGATGAACTTATTTCCCGCACCAAAGTTGTCACGGTTATTCGCCGCTTGGTTGCTGTTGTAGAGCTCGTTGAGCGTCGTCGCATCGTAGGCATGCAGGACAGCCCCGCTGTTCTCCACCGCCCATACGATTCCGTTGCTCGTGCCATTGGCCGACACGCTCGGACTGGTGCCGGGATAGCCAAAGCTATTGCTGGTTTGCGCCGAGGACGAAGTCAACCGTGCGTTGCTGACTGTGTAGGCTTTCAGGAAGTTTCCGACCGGTCCGTAGTAGACGCGGTTGTTGAAGTAGGCCGGCACCGAAAAAATGCCTCCACCCAGCACACCAGAAAGTTGCTGATAGATGTTGTTGGTGCTCGAGTTGAACTTGCCCATATTGTCGCGGTTGAGAACGTAGATGTTTGCGTCTTTTCCCGCGCCGAGTACCAGGTGACGAGTCTGCCCGGTGCTGTCGGTGAAATCAGGCAGTACCATGGCGCCACCTGATCCAAAGTCAGTGTCAGCGGCGCTTTCACTGACTCCGTTGGACATTTCAAAGTAGTCCGCTACAGCCAGTCCGCCACCTGCAGTTGAGAGTTTGATCGCAGCATTGCCGTAATTTCCGTTGGCAGGGAATCCGCTGGCATTCAACGTAGTACCAAAGTCGCCGTTGCCAACGAGCAGGTAAATGTTGCCCTGGGGATCGGCGGCAATTCCGCCACCAGAGGACCAGAATGCTCCCATGCTGCCGTTCGGTACGACGTTCAGCACAGCGGTTGTCGCCAGGGTGTCAGCGCTGTGGGCCATGACCCAACCAGTGTATGGAGTGAAGTCGCAGTGTGATGCCCACGCAGTGTAGATGGTGCCGTTCATCAACAACAGTCCCATGCGTTCTTTGTACTGAGAAGGATCAAAGATCACATTGGCGCCGTTGCTGGCATCTCCAGTGCCGGGATATTGCGCGGTGATTTCTTTCGGACCGTTGAACAATTCTCCGCCAGTTGCGAGATCGAGGGCATGGAAACGCTGATGGTAAGTGCTCCCGTTTTTCGACATCGCGACCAGGTAAATCGCTCCGTTCGGCCCGCGGCTGCGGTCGATCACTGGAGTTGAAGTGATGCCCATCTTCGGGCTCACCTGGCTGCAGCCCCGGTCGTCGGAAGCAGTTTCGCCCGTTTGCGACATGGACTTTTGCCAAACGATAGTTCCGCTGTTGGCGTCGAAAGCGTACACAGTATTATTTTCCGTGACCACAATCAGCAGATTGTGAGTGCCGCTGGAAGTCGACACGTTTGAAGCGTAGAGCGGCTGTGCGTCCACCTTGGCATCCACCGCGAAGTTGCCGATTTTGCCGAAGGTTGCAGTGGCAACATTCGAAGTGGTGAGCATGGTTTCGTTGGTGTTGGCGCCGGTGCGCGCGATGTCGTTGTGATAGGTCAGCACATCGACAGCTGCCGCAGAAGCAGTAACCGTAAGCGTGGCCGAACTGCTGGTTACGCTCCCTCCAGCATTGGTGACGACGACCCGGAATTGGGAGCCGTTGTCTGCAGAGGTTGTGGCTGGAGTCGTGTAGCTCGAAGAAATGGCGTTCTGAATGTTGGTCGTACCCTTCTGCCATTGATAGCTCAACGGAGCAGTCCCGTTCGCCACGACAGTGAATGTTGCCGTCTGCCCAACGCTTACGGCTTTATTCGCCGGTTGTTGCGTAATGGATGGCGCTGTTGGTGCTGCTGCGCTGGTGGTTGCAGTGGCCGCAGTTGAGTAAGAGCTTAAATTTCCTGCCGCGTCGGTAGCGCGAACGCGATAGCTGTAGCTGGTTCCGGCGGTAAGCCCAGTGTTGCTGTAAGTGGCGGTGGTCGGAGTGGCGATCTGCACAAAGTTCGTGCATCCGGCGCCCGAACACCTTTCGACTCCATAGCCGGTGACTCCGACATTGTCGGTGGGCGCTGTCCATGACAAGTTGACTTGCGTACTGCTGACTGCGGTTGCTGACAAACTGCCTGGTGTGGATGGCGCTTGCGTATCGACCGGCGTCGAACTCGAGCCGATCGGCGTGTTCCTGTCGTTTTGGATCTCTGTTGCGGACAGTGCCCGGTTATAGATGCGAACTTCGTCAATGATTCCGTTGAAGTAGTAACCACCCGTCCTGCGACCGATGTTTACATTGACATTCTGCAGAATCTGGGTGGTTGGAACAGTTCCTCGCAAGGTCCCGCTATCTAACACTCCGTTTACATACACATCCAGGGAACGAGTGGACGCGTTGTAAACACTGGCAACGTGATACCAGGTGTTCAGCGCCGGCACGGTGTTGCTATATTTCTGAGCTGAGGAGCTGCCGGAAATCTTCGCTCCGAAAGTGCGGCCGCCGGTGTCTGGGCTGGTCTTAAGCTGCCAGCCACCGCTTTCATTGGCTTTGGCAACAATCTGTCCATCATCCGATGGTTCAGCAGCAGCTTTCACCCAGGCTTCCACGGTCATGCTCTCCGTGAGTTGCAATGCGGATGGATTCCCCAGGTCTACGAAACTAT
>Ga0207647_10002680_pt1 | contig 13428 bp, 25 predicted proteins | sample KBSCornC2_FD_184295 | JGI IMG/M metagenome (GOLD analysis project Ga0207647, IMG submission 184295) | Corn rhizosphere microbial communities from Kellogg Biological Station, Michigan, USA - C2 (SPAdes) (version 2) | ecosystem: Host-associated > Plants > Roots > Rhizosphere ...
ACCGGCGTCTTCAGCGATATTCTGCGGAGTACGGGCTAAGGCTCGCGCAGTACTCACTTCAGGTATGAGCCCAGAGGCAGCACCTAGCGCAAAGTCAAGAGCGGTGTTAGCTGCTGCATCTTGAGGAGTCTGAGCTGGATTAGTAGCTTGGCCAATTGCTGTTGCCGGGACACCCCCAGCGACTGATTCAGCCGTCGCGGCACCAACACGACCAAGTCTACCCAAATTAGCAAGGCGCTCTACCTGAGGGAGCGCCCGAACTAAGTTACCAGCCTCAGTACCACTTGCTACCTGAGCGACGGTTGCTGGAGCATTTCCAATAATTGTACCAGCGATACGTCCAACACGTTGAGCGCCCTCGTTGTTATAGTCAACACCTGTATTTAAACCGTTGTTACCATTTTCCTGTAGACCAACAGTGTCAAGAAAGTCGTTAGTACGTTTTTGAATTTCCTGCGGGTTATAACCACCACCGCCCATAAGAGTACCGGCTGTGTTAGCAATATTAGCAACGCCACCCACGAGATCGCGAGCGGCAGTACGGTTAGCAATACCCGCTACATCACCCACGTCATTCGCAGCATCAATCAGTGTGTGTTGTTTAGCAGGCTGCGCTCCAGGAAACTGCGGTAAATTATTCTGAGGTTGTGCAAATTTAGGCAGTGAACTATTATCAACCCCTCCTAGACGAATAGGAGCAACTGATGGAGGGGATTGCGGAGAGTTTTGATTTTGAGGAGCAAATGGCTGAGGAGCACGGACAGAACCGAGATTAATCGTAGGCTTCTGATTTAGCGGTGAACTAGCACTAACAATAGGAGCGGCAGCAGGCTGTTGCTCTTTCTTCTTCTTGTTACCACCAAAGAGTGACCCTAGAAACCCGAATATGTCCATTTATGCCTCCTTAGGCGACGCCGGCTAGCTGATCTTTTTTCTGATTGTTTGAAGCGTATAGCGGTGAGTTAATCGGTGTGTTCGTGCCACTATCAGTAGACACATTGAGGTTCTTAGTACCGGTCAAATAACCCTGGAGCGTTGTAGGAGAGTACAGGCTTGAAGCGGCCTGGTACGGTGCGACATTTGCCCGACTAGTCTCAGCGATCTGAGGCGCAAGTGCAGTTGCTTGTCCAGCATATTCATTACCCTTAGAAGTACCTGCCCCATATAGATTGGCGAGCTGTTCTAGGATACTCTGGCGTGAATTGAGAACGTCAGCACGAGCATTTTGCTCAGTGTTACCGAAATTAGCTTCAGCATCGGCACGTCGTTGGCGCTGTTGCTGTTCAGTCTGACCATAGTTTGTTGTGAGAGCCTTAGCATTGGTATCGAAAGTGTTACGAGCCGTGCCAAGGTCTGAATTAGCGGCCTGCCCAACAAGACGATTAACAACATCGCCACCTGATCCAGCTAATGCACCAAGACTACCAAGCACACCACGAAGACCGGTACTCGCATTAGCGGCACCTAATAGAGCAGCCTGGTTTCCGCTTGTGAAGTTCTGCTCATTAGTATGGACATTGTCGTTATATGCCTGCTTATCGAGTGCATCTTGGGCATTGTACCCAGCAATCGCTCGGTCATACTCTGCGCGTGCCTGAGCAAGACGATTAGCGAGCACCTGATCGAGTGAGCCAAGTGATCCAAGTAGTGGATTAGCCTGCACATCGAGCGCAGCAGTGTCAGCGCCACCGCCGCTACCAGTGAGATACCCTGAACTATTCGCGCTGTTGACAATACCATTAGCAACACCGCTAATATCAGGCAAAGCTGATGCGATACCACCAATCACAGAAGGACCGATGCCAGTAGTTGAACTGTTAACGGGAGATGCAGTCCCACGAGCTGCATTAGCAGCAGCGGTTGTCCTAATGACATTAAGCTGGTTCGCAGCTGCCGTCCTTGGGTTATACGGAGTGAATGCCATTACTTCTTGCCTAATTTCTTATTAGCCATAGCATCAATCTTCTTTAACGCGTCGAGTGGGAGGTTGCCTTTATTATACTGTTGCTTAGCGCGAGCTTTAGCGTTTCCAGCATGAGAACGATCGGGCATAGGGTACTTACGTTCACCAGGTAGACCAAACGAAGTCTTTGGTAGTGCCTTCCGCTTCTTCGTTGTCAACTTTGCCATAAAATTACTCCTCTTTAGTGGTTTTATAATACCATACCACTAATGTATAATAATAGTGGAAGTGCCCAATTCCGCTCATATAGAAAAAGTCCCCGAGAAATCGAGGACTTTTTCTTAGGGGAATCGGCGTAACGCGGGGAATACACGCGTCAGAGGCCCCATCCCGGCACCAATTATATCATATTTGCAAGTTCATCGCGGATAGCGGGCCAGTTCTCAGGATATACCACCTTCGCATAGTACGACTGATCGAGCCGGGCGATTGTCGCCTGCTGAAGCGGTCGAAATGCACCTTTTTTAGCAGCACCATCACGTCGATATGGATATGACTGCTTAACCTCTAACGCAATCCAGCCTCCGCCGTCCATTAGCCCAATAATGTCAGGGCACCCATCCGGTATGCCTGCACCTGGCGTGGTTACGAGGGTGTACACACCCTTCCTCCGTAGCCACGACGCTATTTCTCTACTCAGTTTTGACTCTACCGCCATTTATTTCCTCTAATATAGTTATTGCCAATATGAAAATGATTACTTTTCCTGCACCGATACACCACTACCCGCGCACTATCTCTACTTCTATTCAACGATTTCGCTGCGCGCTTTGCATGCCAGTATGAGAGATATGGTTTCTTACCGTCACAGGACTTTACTGACCTAATCGTCCCATTCTGGTAGTGATACAGCATTCAAGTCTTCCTTCACTTCGTCGATAACAATATTCTTTGACTCCTGATCTATACGAGTACGGAGATCATTAAACCACCTGTCAGTAATACCATCAATGTTTATAACAACCGCATCAAATAGTAAATCCATGAACTCGTTAGAGTGAGTATCAGGGGGATAAATACTGCGCGCGGTCTCGAAGTCCTCTCTGATCGACGTCATTTCTTCTACTGTAAGTTTCATCGTTTGTTCTTACCCTCCAGGCGCTTAGCCCATATGTCAGTCACCATTGGTGAACTTATTTGATATATACCGTTCTCATTTAACTCGGCCTCAGCAGGAGCAGTTGTGGAAAAGTTCTTCATGTAAATGTCTCCACCAAGAACTTTAATATGCTCCTTGACCTTACCGTCAATCTGATCGAGCACCTCAATGGCTGCATTAACACGACCCTTATGCACAAGCCTCATAAGCCCAGCAACAATTGCGCTCTTAACGAGTGGGTCGAAGTTCGATGGTTCATCAACATCAAGCCGTTTCGTCGCTGAGATAATCGACTCCACAATCCCCACCTTAGCTTCAAGCATACGACTCAATACCTCACGGAGTGAACCGGTAGGAAGCTCATCCTCTATATCACCATCACTGTTGATGGATGGTGAGGAAGGGGTTTGATTTTTTGCCGACTCCGGCAATTTTAGATCGTTGCCTGTAGGCGAAGTAATATCTATAACCTTTTGCTTCGCATTTGGGAAGAGAATGTAGAAGCGTGGATACTCAACCTCAACCTCGCTAATCACCTTGCCGTCCATGCGATCAAGACTCTCGCGGATGGCACGCATATCACCGCGTACACAGGCCCTAATAAGCAACACCACTAAGTAGGTGAGATTATCGAGCTCTGGGTCATTCTCTACAGCGAGAAATTCGCTCCATTTAAGCTCAATTAGCTCTGAGAATTTGTCTGTTAACCGGCCTTTATTACCAACCACTTGGTGCCTCCTTCTCGTCAATGACCGCTACGGGACGAACAATCGGACTAAGTGTGCCAAGGCCATTCTCGAAGAACGCCAAATCATCAGGATTATCAACCTTAGCGAACACATACCGCGCCATAACGCTGCCATTACTGCGCCAACTGCGACGCTTAGCACCCGTATCATGCTGAATCTGACGACGCAGCGTCGTAACCCCTAATGCGACGAACCCATGCATATTGCACCAGTTCTCGTAGTCGTTACGGAGGGCCTGGTAGTTGGTAAACGCCGCAATACCAGAGTCCGTAAGATATTTCACATACGCCTCAGCACTATTAACGTCAGCGTCATAGGCCTCTTTAACCTCCATCGTCCGATCAGAGAATTTATAGCGGTACGAATTGCGCTTAATAACCTTTGTCTCCTCTAAAATAAGGTGCAATAGACCACTAAGAAACTCAGGAGTAAAAGTCCGGTCCTCAAATGTGTTATCTTCCTCAAATGTCGCTGGGAACGGCACAATAAGTGTACGGCGGCGTGCCCCCTTAGTCTTATCGGCAAATACCGGGATATTGTTCGCGTTAAAAATAGTGTGGAAGTCAGTCTGAATCACGCTCGTGTCATTACTCCGCATGCGCCGCGCCGAAAATGGCTCGTGCGTACCGATCGCCTTATAGCGCTCAGTGTCCTCGATCCGATGTTCGGAGGACTCACGCACAATATTCCCAAGCACTCCATTAAGCGCGAACACCACGCGCCCATCCTCGATATCTGCTAAAGTTACACTCACGAAATGCTTCCCAATAATCCGGTAGAGAGCATTCAGTAAAGAAGACTTACCATTAGCACCATCACCTACGAACCAAATCACACCTGCCGGACGCCTCGACATAAACAACGGTGCCATCGCCTGGAGATAATCTTTAGCGAGATCGGTGTCGCCATCAGCAAGCTGTGTAAGAAATGTCATAGCCTTCTCTGTATTAGTGGAAGGGGAAGTGTCTGGGGTGATGTGGGTTGAATACACGTAGTTAGTGGTAGTGATAGGAGAGAGCCTGAGGGTCGTCATATCCCACAACTGATCGCCCATACCTATAAGATGCGCAGTGTGTGACATGTCCTCAGCCTGACCCTGTAATTGGTCAAGTAAGTCGTCAATGTTTGAGCGACTGATACCGCCATACTTCTCATAAGCAATCGGCCTAAACGCCTCACGGGTAAATGGAGCGAAGCCATGAGTGTGTGGTCCGCTATATAAGTATGCCCCCTTAAACGCGATGTACCGGTACAGCGGATCGTCGCGCAGAGCCTGGACGCGCAGAGCCTTCTCGGCCTCAGCCTTACTGATCGGCATAGTGTGGCTCCTCCTGGTATGCGGTGCCGACTGAACGTGTAACTGTTGATGATGCGGGGTCTGGGTGCCAGTCGGGGGATTGCCGCCAGATGCCGTTGCCGAGATGTAGAATACCGAGAGCGGTGAGACACTTAGCGAACTGGGAAGTGGTGAGGATGTGCGGGAGGTTGTAGTCATCCAGTTGTTTGCGCGTATAATCAGCGAACAAGTCATTGAAGAATACCGCGTCTTGCGGAGGACATGAGGAGGTATCCCACCATGTAGTGACGGTGTGAAGAATACGTGGGTCTTTATATGGTGCTAAACGATTGGTCATTTAATGGGGTGCCCTCCTATTGAGTATGATGATGACCTTATTGTATTACACGTGGAGAGCGGCGGGAAGACGCCATATGTAGTGGGTGTGGATAAGTTTTAGCACTATAGTCTGGTAGGTCGGTATGTATGACATGTAATGAGTGGGTGTCAAATAGTGTAAATTTATTTGGGAGAAGGATGGTGACATATGAGTGACCCAACAAAATCAAAAACTACACCCCCCTGCAATCCAAGTGCCATCAGCTGGCTGCTATGCTGCTTGTGCTTTGTTCGTGTAGGTAACAACAAAATAAAGCAAATAGCTATACCACACCATAATGTTGACAACTGTGCACATTAACGGTGGGTAGCAATGTTACAAGTTGGCACCTTTTCAGATCTCCATTTATATAGAACTACATATATGTAATAATATGGAAATATTAGAGTATTGTTTGTCTACACCACTGACCACTGTTGGGATTTTTCGTACTTGTAACACTTTCCCCACCTCCACCATATTTCCCCAATTTGTAAAGCAAATTTGTTACAAGTACGACCTTTTTTTCGCTGTGCTAAACACAACAATAGTATGTTTTTTCACCCCAATCTATTGACTATACATACTAACTAATATATACTAGTAACATAACAAGTTAACACATAAGGAGCACTAAACCATGACCCAAGACTCACTAAAACAAGCCACATTAACGCTCATTACTATCACAGCAGTTATCATACTAACAGCAACCTCACTCATAGCCCACACAACAGGTCGCAACGACCAGCTGTCAGCTATGCGCCACACATACACCGTGTGCCACGCCCAGCCGACCTCTACTGACTGCGCCAAATCCCAGAGCGCAACAAGCACTGAGTATTTGTGCAATGCCACTTACAACACGTGCTGGGTGGAGGTGAAATAATATGCAGGACATACTAAGGAATTTAGCCAACCTTGAGCTGTTACGCTACTGTAAGAATAGTGGTATAGACACATTAGGCACTTATGTGCTGAAAGTGGGGCGTGGCTATACATATGGCTTATGTCATTCTGGGACAATCCGACCTATCGTTACAGTGACATTTACTAGGAATTCCACACCAATATTTAAGGAGTTTAGATAATATGACAAAGCTCACATTATTACAACAGAAACGGCTCAAGCTTATCGCTATAGGCAATGATACTGAGGGATTTCTGGCACAATGTTTACTACAACTTAATAAGGAGACGAAATAATGGACAAATATGAAGTAGCAATGGTGGTGACAGGTTTAATGTTTATGGCTCACCTTTTAGCAGATGTGATCGGTATTATGTATATACTCTACACTGCACTAGTATCGGGTAGTGTCGCGTTCATGAATAACGAGCAGTTTGCAGTCAGGTCACTAACGATGTTATTCGCTACAATATTCTGGTTTATATTGTTTATGATCGCAGGCTTTATGGACGAGGAGATTAAGTGATGATATCACCATTACCAGCAACAGCTACCGTGTCAGTACAAGAAGTGCCGGCACAGAGCTGTGGCAAAGGCTACACTTATACGAAACTAGATAGCGTCAGGTGGAAATGCTTGACCGATAACGAAGCTGACAAAGTGGCCACCAAGAACCAATCAGACGACTATAGAGTTAGCACTATCGTTTCCTGCGCTCTGATAATCATAGTATTAATATTCTGCATTTTGCTAACATTAATTTAAAAGAGGACAACATAATGACACACGCACACTTAACCGTAGCAGAGTATATTGCACTAATTCTAACTATTAAGGGAGTGAAGTTATGAAAAAGCTGTCAACGTATCTATTCATACTAGGTGGTCTCATGGTTCTCCCGATGCTTGTGTTTGCCTACAATGCAGTATTGTTTAATCAGACTGTAACTGAGTTACAGGTAAACTCCGGGATGTGTCTCATGCTTACCGGTATATTCATGATAGCCGCAGCAGCAATAGTTAAAGTGGAGGAATAATGAATATCATAGACCTTACACCAGACCCTGTATGTCTGCACCTTACCACTTACTCAACGACAATCGACAAATGGGTAGCGCCTGATGACGCGATACCGTATAGAGTTGAGCAATGCGCTCACTGCCCGATGTATTACGACGCAGCAACAGATGAGTGGTATATCTAGTGAACAGGGCATACGAAATCGCCATCCTACTGTACAAACAGGGCATAATTGAAAAGGAGGATATAGGGCTCGTTACTGCTATTATAGAATTACAAGAACAGGAGTCATACATGGACAATAACAAACCAAGCAACACTAAAAAAGTAATCGTGCTCATCATTATCGGTATTATTGTAGTCACATGGCTCGCTTCCGTTATCGGTGCAATTGCTCAGAAGAGTCATACACCAGATCAGTCAGCAGCCACCCCAATGGTTGGCCTCACAATTGACCGCTCGACATACACAGCAAGCTGTAAGCACGGCTACAGGCAGACCGGCGTACCATCTATCGGCAACGACAGGATAACCACATACTGCGACTGTACCTACGACACCGGCATATCACAGTTTGGTGAGACAGTATTCTTACAGAAGCTTAGTTCTACACCACTACCGAGTGACATCAGCAAAATAGTAAACAAATGCCTACAGGAGGCGCTTAAATGATATTAGATACTAAAAAGGTTGTTGCGGGTGATACATTCACAGTCGATTATGTTTTCGAGGACGCTAAGCCTGGTGATAAATACAATCTGAAGATATCAATTGAAAACTTAGACACTAATGTAGTTCAACATCATGATACACGAGTGGAGATTATTGCTCCATTGGAGGTGGGCACTAAATAATGGAACTATACCCATACCAAAAAGAATATCTTGCTGGTATGCCGAAGAACATCATCATGACGGCTGAAGTGGGCACAGGTAAGACTATCATGGCGCTTGAGCACTACGAACGTCACAACGAGGCTAATCCGCTTATAATCGTGGCACCGGCTACGAAAGTGCGTACAGGCGACTGGGAACGGGAGCTTAAAGCGTACGTCACCTTACTGCCGATTCGCTATACAATTATCAGTTACGAAATGTTCACCAAACGCTGGCGCGATCTTGTGAACAATGAGACAACGATAATTGCTGACGAGTGCCATATGGCATGCAATGCGACGACGAAGCGTGGGAAGGCTATGATACAGGCTACCGCACTATGTAAGCAATGGATATTTCTATCGGCAACACCACTCCCTAATGGATGGCGCAGCGCTGAGACATACGCTATCGTCACTGGTTTGTCGCGTAACAAGACAGCATTCGTGCAACGCTTCGAGCGTATCGACAGACGACGAGGCTTCCCACTATTACTCGGCTATAACGAAGAGAGTGTCCTAAACGATTGGTGGGATAAGATATCCCGTCCCTTGCGTCGTACAGGAGACTTGAAGCTACCGAGTGAGAATATACCAGTATACGCTCAAATGCCCTCCAGAACGCACACTACATACCGTAGAGCACTAAAGGAGCGGTTGTATCGTTCATCACCAACTGACGACGATGAGTTCCTCGATAATCCAAGTAAGCTATTCGCTAGGCTCAGACAGATACCGACGCTCGCCCGTATTGAGTCACTTGAGAATATTCTCAATGACACAGACGAGCACACGGTGGTGTTCTATAACTACAACATTGAACGAGAAGCGATCCTTGAGCTGCTGGCAGCAAAATTTAAGGAAAGGAAAATCTATGAACAATCAGGCCACGCAAGTAACCTACCGCCTAGAGATAGATGGGATAAACTTAAGCCAAGTGTCACTCTTGTGCAGTATCAGTCGGGCTCTGCGGCGATCGAACTTACTTACGCAAGTATTACTGTTTATCTTTCACCATGCACAAGTTACGCGAATTATGAACAGTCCAAGGGCCGAACTAGACGCAATGGGCAAAGAAAAACTACACTTTTCTACCACATCGCAGTAAAAGATACGCTTGACCCACACATATGGGGGCTGCTGAAGAAGAAGCAATCGTTTAGTGAACATATGTTCAGTGAATACATTGCAAATATTACTACATAATAAGTATTGTAATAGTTAGGAGATACTATATAATAAGATGTGAAAGGTACAGAATATATGGCAAGAACACAACGCAACGCGAGGCTTGGTGACAGTGAGGCAATCTCAATTTCCATCCCAGCCGAGCTACATCAAACGATCAATGGCATTATGGTGCGCGACAATAAATCTCGCTCACTCGTAATCACAGAACTAATACGTAAAGGATTGGAGGCACAGTAATGGCTAGCTTAAAGTCAAAAACTCGACGCGACCGCGACCGATCACGCAATCGAGCTAAAGGGGTAGAATAATGGCACGTTTAGTATTCGTACTCGGCGAGTCGGGTACAGGTAAGAGTACAAGCTTACGCAATTTAACAAAAGCAGACGTGGATGTGATCTCAGTGACCGGTAAAGAGCTACCGTTTAAGACTGAAATCAAACCCTACCACCCGCACACATACGAGAACGTCATTAACGCAGTCGCTAAGGCATCAAAGCCTATCGTAGTAATTGATGACGCAAACTATCTAATGAGTAACTTCGAGTTCTCTACCATTAACGAGAGCGGATACGGTAAGTTCGCACGCAACGCGCTAGGTATGGTGAACGTATTCAACGCTATCATCAACAAAGACTCTGACCAAACATTTTACGTAATGGCTCACACTGAGCAGTCAGAGGACGGGAAACTTCGCTTTAAGACTACCGGTAAAATGGTCAGTGAGAAATATAATCCATCAGGTGTTACGAATATCGTGATTGAGGCAGCATATGACGATCAATCAGAAGAGTTCGTATTCCGCACAAAGGCAGATGGCCGCGGCATCAAGACACCAATGGGGATGTTCACTGAGCCAACGGTACCGAATGATCTTAAAGCAGTCCACGAAACAATTAACAATTTCTATAAATAGGAGGCTATAAAATGGAAAAGGTAGCAGTATTAGTAACAGATCAATCGCAGGTAGATGCAGTCAGCAAGGGACATTTTCTCGCTACCTCATATAATAGTATGAAAAGTACGTATTTTGACCGTGATGTAGCAGTCAACATCAACGGTAGTGTATATTGTTCAGTTCAATGGTATCTTGACGAGGGATACGAGGTTATCTCATTCAAAGAATGGCAGAAACGTACAGCTGACAACACCACCGAAGTAACACTCGATGAGATTGCACGCAAGTTCAATGTAGACGTAAGCAAATTAAGGATTAAGGAGTAGAATATTATGGCACTTCAAGGGCGACCAGTTAAAGGACGAAAGTATGAAGTCGTCAATAACGGACATAACTATAGTGTAGGCGATATTGTTGAACTTGTCGAGGATGACGGTAGTAGTAATCCATTCTTCAATAACCTTACCACCGGTAACACTCGTAATGTAATCACTTTAAGCAGGCTAAAGGAGCATAACTCAATGGACAATTTACAGAATGGCATGGTGCTAGTGGAAAAATCTAACCCTTCGGAGGACCACTACATGGTACTCGGTACGTTCAACTATGAAGGTGATGAGAAGGTAGCAGTGATCGACCTGTTCGATGATAGCGCTGATCTGCGGACAGTGGAGCTTTCATATATTAAACGCAATTACTATATTAAGGGCGAAGTACCAGCAGAAGCAGAACTCAAAGAGGTAACACTCGAAGAAGTAGCAAAAGCTATGAATGTATCAGTCGAGAAGCTAAGGATTAAGGAGTAATACGATGTTTAAGTTCAAAAAAGGCGATAAAGCTAAAGTTACTCAAGGTGAATATACCGGTATAGTGGTAGAAATCGACCAAGACTGTTCTTTCCAGCCATGGATAAAGTTACCTAACGGTGACCGAGTATTTATCCGAGAGGAATATATGGAACTGTCTAACGAGGGTGATGTATATGAACGAGCCTGGAGTGACTATGAACTCATAGTTATCAATAATGGCGAGCACAAGGGTAAGAAATATGTCGTCACCACAGATAGTGACGATGGTACTATCCGAGCCCAATCACTAGATAAACTTGCCAGTGACGGTTGGAAGCTTAAGACAGACGACACCGAGCTTACGCTCGCTCAGGTAGCTGAGAGGTTCAACATCCCACTAGATAAACTACGTATTAAGGAGTAAGGTATATGACCAGTTTTAAATTTAGAGTCGGTGATAGAGTACGATGTATTAAAAGCGATAGCGATGAAGCTACGGGCATGGGGTTTGAACTAGGTAAAGAGTTTGTTGTCGCTAAATCAGCCCATTACAGTCGTAATTGCTACTTTCCAGAACATGGTAATGGCGTATATGAGGAATATCTCGAGCTAGCAGGAAAGACCCTCAGGACTCTTCGACCTGGCGATATCATCTACGAACCGGACTCATTCGATCCGTTTCGTGACATGTACGAAGAGCGTAAAGTAGTCATGGCAAATGAAGACTATGTTGTCACTGAGGATATCTGGGATAGCAGTAATGATCTTAATGTTTATACTACTGGTTTCCTTGCCGAAGATGAATGGGTAATCAAGGGCAACGAAGCACCAGTTGAGATGACAATCAAGGAGATTGCTGATAAGCTCGGTATTGACAGTAGTAAGTTACGCGTTAAAGACGATGCCTAGTTTACATAAGTATACAGACCCGCATGGCGTTATCGACTACAAATATGTTTTCGATGGCCGAGATGTACGCGTAACAGGTAAAATGGATACATATAGAGGAGAACGAGACATGGACAGATACGAAGAACCAGTAAACAAAGAGCGTAAATTAGCATCAAAGTGGGATGACCTTAAGGGCGACATGTCTTATACCATGCACGTATTTGGTGATTACAAAAACGGCGAGCGCCGTTTACTTGATGAGTTTTATGGTGATGCAGAGTGGGCTAAACGCGTAGCAGCGCACTACAATATTGATATGCCTAAGGAGGACTAATAATGGTTAAAATGGACACAATGGAAGATAAAGACTTTGAGGAACGCCGGCAGTATTTCGACGTCGGCGTGCATGAAGTGACAATTAAGGATCACGAAGTTGGTGTGACACCAAGCGGTAGCGAGTTCATCAAGTTCCTAGTAGAGGACGACACTACCGAAGGTAAAGCTGACCCGCTATGGCTCACACCACGTAAGCCTGGTAAGGAAACGTCTGGTGCTGAAATTAGTCGCCGAATGCTTGCAGCTATCGCTGTACACAATAAAGAGGGCGAAGCAGCAAAGCAGAAGGTACGTGATTCGTTCAAGGCTATCACTGATAGCGACCAAATGAAGGCTAAGGCGTTCCTCGACCGGTTCAAGGGTATGCAGTGTTGGATTCTTGTAGAGGAAGACATGGACTCACCGAAGCCTAAGGGTGGCTACTACTTACGCAGTAGCCTATACAGCTACGAACCAAAGCCACGTCAGAAGACAGCAGCAGAGCTTGTATCTGACATGACATCTCAGCCAGCAACCGCAGCCGAGATCGACGAAATCCCTTTCGACTAGTCGAGTAGTAAAATTGTGCTGGCAGCTATGCGAGGGCTGCCAGCAAGTACCTTAACATGATTGAGTGTAGTAGTGCTGGTAGTAAGACTAATCGCTGACGAGCGGCATACCAAAAGTCTTATCCTCCTTGACAGTAGATAAACCAAGGTATCATCTTGCTACTAGCATCATACACTCAATCTATTGTGAATTTTTATGGCGAGATAAGCGGGCGAAAGCCTAACGCTCTGCCAAGTGCACTGACGCAGGAATCTTATCTCGTCAACCATATTGAAGGGCTGGGTAAACCGTGAGGAGCCCGTTTTAATCTCAGGATTAGTCTCAATGGGGCCACTTCAATACAGTTTAGTAGCGGCAATAGCGGTAATAGCTGTTGTACATAAGTCTAAGACCTGCGCCGCTACTAGCTGACCATATCAATTCACAATATCCCTATGTAGCTCAGTTGGTAGAGCTCGTGACTGTTAATCACGCGGTCGATGGTTCGAGTCCATCCGTAGGGGCCATAT
>Ga0207647_10002685_pt1 | contig 13423 bp, 21 predicted proteins | sample KBSCornC2_FD_184295 | JGI IMG/M metagenome (GOLD analysis project Ga0207647, IMG submission 184295) | Corn rhizosphere microbial communities from Kellogg Biological Station, Michigan, USA - C2 (SPAdes) (version 2) | ecosystem: Host-associated > Plants > Roots > Rhizosphere ...
CCTTGGCGATCGTAACGTCGACTTCAACTTCGCCGGCGCGTTCGTTCAGACCGAACGCGTCAGCCAGGACGTCGATATGGCCCTCGTCCGCGTGAACTACCGTTGGGGTGGCCCGTCGATCGCCAGGTACTGATAAGCTTCATCAATATCAATAAAAGTAAAGGCCGGCTCTTTGAGCTGGCCTTCTGCTTTGGGAGGCTCGAAATGAGGAACACCTACAGGCCAGTCATCCCTTCTCAGCTCGCCGCTGTTAAGCCAGCATTCGCCTCGGCTAAGCCTGCTTTGCTTATGCATCGTGGGAGTTGCCGTTGTTGTAGCCCCTTGGAGCTTATCGCTTATCCCATACTGGAAACTATCGGGTGCAGTTTGACCGAGGAGCATCAAAGCTTCACCTGCGGAGATAGTTGGGTCAGTCACTTCATCTCGCCCCTTCTCAACCTGCCAATGCTGTTCTCCAACGCGCGAGAGTTTACCTTCGGGGCCCGAGCGTCGTTCGGTCGAGGATTCACGATCTACTTGTTCGACGCGATCTTCATTCTCGCGCTGGCATATCCTCTACTGATACTCTTTTCGCGGAAAGGCGGTCGGCGAAGCAGCTAACGTCTGCAATGGGTCTCATTAGCGGAATTGACGGCCTCCCTTTGCTACATCTGGTCCACCCCCGAAAGCAGACAGACAGCGATCGTTTCCCGACATCACACGATGTCCGGTCTCCCGCAGACAGCCGACATGGTGACAGCACCTGCTCGGGGCCATGGGTGGAAAGCATCGACACTGGCCCAGACAACCAGCGCAGATGAAGCTCTCTCGAGTGCATGAACTTTGTCGAATTGTTCATGCTCGATTTGGGACGGGGCTAGTCGAGGGCTAAGCGTTCGGCCAGCCCTCGGTACGCTCGCCATTCAAAGTATTATTCCCGGGCTTCTAGCAGTCCGCCGCCTTTTTCTGGGACGGTGCCGGCTCGGCCGCGCCAGCCGTTGCCTTCTTTGATTGTTCAGTGGGCGCGGGGCGTGTCTGCTCGATCGTGCCTGCCGTCCTATCCGGTGACTGCGCGGAGGGTGCGGGTTGGGTCGCCGTTGATTGCTCGGCAGCGGTAGGCTGGCTCTGCATCTGGCGCTGCGCGTCTTCCGACGATGTTGCGGTATGCTCCGTGACTTTGCTCATCGAAGATGTCGGCGGATGTTCCTTGGAATCAGTTGCCGTGGATCCGGTGGTTTGTCCGGTATAGCCCGGGACGCTCCCTGATCCTGCATCGCGACTTGCCGTGTTGCAGGGGCCGGCAAGCACCGAGCTGGTGCTGAAGGCGAGCACCGCGCCCAAGATCATAAGCCTGGTAGTGGTCATAGCCCTCTCCATCGTTGAATCTGAACGATAGAACAAAAGTATGGGGCCTTCTGTTCCTGACGCTGTGAGAGCGCGCCAACATTGGACGAGTGACTGAGTTCCCCTGCTCAAGATCGTACCGCGCGTCATCGCGCAGAAGCGGTACGACAGCTTTACCGCCCCTTTGGCTTCGAGGCCCCGAGCGATTTGAGCTGGCGTAGGTCGTTCGGCGCCTCCGCGAGCAGCCAGTCGCGAAAGGTGTCAATCTTTGGCAGCGACGCGGACGCTTTAGGGCGACTATCCAATAGCTCTTGGACAGCGGCAACGACTCCAGGACAGGCAACACCAGCCGACCGTTGATCAGATCCCAAGCCGCCAGTGTCGTGCGAGCAAGAGCGATACCCTGCCCGTTGATCGCGGCATCGATAACCATGCTCGCACGATTGAGCACGGGACCGTGTGTGACATCGGCGTCGTCGATGCCAACGCCATGCAGCCAATTCGTCCAGTTGGATCGGCTGTCCAGGTGGATCAGAGGAAACTTCAGAATATCAACGACCCAGTCGATGCGGCGGCGCGCCGTCGCCGCAAGGTGAAGGGCAACATGGACATCGAACTGGCGGTCGATGCCATGGAGCTCGCCGGGCATGTAGACCAGATTGTACTGTTCTCGGGCGCCGGCGATTTCCGACCGTTGGTCGAGGCGCTGCAGCGCCGCGGTGTCCGCATCACAGTCGTCTCGACCATCGCCAGCCAGCCACCGATGATCGCGGACGAACTCCGCCGCCAGGCGGACTTGTTCACCGACCTCGTCGAGCTGCGATCCAAGATCGAGCGGCCCGCCTCTGAACGCGCCCCCCGCGCGAACGTGAGGCGCGTCAATCCGCGGCGCAATTGCAACCCGTGAACCGAAGGGAAATGATACGTTCTTGAGGAATGATCTCGAAGTGCCAATGAGCAGCGTCAGGCGGTTGGCCTTAGCCGCCATCCGAATTGACCAGCGAAATGTCTGCTCACATGCACCTCGCAGGCATGGTGCTTATCGTCGACGCAAGCACGTTCGACCGTCTGCTTGCTGCATTGGCTTCGATGTGATGGCCGACACCCTGTTCAAGGATGAGCACACCGAAGACGGGTTCGCCTTACACAGCGATTATCGCCTTAGGCATAATGGGTGCGAGAAAATTCAGTTGCCGCGGCAGCTCATCGGTTAGGGGTGCAGAAGGGTCAGCGATGAATACTCACCGTACAGTATTAGCTATCTTTGCTGCAGCTTTCGTTATTGCAGTTGTCACAGCGTTTTTGACGATCTTGCACAATGTCGACACTCGCAGCGCCAGCACGGAAGCTCCGGGCACGATAGGTTTGGCTCGACCCCATCCGCCGTTGCCAACGCATGCCGGCCAGAAATAGATCGTGCTTTCTATCGGCGGCTCTGAATTCGGGCCGGATCAAAATGAATCCACCGCGTCGGCTGAATTTAGGCCGCATAGCGAGCCAGGTCACGGCCAAGCGGCAGCAAGAAGCCAGCGGCCAAGCCGCCGCAGAAAGCAGCCTAGCTAGAACGGCTCCGCTGCGGTCTGGGCGAGGTTAGGCTTACCCGAGAGGCCGTGCTTGCCTGAAATGGAAACGGTTGGGTGCGAACCTCCGGGCCACAGTGCGAGCCTCGCCTTCGCATGTTTCCAGCGCGATCTTTTGGGCGAGCATGACGTCTCCGATCGGCAGGGCGCCGATCGGCATGAAACACAGTCCCACCTGTAGGCGACCTCTCTCGTCGATCTCGCACACGTTGACCGAGGCCCCGGCGTGGATCCTGTATCGAATGCCGCTGTCGCTCCCGATCACCTCGAAATAGCCCTTCCTGGCGAGCTGTTCACGCTGGGCTGGCGACAGCCATTCCCGCAAGAGTTGCAGCGATCGGCCCTCCGGCGTGCCCTCGGCGCCGTGCCGGATGAAGAGCGCTCTCGCCGCCTTCATTCGGCAGCGGCCGCCCCGCGAAGGTCGAAATCCGAACATGACCGTCTCGGTTATCCACCGACCAATCTGGGGAAGAAGACGGTTTCCTTCGCAGTTGGGTCGAACGATCGGATCTGCGAGACCTGACCTGGACCCGTCCGGACCGACGCGGTGAAGCCGGCATCGGTGAGCTCGTAGAACCGCTGCTCCGCTCTTGCCAGATCTTGTGCGTCGTTGGCATTGAAATGATGTCGGCTGTCGCCGCTGCGATCCATCACGATCTGGATTGCCATGATCGTCCTCCTCGGATTGCTGGTGGCCAAGGATCTCAATCAAGTATCTGGCCGAAGTCACGAACTTTCAAGACTTCGTTTCAACGGCGGCCTACCGCGAGCGAGCCTCTGCCGCCGCGGCGTCAGCGCAATCAATGATCCCCAAGCCTAAGCGGCACCGTCGCAAGGATACCCTCGCCCAGCCTTACGACCAAGTGGCAGTGCGTCAAGCAGCCGGCGGACGTTCAGGAAAAGTCCATCGACACACCTCGTTGCCTGGCGTCGCCCCGAATACTGTCGAGGCCCAGCTCACGGGTGGGTGTTCGTTTTCTGAATAGGTCGCCATGCGACGGCCGATCGTGGAAGGTCTCCGAACTCGGACGAGGCGTAGTCCCGACCTTCTGGGGTAATGATATGGACGTCGTAACAGCCTATCTTGGCAAGCTCCCTGGCTTTCGTAAGTGCCGCTTCGGCGGTCTTCCTCCGGTGCGCCAGCTCGCCGTGCCTGCACATGCCTTTGACGGTGAAGCTCATTTCTTCTTCTTTTTGTTCTTTTTCATGGTCTCGGCCTGGGCCCGGAATGCCTCGGCCAAGGTCTTCATCTGATTTGCCACAAAGGCGTCAGCAGCGCGTGCGGCTGCCTTTTCAGCCACCTCAGCCTGCTTGCGGATGTCCTTTACAGCTCCCATGGGGGCTTAATTTCGAGGCCACAGTGTTGTTCCGCCTTATAGGGTCGATTCCTGGCGGCTTTCTTTTTGTTCAGACTTGAAAGCTTTGTGCGGCGCAATCTGCGCCAGATCGGATGGTGTAGTCGGCGCGGCGATATCAACGATCAGAATGCATGGCGGATATCCTCGAAATACTCCTGCTCCGATCGCACTTCGCGACCTTGTCCATCTCGCGGATCACGGCGAAGGCGTCATGGCTGACCTTGCCGTCCGGACGCAGGTAGTAGGGGCGGATGAGGTAGCGCGGGTCGATGTCAGTCTTGTCGATCTCGATGGTGCGCGTCGACTCCAGCGCGATCTCCTCGAGCTCCGCCTTGCTGACCTCGATGTACTGGCCCTTGTCGAGTTCGTAGCCTTTGACGATGTCCTCGTTTGGCACCTCGTCTCCGGTGTCGGCATCGACCTTGAGGTATTTGATCCGGTGCCCTGTGGCCCGGTTGAGCTGGTTGAACGAGATCTTCTCGGACTCGGAGGTGGCTGGGTAGAGTGCCACTGGGCAGGTGACCAGGGACAGACGCAAAAAGCCCTTCCAGTTGGCTCTCGGTGCCATGACTTCCATACTCCGGATACGCAGCCTGGATTCAAGACGATCATGTGGGCCCGGTTCCGACACTCCATACGATCTTCCGACGATGCCCTCCGCGGCCGCCCCGCGCCCTTGACTCGACATGAACAAACACGGAACAATGGGCCATGTCCGCAGCCCCCGAAAACTCATTCCACGTCTCCGACCTGGACCTCGCTGCGGACCAGGCGATAGCGGCCTGTGGCGGCGACGCAAGGGAGACGGTCAAGGCGCTCCTGGTCGCGAACGACTTCCTGGAGCAGCAGCTCGACGAGCTCCGGGCCAAGGTGTCGACCGGCTACGCCCGCGGACGGCTCCCACCGTCTCGGGAACGCAAGGACGAGGCAGATGGCTGAAGTGACCTACTACGTCGCTCTACCGTTCGTTTTCTCCGACGACGGCGTTGCTGCCGGCGAGGCGACGGAGTGCTTCAGCGCCAATGCCGCGGTCATGCAGGCCGAGGCGCTGGCGCGCAAGCCCGGACACGCCGGTGCCGTCGCGTTCAGCCGCAGCGGGGAGCCCGCAACCGGGGACTTCGGCGACGCGAAGCTGATCCGGAAGTTCGGGGACGTGCCGGACGATCTGAGCGCACTTTGACCGACGGCAAAAGCCGAGTCACTCGTCCACCCGACCGACGGCATCTCCCGGTTCGAGCAAGCTCAGTGCGGTCTCGATCTGCGCAAGCTGCCTTTCGATTTTCTCGCGCTCGTTCGGCCCGGGACCGCTCTCCAGTTGCGCCAGGAGCCGTTCCTTCCGCTCAAGCAACTTCGCGACGATCGACATCGCGCCCTCCCCATATTCTGCAGCGGCATCCTTCAAAGAAGTTGGTGCGCCGGCGACGATCCGCCAGTCCCGTCGCCGGCAACGATACCGCCACAGACCCTGAATGGAACGCCATACCCGGACCGGGCGAGTGCTTGAGAGCCTCACTCCTCCTCGTCCTTGGCGGCTTGAGCGCGCCTCTCCCTTGGCCCGATCCGCCTTGACGACGTCCGTCACCGTCGACACGGGCAGAACCCTTCGTGAACCAAACGATCGCTCTTGCCGTTGTGTCGCATCCGGGCGCCTCCGACTGCGTGCGCCGAGAGACAATCATGAGGACCGATTCACGCCAACATCTCGATTCAGGCGGCGCTTGGGACCGGACCTATCTCGAGTCCCTGATCCGCGCGGATTTCGAGCGATGCCATCCCGGCGAGACGCTGGAGGATCTCAAGCGGCGCGCGTCTTTTTCTAAGGAGGACAAAGGCCTGCTTCGGGATTGGATGGCGGTGGCTCGCGCTGCGGCCGCATGCACGGCCAAGGCATCGCCACCACGCTGACGATCTGCGGATCCGCCGCCAACCATTGCGGGCTTGCTCGAAGGATCGGGGTCTCACAACGATCCCGGTTCGACCCGGCTAGGCCCGGGTATCCAGTAGCTGCGAGACGGCGGCAGCCAATTGCGCCGGCGCAAAGGGCTTCTCAATCAGGAGGCTGCCATCGACGCCCTGCGATTTCCAGTCTGGCGCGCTGGCGCTCGTCATGTAGACCACCGGAAAGTCAGGCGTGATTTCCCTGATCTTCCGCGCCAGCTCCCATCCGCTGATGCCATCACCCAGGTTGACGTCCGTCAGCAGCGCCCGACACTGCTTCCGGCCGTCCCGAAAGGTGGACATCGCCGCCTCTCCCGAATGGACCGAGCAGGCCTCGAAGCCGCCGTCCGACAAGGCGTCCTCGATGAAGCTGCAGATCAGAGCTTCATCCTCGACCACGAGAACACGAAGGGCATTGCTCACTTTTCAAGTCTCCTCGACAACCGATGCGGATCGTCTGGCGTGACTGCGGGCACGTTGTCCCGCGAGTGCCCTGGCCGCCTCAAGCCACCGGCACACCGTAATAGGCATTCACGGAGCGTGCGGTCGCGGGATCGCTCCAATTCCAACTGCTCTCGTCGGCGTATTTGGGAGCGCTGCGGAGCTGGTCCTGGGTGATGCCGGTGACGTAGCCGCCGAGGTTGGTGTCGTACTTCAGCGCCTGCCAAGGCAGCGGATAGTGGTCGTCGCCGATGCCCAGCAGGCCGCCGAAGCTGAGCACCGCGTACGATACCTTGCCGCTGACCTTGTCGATCATGACGCGCTCGATGTAGCCGACCTTTTCCCCGTCGGCCCCGTAGACATTCGTGCCCTCGACCTTGTCGCTTCCGATCAGGCTGAAGGTCTCGCGATCTTCCATGGCCATGTTGATCTCCCGGATGTTGTCTTCTGGAGTCAACGGGAGGACGATGGCTCCGTTCCTGGCAAAGCCTCGGTGGCATTGTTCTGGGCGAGCGGAGTTCGGGATGGAACTAACCGATCTGGAGCGCGAATTTTTGAGGAAGCTTCTCGGCGAATCCTGGGTCAGCCCGCCGATGTTCGACCATGAGATTGTGGCTCGGCTGGTGGAGCTGGGTCTCGTCGAAACCGAACCGCTTCCATCCGGCGATATCGAATACCGGATCACTGACACGGGCCGAGCGGCGGCCGCGTAACCGCAATTCGGCCAGTTAAGGCTGGCTCTGCTCAGCTATCTGAACGACTGCGACCCAAGCGACGCCGGCTCTTTTCCGATTCGCAAAGCCGGACCGATCCGGCACCGGCGCCGAGCAGCATCTGAAACAGTGCCCGGTTGGCCCTGTATCTGGCGGCAGGCCGGCTGGCCTCCGAACTCTGGATCAGCAAGCGGCCGTCGGCCGTGCACAAGTACCACGTCCATCTTCGGCCGCGCTTTCTCAAGTGGGTCTCGAAAACAGCGAAGTGGTCTGCCATCGCCACTCTCAAACCGTCAGGGGGACTTCCATTGTAATCTGTCTTGCCATCTGGCCGCAGGTTCAATCCGCAGTGAGCTGCACAGAGACCGCTCAGAGGAAAAGATTTGGACGCTGAAATAATTGGAGGTAACTCTAGAGTTGAGGCTCGAGTTTCCGGACGAAAGCAATATTGTGAGCCTAGCCAGCTCACCATAAGCCATTTCGGTGACCTGAGCTTGTGCGGAAGCGCATCCTCCGCATCGCTCAAATTTACGGCGGCGCCCGAATGTCATCCGCCCCTGACAAGATCGCGCTTTTCATCGATGGCGCCAATCTGTACGCCACCGCCAAGACACTGGGATTCGACATCGACTACAAGCGCCTTCTGCAGGAATTCCAGGGCCGCGCCACGCTGCTGCGCGCCTTCTACTACACGGCGGTCATCGAGGATCAGGAATATTCCTCGATCCGACCGCTGATCGACTGGCTCGACTACAACGGCTACACCGTGGTCACCAAGGCTACGAAGGAATTCGTTGACGCCTACGGCCGCCGCAAGGTGAAGGGCAACATGGACATCGAACTGGCGGTCGATGCCATGGAGCTCGCCGGGCATGTAGACCAGATTGTACTGTTCTCGGGCGACGGCGATTTCCGACCGTTGGTCGAGGCGCTGCAGCGGCGCGGCGTCCGCATCACAGTGGTCTCGACCATCGCCAGCCAGCCGCCGATGATCGCCGACGAACTGCGCCGCCAGGCGGATGTCTTCACCGACCTCGTCGAGCTCCGTTCCAAGATCGGCCGCGATCCGTCCGAGCGTTCTGGCCCGCGCGAGCGCGGGACGGTGTCGACCGCATAGTCGCCTTCGTTGCTCCCTCGGATTTGATCCGCGCTACACCGCCGGCGATGTCGGGGAAATCGGTGCGGCCGGAGTTCGCGCCAGCGGCTTCGGCATCAGAACATCCCGAGAAGGGTAAAAAAAACGACCTCGGCTATGAAGGCGGTGGTCATGATCACGACCGTGAGAAAGACGTCGCCTATCGGCATCAGGGGCATGACAAGACCCGCGTCCAACGCAGCCCCATCCTCAATTCACGAGGGGCGGAAAATGTTTCCGGGGCCGGGTTCCCGATGTATCCTCGTCTCGGGCAGGGCGCTCGGGGGCCGTTTCATGCGCATACTTGATCTGTCCTCCTGGTGCGTGACCGGGGCAGGCCTGGTGATGATCGCGATCTTCGCCCTGCACTGATCGCCTTGAGTGAGATCCTTGCACTCGCCTGGTGTTCGCCGGGCCGCCACCGATGTTCGGAAGCTGCGAGATTGCCGTGGGCAGTTGCGCGGGCGCGAACGGCGTCTCGATGAGGATCGGTGCGGCAGTCCTCGCGACTTCCAAGCCTCCGCATGACCGCCGGTCATGTACGCGGTGGAACACATGGCTTCCGGTAGCTAACGAGGCTGCGCGCGCAGCCGCACGCGCAGGCCGGATTCGAGCCGTTCGTACGTGAGCTGCCCGTCGAGCTGCTGAGTCAGCAGCAGGACGATCCGCGAGCCCATGCCGCCGGGATCGGCGTCGCTGCGGAGTCCGACGCCGTTGTCGCAGACGGATAGCTCGATGCCGTCACTGGTCGAGAGTGTGACCGCGACCTGCCCTGGCTTGTCGCCGGGAAAGGCATACTTCAGCGTATTCGTGACGAGCTCGTTCGTAATGATGCCGACGGCGAGCGCCTGTTGGCTCGGCAGATATACCTCGTCGCAGACCACTTGAAACGCGACGGGCCCGGAAGGCGCCAAGGATTCGAAGACTTTTTCGACGACGTTGTTGAGAAAGTACCGCATATTGACGAGGCGTGAGTCCTGCTTGAGGGAAAGATGATCGTAGACCTCCGCCATGACGTGCAGGCGGCGCGCCGTAGCCTCCAGCGCGGAGGCGGCCTCGGGGCCGCCATTCCTCGCCTCCAGCCGGATCATCGCGCTGAGCACTGCCAGGTTGTTCTTCGTCCGGTGCGCCAATTCCTGCAGCAGGACGGTCTTCGTCTTGTCCGCCTGCATGACGCGCTCGAGCTCGGCGCGCTGGAATTCGGCGACGGCCGCGGTGCCTGCGGCCGTGATCGCGAACAGAACGTTCGGCGCGAAATAGTCGACGCCGTAGGTGCCTGCGTAGCTGAGGTAGGCTCCCACGCCGACGGCGATCACCGCGGCGAAGATTCCGGAGCCGCGGTCGAAGATAAGGCCCGAGAGGAACACGCCCGGCAGTAGCAGGAAGTAGCCGGATGAGCCGGTCTGCATCTGCAATCCCATCTGCAGCACCGAGCAGATCACCATGATGCAGGCGGAGATGCAGTAGCGGACGACGGCGGGAAGCCGGTGCTCCAGAATTAGCGGATAGAGTCTATGCATGTACCTAAATCAACCGGTTCGCACGACGTTCCGCCTTGGAAGGCCGAAAAGGGCCGCGGAACGAGACCTCGTGTGTTCGGTCTACAGCTCCGGATGTATATCAGCAGATCAGCCTCGGCGTGCTCTTCGCTGCCGGGACCGATCGCTTCGGTCGGGCTTCGTGGCGGGGTCGAGGCAAGGAGCTCACGGAGCGGATTTCTTGAAAACCCCTCTCAACGGGCCGTGGCTAAGCCCTCCGATCATGAGATCGTCGCAGGCGTTGCGTGGGCGCAGCCCTGCCTGGGGTTTCTTTGGGACTTGGGGGCGGAGCCACGCGGGCCGCGCAATTGACGCGCGGACCCGAAGGATCAACCCGGTCCTACCGGGCTCGTTCCTCCGAGTCGCCCCGACCCATCGTTGGGCTACTGCAATGGTGCCGCCCGCCGAGCACCGGCGGCCGGAAGCACGGCTCCGTTACGAGGCCTTGGCCCTTGCCCGCGCTGCGACCAGATCGCGTCGACGCCGCTTCCGGTCCCGCTTGCGTCGGCCCGTCGCGACCGGAGATGCCGCCGGTGTCGCCGCAGGCGTCGAGTCACTGGTCGCCCGGATGGGAGGCGGCACGGCAGCCGGCACGGCAGCAGACCGCGCCTCCATGATCTCGAGAACCGAGCGCCCCTTGTCGGTGATGCGCCAGCCGCCGTTGAGCCTCTCGACGAGACTTTGCGAAAAGATGTCGAGGTCGGGCACGCGCGCCGCCAGCCGCTTGGTGCGTTCGGCCCAGTCACGTCCGCTCGTCGCCAGGATCGCCATGTCGCGCTTGAGGTCGGCCATCACGGCAAATCCGTCCGGGTAGCTCACCAGGATTTTCAGCACTGTGACCTGGAAATTCACCCGTGCCTCCGCGGCCGGTCAGCGCCACATGGTCGGCGCTTGGGAGAGCGCTTGGCGGCCGACCTGCTTGAGGTGGTCCGCAGACGTCTCGCCTCTCGACGCGGCTTCCAGGATTTTCGAAGCCACGTGGGTACGGGCGCCGGTCTCGGTCCGGGAAACGCTTTCGCAGACCTCATCCAGGACCGCGCGCAACAGCGCGGTGGTAGCAGGATCGAGCATGGGAGACCCCCAAAGGAAAAATGATCGTAGCGCAATCTCACAGACAAATATCCCACCAAGCTTACACTCGAAGTCCAGCACGGCAAGCTCCGAAAGTTGCCGCACCGCACGCGGATTGAACCCGTCTTCGGTCGAAATGTTTGTGCTCTAAGCTCGAAAGTTTTCGGCGAGGGAGCATCCCATTGCTCTCGGCACCGGGACAACCAGCAACCATTGCCTAATTTTCCCGTTGTCTGGCCGGGGCCAGAAACGTGGAGAGGAGGAATCCGATGAAGAAGATTGCAATGGTGGCGGCGACGGTCGGCGCTCTCGGTCTCGGCTCGATCGCGGCGACGTTGCCCGCCGAGGCTCATTGGCGAGGTGGCTGGGGACCGGGTATAGCCGGCGGCCTGATCGCCGGCGCGGTGATCGGCGGGCTTGCCTCCTCGGCGTATGCCTGGGGGCCGGGCTACTACGATTACGGCCCGGGCTATTACGGCGCCGGATACTATGGCGGACCCTACGCCTATGACTATGGGTACGATGCGCCCTACCGCTGGGGTGGCGGCTACGCCACGACCTACTACACCGCGCCGGTGTCCTATGGCTACCGGTACCGTCGCGTCGTCCGGCCCGCCTACGCCTATTACCGCGGCGCCTATCCGGTCGTGCGGCACCACTGGCATCATCACCACTGGTGATACGGCGCCGTCCCTTGAGGCCCCCGTCAGGCCGCGCTCCGAACGGGCGCGGCTTTCTCGTTTCGTGGAGCAGGATATTGCAGGTCACCACCATCCGCCGGTGAAGAAGTCGTGCCGGTCGAACGCCAGCCGTGGTTCGGCTGGCCTCCTCGTCCACCGCTTCGCCTGCGGAGGAACTTCTGCGCGTTTGCGCGCCGGCGGCACTTTCTTGGCGTCGGAAGTCGGTGCTGCAGGCATCGAGGCCATCGCCTCTCGCGCGGATTGCTCCGGTTCTTCCGGCAGGGGATCAGCCTCCGCGCCATCTTCGAAACATCGGTGCGCAGGCGTGTGTCGAAGGCAGGTCGGCTTTGCCCCCAACTCCAACAAACCGCTGCATCGGCCTAACTGACGCGATGGGCCAACATGATGCTCGACGAGAAATTGGCACTTTTCGCGCGCACCGAAATAATATCCACGGCTGCTTGAGACGAAGCTGTCGAGCTTGGAACATCAGTTCATTGAGAGACGTCTTGCTGATGAAGAATCTGCGCTAGTAGACCTCACCGCGCCGTGCGCGGTGCGGATGGCGTCTTCAGACCCCTTGTCCGCGGTCAGCCATCCTTGTTCAGCGGGCTAAGCTCTGTCGGCCAGTCCGCCGTGCTCGGCTCCCTTTCGGCAATGATATGCAAAGTGCTCGTGAATGCTCGCTAACGCGGGCAGCGTTTGACTTTGCGGCGCGCCGATTGCCGGAGCCTGAGCATCGCGGCAATTGATCCTAAGCTGCCATCAAGCGCCCTAGGAACATCTCTGCGCGCAGTCGGTTGGCCGAGTGATCGCCGATGAAAGGACGGCGCGGCGGGAGGAGCGCTGCGGTGGCAAGAACATCGATCTCGAAGACCGACTTGGAGCTTATGGCGCTTCAGCAGATTCGGAGCTTCCCGGGCGGCGAGCGTGTGGTTTCTGTCGAGGTCGAATGCGACGCTGGCGAGGCCCGCGACGTGGCCTGGAGGCTTCATGTCACTGCAAAGGACGAAGCCGACTTCGAGCGCATCCATTATGCCGCAGAGACCACGACCGAGAGATTGAAGCGGCGGTATTGCCTCAAACGGTGACCAGATGATCCATCACGTCTCGCTTGGCAGTAACGATGTGAACAGCGCAAGAGCGTTTTACGATCCGCTGATGTCCCTTCTCGGCCTGCGACTCCTCAAGCGCTCGGACCGTTCGCTCCACTACGGCGCCTCGGATATCATTTTCAGCATCGAAACCCCGATAGACGGGCTACCGGCAACGGCCGGAAATGGCGCTCACGTAGCTTTTCAAGCACCGGATCGCGAGACAGTGAGACGCTTCCACGCGACCGCACTTGCGCTTGGAGGCGCTGACGAAGGGGCGCCCGGCATCCGAGACAATTACAACGCGAATTATTTTGGTGCCTTCGTACGCGACCTCGATGGAAACAAGATTGAGGCGGTGACGTACACCGCAAGAGAAAGCTTCTAGTCAGGCGAGTACACCTCTCCCGTCCGGATCGTCGCCTTCAACGCGATCGAGGGCTGGTCCAGAGCCGCGACTTCCGATGTCGCCGATGCCGTCGCTCAACGCGGCATCGACTCGGACGCCGAGGTGTCAGCCGTGCTGCAAACTTTCAAAGCTGAGAATTCAAC
>Ga0207647_10002686_pt1 | contig 13420 bp, 11 predicted proteins | sample KBSCornC2_FD_184295 | JGI IMG/M metagenome (GOLD analysis project Ga0207647, IMG submission 184295) | Corn rhizosphere microbial communities from Kellogg Biological Station, Michigan, USA - C2 (SPAdes) (version 2) | ecosystem: Host-associated > Plants > Roots > Rhizosphere ...
CCTCGGCCTGATGAAGGCGCAGCTGGTCAAGAATGCGGTGATCGTGCCGACCGGGGCCAAGGGCGGCTTCTATCCCAAGCAGCTGCCGCCGATGACCAACCGCGACGCCTGGCTCGCCGAAGGCACGGAGAGCTACCGTATCTTCATCCGCTCGCTGCTTTCGGTCACCGACAATCTCGTCAACGACAAGGTCGTGCATCCGGAAAGCGTCGTGATTCACGATGGCGACGACCCTTATTTCGTGGTCGCCGCCGACAAGGGCACCGCGACCTTCTCGGACATCGCCAACCAGATTGCGCTCGACCGCAATTTCTGGCTCGGCGACGCCTTCGCGAGCGGCGGTAGCCACGGTTATGATCACAAGGCGATGGGCATCACCGCCCGCGGCGCGTGGATCTCGGTCCAGCGGCACTTCCTCGAAATGGGAGTCGACGTTCAGTCCGATCCGGTCAGCGCTGCCGGCTGCGGCGACATGTCGGGCGACGTGTTCGGCAACGGCATGCTCCTGTCCAAGTCGCTGAAGCTGATCGCCGCCTTCGACCACCGTCACATCTTCATCGATCCCAACCCGGATCCGGCGACGAGCTGGGCCGAGCGCAAGCGCATGTTCGATCTGCCGCGCTCGAGCTGGGACGATTACAACAAGGACCTGATCTCGAAGGGCGGCGGAGTCTTTCCGAGGACCGAGAAGTCCATTCCGCTCAGCGCCGAAGCGCGCGAGGCGCTTGGGACCGAAGCGAAGGTTCTCGATCCGGCGAGCCTCATCAATGCGATCCTCAAGGCGCCAGTCGACCTACTGTGGTTCGGCGGTATCGGCACCTACATCAAATCGTCCGCGCAGAGCCAAACAGATGTTGGCGATCCCTCCAACGACGCGCTGCGCGCAAGCGCATCGGAGCTTCGCGCGAAGGTCATCGGCGAAGGTGCGAACCTCGCCATCACGCAGGCTGGCCGGATCGAGTTCGCCGAGCACGGCGGACGCATCAACACCGACTTCATCGACAATAGCGCCGGAGTCGACTGCTCCGACAACGAGGTGAACATCAAGATCCCGCTCAATCGCGAAATGCGCGAGGGGGGCCTGGAGTTCGACAAGCGCAATGCGCTGCTTGCGCGGATGACCGACGACGTTGCTGAGATCGTCCTTGAGGACAATCGGCTCCAGACGCTGGCGCTGTCGATCGCAGAGGCTGGCGGCGCGACCGCGCTTCCCGCGCATGTCCGGACGATCGAGCTGCTGGAAGCCTCTGGGCGGCTCGACCGAAGGGTCGAGGGCCTCGCGTCGAGCGAGGATCTGCTGCGTCGGGTCCAGGAAAATCGCGGGTTGACGCGGCCGGAGCTTGCGGTCGTGCTGTCGATCTCGAAGCTCGTCCTGCAGGATGCTGCCGAGGATCTTCGCCTTGCCGACGACGGGTTGGTGGGTCCCCAGCTGTTCGACGCATTCCCCAAGCCGATGCGCAAGGCTCACGCAGACGCGATCCGGGCGCATCGCTTGCGCAACGAGATCGTCGCGACCAAGGTCGCCAATCGCCTCGTCAACCGGCTCGGTCCCGGAATCGCTTTCGATCTCACCGAGGAAGAAGGCGCGTCACTTCAGCAGGTGGTTGCGGCGTTCCTCGTCGCCGAGCGGCTGCTCGACCTCGACAGATTGTGGTCCGAGCTGGAGCAGGACGACCTGCCGGAAACCGTTCGCATCGAACTCTTTTCGATCGCCGCCGCGAGCGTTCGTTCGCACATCGCCGACGTGCTTCGTTCGGCCGGCGGCGAGACGCGCGTCGAGAAGCTGTGCGCCCTGCTCGAGCCTGGGGTGCGAAAGATCTCGGCTGCTGCAACCAAGCTGATCCGCGCCGAGGTGCGCAACGAGGCGGTGGCGCGCCGCGACCGCTTGCTCGCACTCGGCGCAAGCGACGACATCGTGCGGCTGCTGGTTCGCCTCTACGAACTCGATGGCGTCTTCGGAGTCGCCGCGCTCGCTGCGCGCAAGGACCTCGACGAGCTGGAAGCGACGCGCGCCTACACGCGCCTCGGAGAAGCGCTCGGACTCGATTGGGCGCAGCAACAGGTCGCGCGCTTCGTCCCGTCCGATCAGTGGGAGCGGCTACTGACCGCCGGCCTCGCCCGCGATTTCGAGCAGCTCCGGATCGATTTCCTCACCCGCTGCCGCGGCGAGGCGATCGACGCCGGGGTCGAACATTGGATTGTCGAGCATCAGCAGCCGATCGACCAGTTCCGGAGCCTTATCGGACGCGCCCGGACCGAGGGTCATGTCAGTGCGCCGATGCTCGCGCAGATCGCCGGACAGGCCCGGATCCTGCTCGCTCGCTAGCGCCGCTCGAATAGCCACTGCCGGATCGCGGACGTGAGATTAGGCGTGGGCTTTACGTCGATTCGCTCGGCGTCGATCTCGGCGACCAGCGCATTGACCGGGCAGCCACGCTGCTGAGCAGCATCCTCCAGTGCTTTCCAGAACATCGGCTCGAGGCTGATCGACGTCGCATGCCCGGCAATGAGGACCGAACGCTTCCTCGGCGGCGCGTAGTCGCAGTGTCCCTTTGGCATCAATACATGTGCTGGCCGCCGTTGATCGACATGGTCGAGCCGGTGATGAAGCCGGCATTCTCGTCGACCAGGAATGCGACTCCGCGCGCGATCTCCTCTGCCTTGCCGAGCCGCCCGACGGGAATTCGCGCGACGATCTTGCCCAGCACATCCTCGGGTACCGCGGCCACCATGTCGGTGTCTATGTAACCCGGGGCGATCGCGTTCACCGTCACGCCTGAGCGGGCGCCTTCCTGGGCGAGCGCCTTGGTGAACCCGTGGATGCCCGACTTTGCGGCCGCATAGTTCACTTGGCCGTATTGGCCCGCCTGGCCGTTGATCGAGCCGATGTTGACGATACGGCCATAGCCCCGCCCGGCCATCCCTTCGAAAACCGCCTTGGCCATATTGAAGCACCCGCCGAGATTGACGTCGATTACTTCCTGCCATTTCGCGCGGTCCATCCGCTTCATCGTCGCATCGCGAGTAATGCCGGCATTGTTGACCAGCACGTCGACCGGGCCGAGGTCGGCTTCCACCTGCCTGACTCCGTCCTGGCAGGCGTCGAAGTTGGCGACGTCCCACTTGTAGACGGCGACTCCAGTGCGGTCGGCAAACTCGCGCGCGCGCTCGTCGTTGCCCGCGTAATTGGCCGCGACCTGCATCCCCATGTCCTTGAGCGCGATGCTGATCGCTTCGCCGATTCCGCGCGTTCCGCCCGTGACGATCGCCACTCGAGCCATTCGTGCCTCCTGTTGAATTGCGCGAGCGCGCTTATGCCTGCGCCAGCCACCCTGCAAGTTCGCGGCCCATCAATTCGGTCAGCATGTCCATGCCTTCGGGCGAATCGTTGAGGCAGTCGAGCAGTGCGAACATCTCGCCACCCGCGTCCATGAACGTGCGGCGCCCTCGGATGCCGAGCTCCTCCAGGGTTTCGATGCAATCGGCCGAGAATCCCGGCGCAGCGACCGCAACGCGCTTCACGCCGTGTTTGGGATAATCCGCGAGCGTCGCGTCGGTCGCGGGCTCGAGCCATCTGGCGCGTCCGAACCGTGACTGGAACGCGACGTCGACTTCGCGCCTGAGGGCTTCCCCCAGCAGCCGCGCCGTCTTCTTGCAATGGCAATGATAGGGGTCGCCGAGATCGAGAGTCCTGACCGGCATTCCGTGGAAGCTCAGCAGCAGCCGGTCGGGCGTGAAGTCGAGCGCGGCGAGCTGGCGCGTGAGGTTCCTCGCCAAGGCGTCGATGTACAGCGGATCATCGTAATAAGGCGGCAGCGTCCTCAGCGCCGGCTGCCAGCGCACGCGCGCGAGCGCGGCGAACACCGCGTCGTTGGCGGTCGCCGTCGTCGCCGCGCAATATTGCGGGTAGAGCGGCGCCGCGAGAATGCGCGTGCAGCCCTCGCGCATCATGTTGCGGATCGCGGCGGCGATGCCCGGATTGCCGTAGCGCATCGCATAATGGACGCTGACATCGGGCAAACGTCCGCGCAGTGCCTCTGCCTGACGATGAGCGATCGCGCGCAGCGGCGAGCCCTCGTTGGTCCACACCTGGTTGTAGGCTTCGGCCGATCTCTTGGGCCGTGTTCGCAGGATGATTCCGTGAAGGATCGGTTTCCAGGCGATCGGATGGATTTCGATCACACGCGGGTCGCTCAGGAACTCGGCGAGATAGCGGCGGACTGCGCGGGCCTCAGGCGCGTCTGGCGTGCCCAGATTGATGAGCAGAACGCCGACCTTTTGCGCGGGAATAAGCGGATGATCGCTCATGCAGCCATCACGTCGAACGGCAGCGAGCGCATGCGCTTGCCCGAGCCGGCGTGGATCGCATTCGCGACCGCCGGCGCAAGCGGCAGCGTGCCGAGCCCGCTGATCCCGCCGGGCGGGTCGCTGCTGGGAATGATCGACACGGTGAGGTCCGGCGTATCGCCGATCCGCGGTTGTCCGAGACTGCCGAGGGGCCGCGCGCGCGGCATTCCCGCGATCCATTCGGGAGAGGCGATCGTCGCCTGGGCCAGCGACCAGATCAGCCCAGCCGCGATCTGCTGCTCGGCGACGCCGGCGTTGACTACGCGCCCGCAATCGACGGCGGCGACGAGCCGGTGCACCTTCACCCGCTGGTCATCGCCGATGCTCGCGATCGCGACGAGGCCGATGTGCGATCCGTAGGCAGACGCTCCGGCGATTCCCATTGTGCTCCCCGCGCCCCCGCCGTCCCAGCTCGCGAGCCGCGCTGCCGCCTGGAGGCAGCGCGCCAGGCGCCCATTGTTCCCCAGCATCGACATACGGAAGGCGACCGGCTCGAGTCCGGCTGTATGGGCGAGCTCGTCGATGAAGCTCTCGGTGAAGAAGGCGAACTCCCGATGCGGAGAGCCGCGCATGTAGCCGACCGGGAACGGCAGCTCGGGTCTCACGACCTCTGTCATCACATTGGGAATGGAATAAGGCGGGATCGCGATCACCGCGTTGCGGATCGCGCGGCCCTTGTGCCCGCTGCCGAGCATGCGCGGGATCGCAGAGCCCATGCCGTCGACGGTCGCGATCTGCATCTTCCAGGCGGCCGTGATCCCGCCTTCGCCAGGAAGAGCAGTCATCCGCGCCAGCGCCCCCGATGAAACCAGGTCGTGGTTTTGGCTGGCGGCGTGGGAAAGGGTGACCTGGACCGCTCCCCTGACTTCGCGAGCAAGCTCGGCGGCGATTGGGATGGCGTCGGATTCCATTGCGCGTCCCGCGGGTTCGCCGACCGGCATGGGATAGAGGAAGACGCTCGACGTTCCGATCCTTCCGGCCTTCGCCGCCGCATCTCTTGCGAGGCCGGGTGCCTGCGTTGGCGCCCACAGCTCGAGATGGCGGCCGTCGAACCGCGCGGTCGCGGTGACCGGCTCAAGCCCGAGATGCTGACTTGGGGCAACGAAATAGGTCGCCGCGAGCGGACGCGAACCCCGTACCGCTCCGTCATAATCTCCGCGCCGGAATCGCCTTGGTCTGCCATGCTCGACCGCATGCTCGAACAATGCGCGCATGTTGCCCGGCGTGCGCGTGCCCGAGAAGACGGGATCGGCCGCCTTCACCGCGCGCTCGGCGGCCCACCAGCTATCCGCTACGACCGCGACCCAGCCCTCGCGCACCGCGACGTGCCGCACGCCGGCCGCGCGCTCGACATCGCTCCGATCGAACTTCGCCAGCTTGCCATCGGGCGGGGCGATCCGCGCGGCTGCGAACAGCATGCCCGGAAGCCGGACGTCACCGGCGAAGCGCCAACTCCCCTGCGCCTTTGCCGGCCCGTCGAGCCGCTGGAGCAGCTGGCCGATAAGCCTTCCCTTCGTCGACGTGCGCAAGGGGGTGTTCCCCGGCGGGCTACGGTCGGCGGCTTCCTCGGCGAGCTCGCCGAAGGTGAAGGTCCTCACCCCGTTGAGGACGAACCCGTCGGCAGTATCGCAGGTCGAAGGATCGACGTTCCAGCGGTCCGCGGCCGCGCCCACCAGCATCGCGCGGGCGACCGCCGCGGCTTCGCGCAGCGGCCGCTCGAACCCGCGAACCGAGCTCGAATCTGCCGTAATGCGGGTCCGCCCTTCGCTTTCGATCCGGTGCGCCCGGAGGAAGCCGAAACCGTCGAGCCACCCCTCCTTGGTAGCCAGCGGGTTCGGGTAATCGCCGGTCAGTGGCGCCGGCTCGACTGCGACCGTTTCCCATGCGGCGCCAAGCTCGTCGGCGACGATCTGCGGGAGCGCGGTCCAGATTCCCTGGCCCGTCTCGACCTGTGGAACAGCGACGGTCACGCGTCCGTCGCGTGAGACCTTGATGTAATTGCCGAACGCCTGCTCGCCGGGACGGACCGAGAGGTCGCTCGAGAGATGCCGGGGCCAAGCCGCATAGGCAACCACCAGCCCGACGCCCACGCCGCCGCCGATCAGCAATGTCCTTCGGTCGATGTTCAATGCGCGTATTGGGCCTTCAGCGCGCGGCGGTCGATCTTGCCGGTGCCGAGCTTGGGCAGCGGCTCGGGCGAGACGATGATCCGCTGCGGGATCTTGAACTTGGCCAGCCTGCCGTCGAGGAACGCCCGCAATTCCTCTTCGCCGAGCCGCTCACCGTTCTTGGTGTGGATAACCGCGACCGGCACTTCACCGAGCCGCTCGTCCGGCGCTCCGAATACCGCGACCTCGGCGATCGACGGGCAGGCGTAGCATTCGGCCTCGACCTCGGCCGCCGAGATATTCTCGCCGCCGCGAATGATGATCTCTTTCTTGCGGTCGACAATGAACAGATAGCCGTCCTCATCGACGAAGCCGACGTCGCCTGTCCGGAGCCATCCGTCAGCGGTGAACGCCTCCGCCGTCGCGGCCGGGTTGCGCCAATAGCCCTTGATGTTTGCAGCGCTGCGCATCGCGATCTCGCCGACTTCGCCTGCCGGCAAATGACGGTCGGCTCCGCCGAGGATCGCAAGCTCGATGATCGGCCGCTGCGGCCGGCCAGTGGATGCGGGCTTGGCCGCATAATTGCCCCAGTAGTTCGCGCAACCGGCGGCGTTCGTCTCGGTGAGGCCATAGCCGAGTGCGGGCTGCGCGTTGGGGAACTCCTCCCGCAATCGATCGACGTGGGTTACGGGGCGCGGCGCACCCCCGGCGGTGATGTCGGTCAGCGAGCTGAGGTCGTACTGGCTGCGATCCGGGTGGTTCATGAGCTCGAGGCTCATCGTTGGAACGCCGACGAAGTAAGTGACCTTCTCTTTTTCGATCAGCCGAAGCGCGTCGGTCGCATCCCATTTCGGCATCAGGACGAGGCAGCGACCGATGACGAAGCTGTTGAGCATCACCGGTACTTCGCCGGTGACATGGAACAGCGGGACGGTGAGCAAGGTCCGCGACTGGGCGGCAGGCGCCCTGCCTTCTTGGGTCAGCAGCCCAAGCAGGACCGCGAGCCCGGTCGAATAAGCGTAAACCGCGGTGGTGACTGCACGGTGGGTCGACAGGGCGCCCTTGGATTCTCCCGTCGAACCGGAAGTGAACAGGATCGTCGCATCATCTTCAGGCACGATCTGAGGCACGGTTACTTCATTGTCCGAGCCCGAGAGCAGCTCGGCGATCGCTTCCTCGACCGGCCGATCGATTTCCAGGCTCACAGTCTCGAAACGGCCGCAGCGTTCCGCGATGCGCTTGCCGCGCGCCCCATCGGCGATGATCAGCTTCGGTTCGGTGAGCTGGACCGCATGCTCCATCTCATGCGCTTCCCACCAGCCGTTGAGAAGCGTCGCGATCCCGCCCGCCTTGAGGATCGCCATGTAGCTGACGATCCATGCGGGACAGTTGCGCATCGCGATCGCTACCCGGTCGCCTTTGCCGATTCCGCGCCCGGTGAGACCATGCGCCAGCCGTTCGGAAATGCGATCGAGATCGGCGAAGCTCAATCGCTCCTTGCCCGCCACCACCGCTTCGGCGGGACCGTGAAGCGCACAGAAGGCGCGGAAGAATTCGGGCAGCGTCGCAGGGAGCTTGGCGACGATCGCTCGGCCGTTCTCGTCGTGCGTCATCTCGAGCCTGCCGTCCCGTCCGGTGACCTTCGTTAGTTCCTCGTCAAATCGGCGGTCGAGCTCGCTCAGCATTCAGGCCCCTGCGTCGTCCTTTGCCTTTGTCGGTGCCCGCCTTATGAGGCGCTGAGCATCCATGGGGAAGCCCTTGCAGACCGACGACTATTCAGGGTTCACGAAGTTCACCGACCTGGGGCTCTCGCCGGTCGCGCTGCACTTGGGGCCGTTCGACCTTCGCTGGTACAGCCTCGCGTACCTCGCCGGCATCTTCATCGGCTATTGGTATTTGCTCAAGTTGCTGAAGCAGCCGGGCGCGCCAATGGCGCGCAGGCACGCCGACGACCTCGTCTTCTATGCCGCGCTCGGGATCATTCTCGGCGGCCGGCTGGGTTATGTCCTGTTCTACAATCTGGCTGAGTATCTCAGGCATCCGATCGAGATCCTGAAACTTTGGGACGGTGGTATGTCGTTCCACGGCGGCGTGATCGGAACGACGCTCGGAATCATCTACTTCGCGCGCAAGGAGAAGCTGTCGTGGCTCAGGATCCACGATTATGTCGCCTGCTGCGCGCCCTTCGGGCTGTTCTTCGGACGCATCGCCAATTTCATCAACCAGGAGCTGTGGGGGGCGCAGACGACCGTGCCCTGGGCCGTCCGCTTCCAGGAGATCAACGCCTATGGACAGCGCGTGCTCGGGCCGCCGCGCCACCCTAGCCAGCTTTATGAAGCCTTCCTCGAAGGCATCTTCCTGTTCTGCATCCTCGCCTTAATGTTCTGGAAGACCAAGGCGCGCTACGAACCGGGCAAGCTCGTCGGCGCATTCATCTTCTTCTACGGAATCTTCCGCTTCGGGATCGAGTTCATCCGCGAGCCTGACCAGCAGCTTGTCGCCTTTGCACAGGCCACTCACCTTCACATGGGGCAGTGGCTGTCGCTGCCGATGATCATTGGCGGCGCATGGCTGATGTGGACGTCGAAGAAGCGGCGTGTGCGCGTCGAGCCGACGGCGGGGACGGCCTCTGTCGCTTGACTCGGATGCGCTCACCCTGAGCCCGTCGAAGGGCGAGCGCTCGCATTTCGACAAGCTCAATGTGAGCGCAATGGTGCGCGCGTGACGCCGCTCGAGCGCGCGCTCCGCGAGCGGATCCAGGCCGAGGGGCCGATCACCGTCGAAGCCTATATGGAAGCGTGCAACGCTTATTATTACGCGACCCGCGACCCGCTTGGCGCTCGCGGCGACTTCACGACGGCGCCGGAGATCAGCCAGATGTTCGGCGAGATGGTCGGAGCAGCGCTCTCCGAATGCTGGAAGCGCACCGGGGCTCCTGAGGACGCGATCTACGTCGAGCTCGGACCCGGCAGGGGGACGCTCGCCGCCGATGCGCTCCGCGTTTTGCGCGCCTCGGGGTTCAACGGCGAAGTGCACCTGGTCGAGACCAGTCCCGTGCTGCGCAAGCGGCAGGCCGAAGCTTTGGCGGACGCGAAGTGGCACGACAGTATCGGTGATCTTCCGGCGAAACCGCTACTGCTTGTCGCCAACGAGTTCCTCGATGCGCTGCCGGTTCGCCAGCATGTGGCGGGCGTCGAGCGGCGCGTCACGATCGCAGCAGGGGGGCTTGCCTTCGATCGCGACGGAGAGATTGTCGAAAGTTCGCCGGCTCGGGACGAAGCCGTCGCGGCGGTCTCGACCTGCCTCGCAGCGATGGGCGGCGCCGCAATCCTTATCGATTATGGGCATCAACGCAGCGGCCGCGGCGACACCTTGCAGGCGGTCCGGCGCCACGGCTACGCGCCGGTGCTGGTCGAACCGGGAGAGCAGGACCTGACGGCACATGTCGATTTCGAAGCCGTCGCAGCCGCCGCGCGCACTGCAGGTGCAGCGGTGACGCCTGTCGCCACCCAGGGCGAATGGCTGATTCGTCTCGGGATCGAGGCGCGGGCGCAGTCGCTCTCGCGCGCAAATCCTGACCGCGCGGCCGAGGTCCAGTCCGCGCTCGACCGCCTCACTGGCCGTGATGACATGGGCGAGTTGTTCAAGATCATCGCCATCCATTCGCCCGATTGGCCGGCGCCGGCAGGGTTCGCATGATCATCGCCTATCGCGACGCGATCCCAGCAGACGCCCCCAAGCTTGACCGAATTTTCGACACGAGCTTCTGCGACACCTTCGCGCACCTATACCGTGCGGAGGACCTGAACGCGTTCCTGTCAAGCTTCGGAGTTGCCCATTGGGAGGCACAACTGAAGGATCCCGCTTTCGCCTTCCGCATCGGCGAAGTGGATGGCGAACCTGTCGGCTACGTGAAGCTCGGGCCGATGAAGCTCCCGGTCGATACCGAACGCCGCGCTCTCGTTCTCGACCAGCTCTATATCCTCAAGGAATATCACGGCGTCGGGATCGCGCACGCGCTGATGGACTGGGCTCTCGCCGAGGCAAGAAGGCGCGGGGCAGAAGAGCTCTATCTCACCGTCTATGTCGACAACCATCGCGCGCGTCGTTTCTACGACCGCTATGGATTCGAGGCGGTCGGTCGCTACGACTTCATGGTTGGAAGCCACGCGGACGAAGACATTATCATGCGGAAGCTCATTTGAACGGCGTCGAGGTTACCCGCGCGATCAGCCTCGGCCAGTTCCCGCACGGCTTTCTGGGGCGGCGCGGTGGCATGTCGGTCGGCACCTGCGCGGGTCTCAACGTCGGCTTCGGTAGCAATGACGACCGCGAGGCCATCGAAGGCAACCGCCGGCTCGCGGTCGCCGCGCTTCTCCCCGAGGCCGAGCTTGCGACCGTCCACCAGATCCACTCGGCCGATGTCGTCGTCGCCGATCACGCCTGGCCGCAGGGTGAGCGCCCCCGCGCCGACGCGATGGTCACCGACACGCCCAACCTGCTGCTCGGGATTCTCACCGCCGATTGCGCGCCGGTGCTGTTCGCCGATCATCACGCGGTCGTCGTCGGCGCGGCGCACGCCGGCTGGCGCGGGGCGCTCGCGGGTGTCACCGATGCCGCGATAGCGGCCATGGAGCGCCTCGGCGCGCGACGCGAGAATATCCATGCGGCGGTCGGGCCGTGCATTGCGCAGCCTTCCTACGAAGTGGACGAAGCGTTCCGAGCACGCTTCCTTGAGCACGATCCGGACAACGCCCGCTTCTTCGTCGCAGGGGACGCCGGCAAGCCGCAGTTCGACCTCGAAGCCTATGTCGTTCATCGCCTGATCGCCGCGGGAATCGACGAGGTCGAGGCGCTCAACCTCGACACCTATTCCGAAGCGGATCGTTTCTTCAGCTACCGTCGAGCCACCCATCGAGGCGAACCCGATTACGGACGGCAATTGAGCGCCATCGCCATCCCCGGCTGACGACAAGCTGAGCTTATCGGCAGGCCCATCGCGGCTGATTGGCTTGGGCCGCGACTTGGCGCTAATGCCGCGCTCAACCAGGAGACCTCATTTGCCCACCGAACGTGATCTTGCGGCCGACAGCTCTCATCAGCGCGCGCCGCGCCCGTCGCCGACCCAGATCGGCAACCGCAAGCTCAGCGCCCAGACTTTGATGCTCGGCTACGGATTCGACCCCGAGCTCAGCGAAGGCTCGCTGAAGCCCCCGATCTTTCTCACCTCGACCTTCGTGTTCGAGAATGCGGCGGCGGGCAAGCGCTTCTTCGAGGGCGTCACCGGCAAGCGCCCGGGCGGCGCCGAAGGGCTGATCTATTCGCGCTTCAACGGCCCCAACCAGGAGATTCTCGAAGACCGGCTCGCGGTGTGGGAAGATGCCGACGACGCGCTCGCTTTCTCGAGCGGCATGTCGGCGATTGCCACGCTTCTGCTGACCTTCGTCCGGCCCGGCGACTGCGTCGTCCATTCCGGCCCGCTCTATGCCGCGACCGAGACGCTGATCGCCAAGATCCTGGGGCAGTTCGGCGTGTCCTGGGTCGATTTCCCCTCCGGCGCGACGCGCGAGGAAATCGATGCCGCAATCGAAAAGGGGATGGAGAAAGGACGCGTTTCCCTCATCTATCTCGAAAGTCCGGCCAACCCGACCAACCAGCTGGTCGATGTCGAAGCGGTCCGAGCGGCGGTCGACGCCGCCTTCAATCCCGGCGAGCGGCCGCCGATCGCGATCGACAACACCTTCCTTGGGCCGCTCTGGGCCAAGCCGCTCGGCAATGGTGCGGACCTCTCGGTCTACAGCCTGACCAAATATGTCGGCGGCCACAGCGACCTCGTTGCGGGTGGCCTCGTCGGAGAGCGGGACCTGATCAACCGCGTGCGAATGATGCGCAACACGATCGGGACCATCTGCGACCCGAACACCGCGTGGATGCTGCTTCGAAGCCTCGAGACCCTGGAGCTTCGAATGAGCCGTGCCGGCGAGAATGCGGAGAAGGTCTGCGACTTCCTCCGCAGCCACCCGAAGGTCGAAAAGATCGGCTATCTTGGCTTCCTCGAGGAGGGCTCGCGCCAGGCGGACATCTTCAAGCGCCATTGTAGCGGCGCGGGCTCGACCTTCTCGCTCTACCTCAAGGGCGGGGAGAAGGAGGCGTTCGCCTTCCTCGACGCGCTGCAGATCGCCAATCTCGCGGTCAGCCTCGGCGGCACCGAGACTCTCGCCAGCGCCCCCGCGGCGATGACGCATCTGTCGGTACCCGACGAGCGCAAGAAGCAACTCGACATCACGCCCAACCTGGTGCGGATCTCGATCGGCTGCGAGAATGCCGACGACCTCATCGCCGACTTTTCGAATGCGCTCAACACGGTTTAGGCACGGTGGGACTGAAGGCTTATCTTCCGGCTGCTCTGGTTGTTTTTCTAGCGGCAACAACTGGCGCGGACGTCTACGCCAGAATCACCATCGGGCACGAGCACTTCAGTCCTGCACTTAGCGACCATTTCTACTGGGCCGTGGTGCAGTTCGTGGGCACGCTCCTCTTGCTGGCTCCGTTTGTCGGTGTCGCGTTCGTTTGTGCTTATGTGGAGAAGCGAGCTCGAATCCGAAGCGCGATTCTCATTTTCGCCGCAGCTATGCTCGTCTTGTTTTACTTCTACTTTCAGGGCCACCAAGCGGCAGAACGCGCGGTGGTCGCTAAAATGTGGACGGCAGCCACCTTGTCGATTGGATTGCTGCCCTTCTTCATCGGGATTCCGGTGATTCTCGTTGCCATGGGCGCAGCCGCCCTAGCGATCAAACTCGACCGTTGCGCGATCAAATAAGCTCGAAAGGACTTACCCCCAGTCCTCGATCGCCCAGCCGCGCTCCTCGGCCAGCCGCCTGAGCTTTCCGTGCGGGTTCACGGCGACGGGCTCGTCGGCCCAGTCGAACGCCGGCCGGTCGGACACATGGTCGGAATAGAATCGC
>Ga0207647_10002688_pt1 | contig 13418 bp, 12 predicted proteins | sample KBSCornC2_FD_184295 | JGI IMG/M metagenome (GOLD analysis project Ga0207647, IMG submission 184295) | Corn rhizosphere microbial communities from Kellogg Biological Station, Michigan, USA - C2 (SPAdes) (version 2) | ecosystem: Host-associated > Plants > Roots > Rhizosphere ...
TTGCTTTCTCGACCAGCCAATCGGTTTGCGCGCGCTTCACCGGCGCAAAGGCGAGCCAGATATCGGGGACACTCTCGGCCTCGCGGGTTCGGCGCTCGACCGTCAGGCTCATGCTCTTTCTGCCCGCATCGCTGACCCGGGCGAGCCATTCGCCCGACTGGCCGTCGAACAGCAACAGCTCCGCGCCAATGCCAAGGCGCATGACATTGCCGAGATAATTGGCCTGCGCGGCGTCAAGCACCACGCTTGCGCCCGCCGACAAGGGCGTGCTGACGAACAGGCGCGGGAGGCTCTTGGGCGGCCAGGCGGGGGTCGCGGGCATCAGCGCCCGACTAGTGGATTCCGCGCTAACGCGCGAGCGCCTCTCCGACAGGGGACGGAAAGGCGCCCGCCGACGACGGTTTGGGGGCTCGTCGATGAGGCCGACTGCAGACCGCCGCAGAGTATTTGTGCCGCTGCGCCGCTCTCCGGTTCACCGCGCGACAAACGCGACCGCCGGCGCTAACCGGTGCCTGTGACCGCAAACACCGAGATCGTCCCGGACAGCGAGCGCCGCGGCCTGATCGGCGCGCTGCCGCCGCGGTTGCGTCCGTACGCCAGCTTGATGCGGCTCGACCGGCCAATCGGTACTTGGCTGCTCTACTGGCCATGCGCGTGGAGCGTAGCGCTCGCCGGCGTGGATGGACGCTGGGACCTGTTCCTCTGGCTGGCGCTGGGCGCCTTCGCGATGCGCAGCGCGGGCTGCGTCTATAACGACATCGTCGACCGCGACCTCGATGTACGCATCGAACGGACGCGACTGCGCCCGCTCGCCAGCCGCCGCGTGTCGCTCTCTTCCGCCTGGCTGCTGATCGCGTCGTTGTGCCTGATCGGGCTAATCGTGCTGCTCCAGCTCAAATGGATCGCGGCGCTGATTGCGCTGACCAGCGTCATTCCAGTGGCCGCTTACCCGTTCATGAAGCGCATCACCTGGTGGCCGCAGGCGTGGCTCGGCATTGTCTTCTCGTGGGGGGCGCTGGTCGGATGGCCGGCGGTGACCGGCAGCTTCGCGCTTGCGCCGCTGCTGCTGTGGCTCGGGAGCATCGCCTGGGTGGTCGGTTATGACACGCTCTACGCCATCCAGGACAAGGAGGACGATGCGCTGGTCGGCGTCAAATCCTCGGCTCGCCGCTTGGGTGAGAGGGCGCCGCTCGGGGTGGCGATTTTCTATGGAGTTGCGCTGCTGCTGTGGGCCGCCTCGATCTGGACCGTCCGGCCGGACTGGATCGCGTTGCTGACGCTGGTGCCTGCAGCGCTGCACCTCGTCGGCCAGGCCGCGCGCGCAGATCCGGCCGACGGCGACCTCGCGCTTAAATTGTTCCGCTCGAACCGCAGCTGCGGGCTGCTCGTTGGCTTGGCGATGCTGGTCGTCGGCGTCTCGGCGCGCTAGGCGCCGCGTCCATGCAATCTCCCGAAGCCGCAAGGACAATCGCCGAGGCGCTGGTCGAGCGCGGGATCGCCGCCGGCGCGACCGCGGCCGATGCGCTCTACGCCGCCGACCGCTCGTCCAGTGTCGAGGTTCGACTAAGCGAACTCGAGAGCGTCAGCCGCTCAGAAAGCGAGCAGATCGGCCTCCGGCTGTTCGTCGGGCAGCAATCCGCAACCGCCGCCTCTTCCGATCTTTCCGACGAAGCGCTTGGCGTCCTCGTCGAACGCTGCCTGGCGATGGCCAAGGAGGCGCCCGAGGATCCGTTCGCCGGGCTTGCACCCGAAGCGCTTCTCCAGCGGGGGCCCTTGCCCGAGCTCGACGCGCGGGATGCGGCCGAGCCGGAGCCGGCGGAGCTTCGCGCCCGAGCGCTCGAAGCCGAGACAGCGGCACTGGCCGTCAAGGGCGTCACCAATTCGAGCGGCGCCGGGGCGAGTGCCTCCGCGTCGACCATCGCGCTCGCAACCTCCGGGGGGTTTTCGGGGGCTTACAGGACGACAGGGCACGGTGGATCGGTGGTCGTCGTCGCCGGCGAGGGCGCGACCATGCAGCGCGACTATGCGTCGCACTCCACTCGCCACCTGTCCGATCTCGACAGTGCCGTGGAAATCGGCCGCAAAGCCGGCGAGCGAGCGGTCGCTCGCCTCAATCCCGTGCGGCCTAAGCCCGGTAAATATCCGATATTATTCGATCCCCGCGTCTCGGCCACTCTCCTCGGCCATTTCGCGGGTGCGATCAGCGGCGCTGCAATCGCGCGCAAGACAAGCTTCCTTCAGGACAAGCTCGGCGAACGTATCTTTGCGCCGGGCGTCACCATCACCGACGATCCGCTTCGCCATCGTGGGCTGCGCTCGCGGCCGTTCGACGGTGAGGGTGTGCGGGTCTCTCGGCAGGAGCTTGTCGCAAACGGAATCCTCACCCAGTGGATCGCCGAGAGCGCTTCGGCGCGGCAGCTTGGCATCCTGCCCACGGGGCATGCGGCGCGGGGCGTCGGCGGCGCGCCCGGCGCCAGTCCAAGCAATCTTTTTCTCGGCGCGGGCCGACGCAGCCGCGATGAATTGCTCGGCGCCTTTCCCGAGGCGCTGCTGGTCATCGAGCTGATCGGCCAGGGTGTGAACCCGGTGACCGGCGATTATAGCCGTGGTGCCGTCGGCTTCATGGTGCGGGGCGGCGAAATTGCCGAGCCGGTGTCGGAGATCACGGTCGCATCGAACCTCATCGACATGTTCGCCACCCTGGAGCCGGCAAGCGACCTGGAATTCCGCCGCGGGATCGACGCGCCGACGGTGCTGATCCCCGAAATGACGGTCGGCGCGGCTTAGGCGTCGGCCGCAATTCGCGGAACGCCGAGGCGCGGAATCTCGATCTTTGGACAGCGGTCCATCACCACCTTCAGGCCCGCCGCCTCCGCTTTGGCTGCGGCTTCCTCATTGATCACCCCGATCTGCATCCACACAGCCTTGGCGCCGACGAAGATCGCCTGCTCGACGGCTTCGGCGGCGGCTTGGGGACGGCGGAAGATGTCGACGATGTCGATCGGAACGCCGACCTGGGCGAGTTCGCGCCACACGAACTCGCCATGGACATGCTCGCCGGTGATCTGCGGGTTCACGGGAATGACGCGATAGCCCCAGTCCTGCAGGAATTTCATCACGCCGTAAGAGGGGCGGTCGGGTCTGTCGGAAGCCCCGATCATGGCGATCGTGCGCGCATTGCGCAGCAGTTCGGATATGTCCTCGTCGCGGGTCAACGGCATGACGGCACTCCTTGTCGGCTGATCAATGCGCCAGCGCCGCCAACAGTTGCGCGGCGATCGCTTCGAACGCCTCGGCATCGGCTCCGCCGGACGCTGCGGGCGGGTTGCCGGCGTCGGACGCTTCGCGGATCGCCGGCGACAGCGGCAAGCGGCCGAGGAACGGCACGCCCATGTCGGCAGCGGCCGCTTCCGCCCCGCCGGTCCCGAATGGGTGGGAGGCCTGACCGCAATGCGGGCAGGAGTAGGCGGCCATGTTCTCGATGATTCCGAGCACGGGAACGCTGGTCTTGTTGAACAGGTCGATCGCTCGCCGGGCATCGATCAGCGACAGGTCCTGAGGGGTCGAGACGATGACCGCCCCGGCCGGCCGCGCGCGCTGAATCAGGGAGAGCTGCACGTCGCCGGTTCCCGGCGGCAGGTCGACGAGCAGCAATTCGGAGTCCCCCCAGTCGGCCTCGATCAGATTGTTGAGCGCGCCGGTCGCCATCGGCCCGCGCCACGCCAACGCATGCCCGGGCGAAACCAGCTGGCCGAGCGAGAGGAAGCGAATTCCATGCGCCTCGACCGGGATCAGCCGCTCGGCTTCGGCGGTCGGTTTGCCGTGCGATCCGAGAAGGGTTGGCTGCGATGGGCCGTAGACGTCGGCATCGATCAGCCCGACCTTCTTGCCGGCGCGTGCCAGCGAGATGGCGAGATTGGCCGAGACAGTCGATTTGCCGACCCCGCCCTTGCCGCTGCCGATGGCAATTAGCGTGCGCGCGACCTGCGCCGCCGTCATCGCAATGCGAGCTTCGCTGACCCCTGCGATCGCCAGCGCCGCAGACCGCAACTCATCTTCGACCGCTTTCGCATCAGTGGCGCTAAGGCCGGTCGCATCGACGATGACGGTCGCGACGCCATTCGCGAGCTTGCGGGACCGGATCCGATCGTCATGCGGAAGGTCGATCAACGGGTCGGCTGGATGCGGCATGTCCACCAAATAAGGAGGACTTCGCCCGCTGCCACTGTTTTTCGTTGCGGCGGGCTCTATATTCGCCGCTGATGGATATTTTTACCGGGTGGGGCAGCCGCGTTCGCGGCCTGTTCACGGACACCAAAGGCCCGTGGGGCCCGAGCGGCAACGGCGGGGGCGATCCGCCCGCTGGCGACGACAGCCAAAGTGGCAATGGCCCCTGGGGCGAACCGCAGCGTCGCGGTCGCCGTCCCAGTCTGGCTACCAACGTGTCGGCGTTGGATGATCTCGTACGCCGCAGCCGCGCCCGTTTCGGCGGCGGTGGTGGCGGCGGCGGCTTTCCGGGAAGGCCCGATCGCTCGCTGGTCCTGTGGGGCCTGATCGGTTTCGTCCTGATCTGGCTGGCCTTCACCAGCACGCATTCGATCTCGCCGGGCCAGCGCGGCGTGGTCACCCAGTTCGGCCGCTACAGCCGCACGCTCGGCCCAGGCGTCGGCTTCACGCTTCCGGCGCCGCTCGAGCGGGTCAAGAAAATCGATGTCGAGAACATCCGTACGATTGACCTCGGCTCGTCAGGCTCCGACGATCTGATGCTGACGGGCGACCAGAACCTGCTCGACCTTGCCTATTCGGTGCGCTGGAACATCCGCACGCCCGAGCTTTATCTGTTCGAGCTCGCCCAGCCCGACGAGACCATCCGCGAGGTCGCGGAAAGCGCGATGCGCGCGGTCGTCAGCCGGGTGAGCCTCAATGACGCGATGGGTGACCGCCGCGCCGAGATCGAATCGCAAGTCGCCGAGAACATGCAGAAAATCCTCGATTCCTACCACTCGGGGATCCAGGTTCAGGGCATTGCGATCAAGCAGGCCGACCCGCCCGATGCGGTCAACGACGCGTTCAAGCAGGTCACTGCCGCGCAGCAGGACGCGCAGACCTACATCAACAACGCCAATGCTTATTCGCTGCAGCTGCGCCAGAAGGCGCAGGGCGAGGCGACCTCGTTCGACAAGGTTTACGAACAATACCGGCTGGCCCCGGAGGTCACTCGGCGGCGCATGTATTATGAAACGATGGAGCAGGTGCTGTCGAAGGTCGACAAGACGATCATCGAGGCGCCCGGCGTCACCCCCTATCTGCCGCTTCCGGAGGTCAAGAAGCAGCAGCAACGACAGCAGGAGCCGCAGCAGTGACGGACTTCATCCGCCGCCGCCCGCTGCTGTCGGCGGTCATCGCCTTCCTGGCCCTGCTCATCCTGCTTGGATGCTTCCCGATCGTTCCGGAAACCAAGGAAGCGGTCGTGGTCCGCTTCGGCAAGCCCGTCCGGATCCTCAACCGGTTCGAGGCAGGCCGGCCGATCGGCACCGCGGGCGCCGGAATCTCGTGGCGCCTCCCGTGGCCGATCGAGGAATTGGTGTGGATCGACAAGCGCGTCCAGGACGTCGACATGCAGCGCCAGCAGGTCATTTCGACCGACCAGCGGCGGCTCGAGGTCGACGCGTTCGCCCGCTACCGCATCGTCGATCCGTTGCTGATGTACATTCGCGCCGGCACCGAGCAGCAGCTGACCGAGCAGCTGCGCCCAATCCTCGGCTCGGAAGTCCGCAACGAGCTTGGCCGGATCGAATTCGCTTCGCTTCTGACGCCCGAGCGCCAGGGCATCATGGACAGCGTTCGCACGTCATTGAACCTGATCGCCCGCCAATATGGCGTGGAGGTGCTCGACGTCCGGATCAAGCGCACCGATTTGCCCGACGGCGCACCTTTGTCCGCCGCGTTCGACCGGATGCGTACCGCGCGCGAGCAGGAGGCCCGATCCATCCGCGCGCAGGGCGCCAAGCAGGCGCAGATCATCCGGGCACAGGCCGACGCCGACGCCGCCAAGACCTATGCCGCGAGCTTCGGCAAGGACCCCGATTTCTACGATTTCTACAGGGCGATGCAGAGCTATCAGACGACGTTCATCGGCGACGGCCAGGACAAGCCGGCGCCGACCACCATCATTTTGTCGCCACAGAACGACTATCTGAAGGAATTCACTGGACGCACGAAATAGCGGCGTGTCCTGAACCGGGCCGTTCAAACCGCGTTAAGGCCATGGCGACATTACGCCCAAGCGTCGAACCAAATGCTTGCGTCCAACCCCGAATGATGGAGTATCGATGAGGTCGAAGGAGTCCGGAAAAGTGCGTTACGCCTACGGGGTCGCCATGGCCCTGCTTCTCGGGGGGAGCGCATTCTCCCTGGCAACCGGCCGGGCCGGCGCGCAGATCGCGCAGAACGCTCCCGGCACGTCGGCGCTCGCGCCGCGCCCCGGCGCGCCGATGTCGTTCGCCGACCTGGTCGCCAAGCTGCAGCCGGCGGTGGTCAACATCTCGACCAAGCAACGCATTCCGGTGAAGGCTCAGCAAGACCCGTTCGAGGAATTCTTCCGCCGCTTCGACCCGACCCAGCCGCAGGGCCAGAACGATAACAGCGGTGGCGGCAGCGGCTCTAATGGGCAGCCGCGGACGCGCGAGGCGGGGTCGCTCGGCTCAGGCTTCATCGTCTCGCCCGACGGCTACATCGTCACCAACAACCACCTCATCGCCGGGCTGACCGGCACCGGCACCGTCGACACGGTCACCGTCACCACCACCGACCGCAAGGAATATACCGCGCGGATCGTCGGCCGCGACGAAACGTCCGATCTCGCGCTGCTGAAGATCGACGGCGCCAACCTGCCGTTCGTGCAGTGGGGCGACAGCACCAAGGCGCGGGTCGGCGACTGGGTGATCGCAATCGGCGATCCTTATGGCGTCGGCAGCACGGTCACCGCCGGGATCATCTCGGCCGTGCACCGCGGCGGCTTCGGCGGCCCGGGCGCCTATGACCGCTACATCCAGACCGACGCGGCGATCAACATGGGCAATAGCGGCGGGCCGATGTTCGACCTCGAAGGCAATGTCATCGGCATCAACTCGGCCCTGATCTCGCCGACCGGCGCTTCGGTCGGTATCGGCCTCGCCATTCCGGCCGAGCTCGCCAAGCCGGTCATCGATGCGCTGCGCAAGGGCCAGCGGCCGCAGCGGGGTTATCTCGGAGTCGGCCTCCAGCCGCTCGACGAAGATCTCGCACCGACGCTCGGCCTGCCCAAGGACAGCGGCGAGATCGTGCGCACCGTGGTTCCCGGCGGCCCGGGCGCGCGCGGCGGGCTCGCCCAGGGCGATGTGATCGTGAAGGTCAACGGCCAGGCGGTCACGCCCGACCAGACGGTTTCCTACCTCGTCGCCCAGACCGCGCCCGGCGCTCGCGTGCCGCTCGAGATCATCCGCGGCGGCAAGCGGGCGACGGTCACCGTGCAGGTCGGCGATCGGCCGACCGAGGACCAGCTCGCCAAGCTCTCGGGAGGAGACACCAGCGCACAGGGCGGCACTGGCCCGACCGGCACGACCGCTCAGCGCACGCTTGGTCTTTCACTCGCGCCGCTGACGCCCGAACTTGGGCGATCTGCCAACCTGCCTCCAACGGCCCGCGGCGTGATCATCACGTCGGTCGACCCGAGCGCCGACGCGGCGGAACGCGGCATCCAGCGCGGCGACCTCATCATGTCGGTCAACAACCAGGCCGTGACATCGCCCGCCCAGGTGGTCGCGGCCGTCGATGCCGCGCGCAAGGCGGGTCGGTCGAGCGTGCTGCTGCTGATCAAGCGCGGTAACAGCACTGAAGGCTTCATCGGCGTCGACATAAGTGGCAAGTAGGCCCTCAGGGAGAGTCTGAAGAAGTTCGTGCAATGACCTTGCGCTGAGCGGATCAGGCTTCCCCTTCGACGTCAGTCGAGCAGAAGTTTCGATAGGGGGGATCTGAATATGTCTGACGACAAGCCAGCCGGAGATGTCGACGTCACGAAGGAATGGCGTGCGACTCACGGCCAGCAATCCGCCGCAACCCGCCTGCGCATTTTCGCTGCGATCTCGTGGATCATTGCGATCGGCACCGAGGTCGCGGGGATCGTCCTGCTCCGGCAGCACAAGTTCGATCACGGCAATCTTGCGCTGCTGATCGGCCTGCTGGTCGTGATCGCGATTTTCGCGATCGCCGGCAGCCTGATGTGGAAAGCCGCCAACAAGCACGATCCGGCGCGCGAGTCCGACACCGTCAGATTCTTCGTCCAGAATCAGCTGGGCGCGATCATCACGGTGATCGCCTTCCTGCCGCTCATTGTCCTCGTCTTCATGGACAAGGACATGGACCCGAAGAACAAGAAGATCGCCGGCGGCATCGGCGTTGTCCTGGCCGCGGCAGCGACGTTCATCGGGATCGACTTCAACCCGCCGTCGGTCGAGCAATACACCCAGGACATGAACAAGTGCGCGGCCGAGATCAAAGCCGGTCAGCCGACCACGGATTGTTCACCCGAAGTCGCCGACCAGGCAAAAGCGATCGCCCAGGACTCGGCCACGGTCGCCGAGGCGACGAAGAGCACCGCCAATCCGAACGGCCTCGACGTCGTCTACTGGATCGCGCCGGAGAACGGCGCCAAGAAATCGGCGACGCCGCATGTCTTCCACATCTGCCAGGGCGTCAGCCCGCTCAACGGCAAGACCGTGAACCACGGATCGGTGACGCAGGCCTATGCGGAGAATGCGACCCGCATCACCAAGCAGATCCCGATGGAACAGAAGCAATGCGGGTTTACCGGTACGAAGTGAGCCGGCGATCCGTGGCAGGTTGAAGCGCCGTCGCTGATGGTTGCGGTGACAGCCTTGCTGCTGCGCGCACCTCCCAAGGGCCTCGTGCCGGACCGCTACGATGCCGAGATTCGCTTTCTCCGTGTTCGGCCTTAAGAAGAGCGCGGGGAGAGAGAGACGATCAAGGTGGCGGATAGCAAGTGTGACGTGATTGCAGGGCTGGAGCGCGAATGGCGCGACGCCCTGTGCAAGAAGGATATGGAGCGGCTGCAGGCGCTCGTTCACAAGGATTTCCTGCTCATCGGGACGCGCTCGACCGGACCGTTCATGATGACCCGCGACGAATGGCTCGACGCCATCCAGCGCCGCGAGGTCGACCAGATCGACGTCGACGTCCAGGACGCAACCGCGGCCAACGACGTGCTGATCGGCACCGTCCATGCCCGCTGGCGGCTCAAATATCTCGGGCGGATCATCGAGGATTGCGTGGTGCTGACCGACGTCTGGGTGAAGGACCAGGGTCGGTGGCAGGCAATTCGCCGCCACTCGACGCCGGCACCGCCCGGCGCATGCGATCTCAAGGCTTAAGGGGAAAACGGGAATGGCCAGTCAGGCGAGCTTGCGGGGAGCGGGTGAGATCAAGGAGCTGACGCTCCGCGGGATCATCCTTGGGGCGTTGATCACCGTCGTGTTCACGGCCGCCAACGTCTACCTTGGCCTGAAGATCGGCCTCACTTTCGCGACGTCGATCCCCGCTGCGGTCATTTCGATGGCAGTCCTGAAGGCGTTCAAGGACTCGACGATCCAGGAAAACAATATCGTCCAGACCATCGCGTCTGCGGCGGGCACGCTGTCGGCGATCATCTTCGTCCTGCCAGGCCTGGTCATGGTCGGCTGGTGGACCGGCTTTCCTTACTGGCTGTCCGTCGCCGTCATCGGCATCGGCGGCATCCTCGGCGTCATGTATTCCGTGCCGCTGCGCCGCGCGCTCGTCACCGGTACGCCATTGCCGTACCCGGAAGGCGTCGCCGCTGCCGAAGTGCTCAAGGTCGGTGCCGGGGTCGGCGGGACGGAAGAGAACCGCCGCGGCCTCGCCATGATCCTGTGGAGCTCGATCGCCTCGGCTGGATACGCGCTGCTCGCAGCATTCGGTATCGTCTCCAGCGCCGCGGCAAAATCGTTTCGGCTCGGCTCCGGCGCAACGCAGGTGTCGACCAGCTTCTCATTGGCGTTGATCGGCGTTGGCCACCTCGTCGGCGTTGCCGTCGGCGCTGCGATGTTCGTCGGGCTGCTGATCAGCTGGGCGTATCTCGTCCCGCATTACACCTCGCTCGCCGGCGCGATCCCGGCCGGTACCAGCCTCGACGATTTCATCGGCGACATCTTCGTCCACAAGGTCCGCTTCATCGGCGCCGGGACGATCGGCATCGCCGCAATCTGGACCCTGCTTCGGATCATCGGTCCGATCATCGCCGGCATCCGCGGCGCGCTGGTCGCCAACCGCGAGCGCAAGGCCGGCCGCGGCGAGGCGCTGCCGCTGACCGAGCGCGACATCCCGATCGGCACCGTGACCGCCGTCATCCTGCTGTCGATGATCCCGATCGGCCTGCTGCTTTACGCCTTCGCGAGCACGCCACCGATTTCCGGCAACCCGACCGCGACGATCCTGATCAGCATCGTCTACATCCTCATCGCCGGCGTCGTGATCGCTGCGGTCTGCGGCTACATGGCGGGTCTGATCGGCGCGTCGAACAGCCCGATCTCGGGCGTCGGCATCCTGTCGGTTCTCGGCATCGCTTTGATCCTTGCCGCTCTGTTCCCCCACGCGAGCGGCGACATGTCGAAATCGCTGGTCGCGTTTGCCTTGTTCGTCACCGCGATCGTGTTTGGCGTCGCGACGATTTCGAACAACAACCTTCAGGACCTGAAGACCGGCCAGCTGGTCGAGGCGACGCCATGGCGCCAGCAGGTTGCCCTGGTGCTCGGCGTAGTTTTCGGCGCAGTGGTGATCCCGCCAATCCTCGACGTGCTCAACACCGCCTTCACGTTCCAGGGCGCGCCAGGCGCGAAGGTGACTGCGCTCGCCGCCCCTCAGGCCCAGCTGATCTCGGCGATTGCGCAGGGCGTGCTCGGCGGCAACCTCGACTGGACCCTGATCGCGATCGGCGCCGGCATCGGCGTCGTCGTGGTGATCATCGACGAAGCGCTGCGCGCAACCAGGCGGGGCTCGCTGCCGCCGCTTGCGGTCGGCATGGGCATCTATCTGCCGATGGCGCTGACGCTGCTGATCCCGATCGGTGCGCTGCTTGGATATTTCTACGACAAATGGGCCGCGACGCGTGCGGCCAACCCCGAATATGCGACGCGCATGGGCGTGCTGCTCGCGACCGGCCTGATCGTCGGCGAAAGCCTGTTCGGCGTGATCTTCGCCGGCATTGTCGCTGCGACCGGTTCCGACTCGCCCCTCGCGCTGGTCAAGGATTTCGGACTCGCCATCCCGCTCGGCATCGTCCTGTTCGCTGCCGCGGTGCTTGGCCTCTACGCCTGGACTCGCCGGCAGGCGGCCGACGCCTAGCGGCCGAGCGCGGCCTTTCGCAGCGCGGCCGGCGGCAGCGAATCGGCGCCGGCTTCGGCCTTGCGGACCAACTCGACGATCGCGCGGTTGACCGGCGCGGCGCGCTGCAGCCGGTCGGCGAGGCGGACGAGCTCGCCGTTGATATAATCGATCTCGGTCTTGCGCCCGGCGGCAAGGTCGTCGGCCATCGACGAGCGCGCCCTCGCGTCGATTTTCCACTGCTTGAGGAAGACGGAATTGAACAGCCAATCAGGCGCGTTGATGATCCGCGGCAGGAGATTGGGCGAGATCGGCCCGACGGTCGCCGGCTCGATCTCCGCCCGCTTCAAAAGGTCGAGGCCCTCACGCATCGATGCCGCGAACACCCGGCGGTAGTCGCGCCGCCGCAATTCATCCTGCAGCGTGCGTCCGGAGAGCGCGTTCACCGCATTGTTGAGGTTGATCAGCAGCTTGCCCCAGGCGAGGCCGAGCATGTCGTCCGATAGCTTGAGCGCCGCCGCGCCGCCGCCGACGGCTTCGGCCAGCGATCGCGCGCCCGCGCGCTGCGCCGCATAGAGGTCGCCCGCGACGCCTTTATGGAAGCGCCCGTTCCCCAGATAAGCAACATTGTACGGCACCATGCCGCGCGCGACCTCGAACCGCCCGCCGAGCCCCTGTTCGAGCACGTCGAGGTTGCTGACGCCGTTCTGAAAGCTGATCACCGTCGCGCCCGCCGTGCCATGCTCGGCGATGTCGCGCGCCGCCGCCTCGGTGTCGCCGCTCTTCACGGTCAGGGCGATAATTTGCGCTTCCTCGAGCCCCTCGGGCCCGCAGCGATAGTCGACGTCGCCCGGCGCAAGGTGCGCCTGCCAGCCACTATAGTCGCTCAAAGTCAGCCCATGCTCGTCGACGTCCCTCGACAGCCTCGGCCGGCCGATGAAGGTCACTGGCAGTCCGGCCACGGCCCACGCCCCGCCGATGAAGCAGCCGACCGATCCTGCCCCAAGGATCGCGACCTTCGGTCCCCCCGCCATTTCTATCCCCTTCCGCGATAGGGCTGAACGCCCTGGTCCGGCAGCCACAGCCCCTCGAGCGGCGGCGCGGATTGCCAGAAGACGTCGATCGGCATCCCGCCGCGCGGATACCAGTAGCCGCCAATGCGCAGCCACCGGGGTTTCATCTCATCTGTCAGCCGCTGGCCGATCCCGACCGTTACGTCTTCGTGGAAGCCGCAATGGTTGCGGAAGGCACCCAAGAACAGCTTGAGGCTCTTGCTCTCGACGATCGTCTCGCCCGGCGCATAGTCGATCACCAGATGGGCGAAGTCCGGCTGCCCGGTCACCGGGCACAGCGATGTGAACTCCGGTGCGGTGAACCGCACGAGATAGAGCGACCCGGCGCGCGGGTTCGGCACAAAATCGAGCACCGCTTCCTCGGGGGAAGAGGGCAAAGCGCTGGGCTGGCCGAGATGGCGCGTCTCCATTGGCCGCGGTCTAGCAGCAGTCGCGCGGTCGGCCTATCCTCACGCGATGGACTCGCTGGTTTCGACCGACTGGCTGGCGCAGCATCTCGGCGACACAGGCCTCGTGGTGGTGGACGCGAGCTGGCACATGCCGGCCTCGGGGCGAAACGGCCGCGACGAATATCTCGCCGCCCACATTCCGGGCGCCCGCTACCTCGACATCGACGAGGTCAGCGACAAGGCCAATCCCGCGCCGCACAGCCTGCCCAGCGCGGCGGACTTCGGCACGGCGATGGAGCAGCTCGGTGTCGGCAGCGACGACCGCATCGTCGTCTATGACAATTCGCCCCTGCGCACCGCGGCGCGGGGGTGGTTCATGCTGCGCCACTTCGGCGCCGACAAGGTCGCGATCCTGGACGGCGGCTTCCAGAAATGGACGAGCGAGGGCCGCGCGACCGAAAGCGGCGAACCGGCAGCGCGCGTGGCGAGCTTCACCGCGCACGAGCGCGACGAGCTGCTCACCAAGCAGCAGCTGCTCGCCGGGGCAGGTCTCCCGTGGCTC
>Ga0207647_10002690_pt1 | contig 13415 bp, 11 predicted proteins | sample KBSCornC2_FD_184295 | JGI IMG/M metagenome (GOLD analysis project Ga0207647, IMG submission 184295) | Corn rhizosphere microbial communities from Kellogg Biological Station, Michigan, USA - C2 (SPAdes) (version 2) | ecosystem: Host-associated > Plants > Roots > Rhizosphere ...
CTTTCTAACCCCCGCCGTTTTTGCCGGCGAAACGTCGAAATCGCTTTTCTGTGTTCTGGTCTCACCGGCGGCGAGGGCCAACTGGGCCGCCAAAGCGGAACTGGCGCTGGATACAGGTCTCAACCCAGTTCACCATTACAGGGCTCGGGCGATCACCGGGGAGCAGGTGCTCGAGCTAACGAATAACCCCGAAGAAAAAGGCCGCTACGAGAACGAACTGAATGCGGCCACACGTTGGATGACAGCGCAGGCATTGCCCTGCGCCGAGAAGCTGAGTTAGGAAGAGAGACGCAATGCCACGCAGGAATGACATCGCGAAGATTCTGGTGATCGGCTCAGGTCCGATCGTGATTGGCCAGTCGGCAGAGTTCGACTACTCCGGCACCCAGGCGTGCAAGGCCCTGAAGGCCGAAGGCTACGAGGTAGTGCTGGTGAACTCCAATCCAGCCTCCATCATGACGGATCCGGAGGTTGCCGACCGCACCTACATCGAGCCGCTGAGCTATGCCTACCTGGAAGAGATTCTGAGGCTGGAGAGCGAGATGCTTGCCGAGAGCGGCAAGGCAGGGAAGTTCGCCGTACTGCCGACCGTAGGCGGACAGACGGCTTTGAACCTCGCCGTAGACCTCGCTGATGGGGGCGTTCTGGATCGCTACAACGTCGAGTTGATTGGCGCCAAGCTCGACGCGATCAAGAAGGCGGAAGATCGTCTCCTGTTCAAAGATGCGATGAACAAGATCGGTCTCGACATGCCGCGTTCCGCGCTCGTCAACAACCTGCGCGACGGTCTCGAGTTCACCGCAAAGATTGGCTTCCCGGCGGTGATCCGTCCCTCGTTTACGCTCGGTGGCTCGGGCGGCGGTATTGCCTATAACCGCGAAGAGCTGATGGAGATTCTGTCCCGTGGCCTCGATCTCTCTCCTGTTCACGAGTGCCTCATCGAAGAGAGCGTGCTTGGATGGAAGGAGTATGAGCTTGAGGTCGTGCGTGATCTCAAGGACAACTGCATCATCATCTGCTCCATCGAGAACTTTGATCCGATGGGCGTGCACACGGGAGACTCCATCACCGTTGCCCCAGCGCAGACGCTGACCGACCGCGAGTACCAGGTCATGCGTGATGCCGCCATCAAGGTCATCCGTGAGATCGGTGTCGAGACCGGCGGCAGCAACGTGCAGTTCGCGGTAAATCCGCAGAACGGCCGTATGACTGTCATCGAGATGAACCCACGCGTCTCGCGCTCGTCGGCTCTTGCCTCCAAGGCAACAGGCTTCCCGATCGCAAAGATCGCGGCACGCCTGGCCGTTGGCTACACCCTCGACGAGATCAAGAACGATATCACCAAGGCGACTCCTGCCTGTTTCGAGCCCACCATCGACTACGTCGTGGTGAAATTCCCGAAGTGGCAGTTCGAGAAGTTTCCCGGTGCGGAAGAAGGTCTTGGACCGCAGATGAAGTCTGTTGGCGAGGTTATGGCCATCGGCCGTACCTTCAAGGAGGCCATGTTCAAAGCCGTCCGTTCGCTGGAGACAGGCAAGAAGGCCACCGCTACGGACATTGAACCGCGCCGCCTGACGCAGCGTCTGGTTACGCCTCATCCTGACCGTTTCAGCTACATTCGCTATGCTTTCGAGAAGGGCATGAGCGTGCGTGAGGTCGCCCGTCTGACTGGCATGGATCCCTGGTTCCTCTACCAGGTCAAGCAGGTGGTGGATGAGATCACGGCTGTCAGCGAAAAGCCGGCGGCCGAGATCAGTGCAGACGAGCTGCGCACGGCGAAGCGCATGGGCATCTCTGACGAGCGCCTTGCGGCTGGCTGGGGACTCGAGGGACGCGCCGGCGCGATCGAGGTGATGAATCTTCGCAAGAAGCTGGGTGTGACTCCGGTCTACAAGCTGGTGGACACTTGCGCTGCCGAGTTTGAGAGCTTTACTCCGTACTTCTACTCCTGCTTCGACGAGGAAGATGAAGCAACGCCGACGGCAAAGAAAAAGGTCATCATCCTGGGTTCCGGACCGAACCGCATCGGACAGGGTATCGAGTTCGACTACTGCTGCTGCCACGCTGCCTTTGCTCTGAAGGATGATGGTTACGAAACCATCATGGTGAACTGCAATCCTGAGACGGTTTCGACCGACTACGACACGGCAGATCGCCTCTACTTCGAGCCGTTGACCTACGAGGACGTTCTTGCTGTCTACGAGCATGAGGCTGCAAATGGGGCAGAGGTTGGCATGATCGTTCAGTTCGGCGGTCAGACTCCGCTGAACCTGGCGCTGCCGCTGAAGGCTGCCGGTGTACCGATCATCGGTACCTCTCCGGAGTCCATCGATCTCGCCGAAGATCGCAAGCGCTTCGGCAAGCTCATCGAAGAGCTGGAAATTCCGCAGCCGCAGGGCGCGATGGCGACCTCGGTACAGGAGGCGGTCGAAGGCGCCAACCGCGTCGGTTATCCGGTGCTGGTGCGGCCTTCCTACGTTCTCGGTGGACGCGCCATGGTCATTGCCTACGACGACGAGGCCATCGTGAAGTACATGAGCACCGCGATCGAGTATTCGCAGGAGCGCCCGGTACTGATCGATCACTTCCTCGAAGACGCTACCGAAGTCGACGTCGACGCTCTTTGTGATGGCAAGGATGTGATCATCGCCGGCATCATGCAGCATATCGAAGAGGCCGGCATTCACTCCGGTGACTCCTCCTGCGTTCTGCCGGCGGTCGATATCGCTCCGGAGGTTCTGGACACGATCCGGACTTACACGCGGAAGCTCGCCCTGTCGCTGAACGTCGTCGGTCTGGTGAACATCCAGTTCGCGATCCAGTACGGCAAGGTCTACGTGATCGAGGTGAACCCGCGTGCATCGCGTACGGTGCCGTATGTCTCCAAGGCAACCGGCATCCCGCTTGCGAAGATTGCGTCGCGCCTGATGATCGGCAAAACCCTCAAGGAGCTGCTGCCCGAGCAGCTCGCCAGCGGCAAGGACCTTGGAACCGGAAGCCACTACTTCGTGAAGAGCCCGGTCTTCCCCTGGGGCAAGTTCCCCGGCGTCGATACGGTTCTCGGCCCGGAGATGAAGTCCACCGGCGAAGTCATGGGCGTGGCCGACAACTTCGGCGAAGCCTTCGCCAAGGCACAGCTCTCCGCCGGACAGGTGTTGCCGAAGAAGGGCAACGTCTTCCTGAGCGTAAACGACCACGATAAGTCTCAGGTGGTTGGGCTTGCGCGTCAGTTCCGGGAGATGGGCTTCCACATCGTTGCAACCCACGGAACGGCCGATGTGCTGGAAGACGCCGGTCTGCAGGTAGAGCGCGTCTACAAGGTCAAGGAAGGCCGCCCCAACGTCGTGGACTACATCAAGGGTGACCGTATCCAGCTCATCGTGAACACGCCACGCGGGCAGGATACCTTCTTCGATGAAAAGGCGATCCGTCGCGCTGCGGTTCTGGCTCGTATCCCCACCATCACGACGATTGCCGCGGCGCGAGCTGCGGCAGAGGGAATCGCGTCCATCCAGGGTGGTTCGGTCAACGTCAACGCGCTGCAGACACTGCATGCGGAGCGCGAGGCTGTCCAGGCATAACCAGACCAGACTTTACAAAAGAGAGGCGTGAGCACAATGCTCACGCCTCTCTTGTTTTGCAGAAAACTTAGAGTTCTTCTTTTGGAAGACCAAACGTCGCACCGATCGAATAGGAGATCATCGATAGGGGAATCCAGCTACCGACGGCGAAACCATAGCCACCCATCAGGCCGCTGGGGTTGGATATATCGAAAAAGGTCCGATAGAGCTTCTCCACTGCTCCGCAGCCGTTGCACAGACCAGGCCCGGTAGGAAGATCCAGAACATAGACGCACAGAATCGAAAACATCAGCAAGCCGGCGATCCAGATGTAGCGTGCGACTTCGTTCTTCGTCACCTTTGCAGTCGCAAAGCCGGCGATGATGGCTGCCAGAAAGATAACGGCTGTACAGAGCAGCTTCGGTTGGGTTGCATTTGGATCGGGCTTTGACAGCCCGAAGACGCTGATCACCACAACTACCACAAGAAATGCCAGGAATGTGTGCACTGCAAACCAAAGGGCCTCAAACCCCAGGTCCGTTGCAGACTTCCCCCCTACATCTTCGATGTCTTCTGCCATGCCGCGAGCTTTCGTCTCCCGAATGATCTATTTGGCTTCCATACACGGTACGACATTGAGGGAAGCCATGGAAATAGCCTTTCGTGGTATTGCTCTTGATGCTGTCAACCGCTATAAAGCGCATTAAAATAAAAAACATGCTGCTCGATGGATTGCATATCCCCGCCACAACTCCGTTTTATTCCGATGGCCGTGTATACCTGCGTAAGCTGGAGCACAATGTAGCGCGCTACTCCATGACCCCTGCTGCCGGCATCGCGATCCTTGCCGGGCCCTGCGAAGCGGAGATGCTGGATGACACAGAGACCAGGGATGTACTGGCGGCAGCTGTGGGAGCCGCTGCTCCGGAGAAGGTCCTTTGGGCTGGTGTCGGCCGTCCTTCTGTAGCTGCCACGTTGGATCTGATCCATTACGCAGCAGGCCTTGGTTACGACGTGGCTCTCGTTCGCGTTCCTGCGGTTGGAGCCTCTGTGTACTTCGGCGCCGTTGCAGATGCCAGCGAGCTTCCTGTTGTGATCTTCGACCCCGAATCAGCACTCGATCCTGAAGAGGTTTCACATCTGTCGCTCCATGCCAGGATCTTTGGCATCGTGAGCGGAGCCGGCAATATCGCGGCCGTAATTGCTGCGTCAGCCAAAGCTCCCCGGCGCGATGTCGTGGTCACCCCGGTATTCTCTGCCGTAACGGGGCGGATGCAGGCAACGCAGAGTAGGGAAGCCGCAACCTTTGTGAGCGCCGGCAGCCTGGCGGATGGAGGCGCAGCGATCGCGGTTGCTCCGCCGAAGCCGGCACTCAAGACACGCACGCGCAATGTAGGCTTCCAGGTCCTTTCCTCTTCAGATGCCGGCATGGTCGATGCACTGGCCTCCGGAGCACAGGGGCTGTTGACGACCTTTACGGCCAGCGCGCCACAGGCATGTCACGAAGTCTATGCCGCATGGAAAGACGGCGACCCCAAACTGGCTGCCGAGAAACAGGCCCGCATCGCTGCGCCCGCTGCTGAGATTGTCGAGGGACTAGGGATCGCGGGTGTTAAGTATGCCGCGGAGCTGACTGGATATTACGGCGGTAAGCCCCGTTTGCCACGTCTGCCGCTCACCGCAGACCAGCGGGCAGAGGTAGAGCGCCGGATGTACGGAATTCGTAGTTAGAGCCTTTTCCCTGTTGCTGCATATCCCGGAAGGGGCGTGCAGCGGCGTTTTCATCGCGGAAGACGCCCATAGATGCGGAAGCCCTACTCTACACCCACAGGAAAATGCTCTAGCGGCTAGCCTTCAGCCCGTTCAGCTTTGCCTTGGCCTGGTTCGCCTCCGGCGTGCCAGGGTAGCGGGCTATCAGCGCACGCAGCTCGCGAGCTCCAGCAGCCTCCTGCCGAGTGGCGATCAATGCATAACCCTTATGTAGGTGAGACAGGGCTGTCTTGTTGTTTCCTGGATATTGTTCCAGCACCTTGTCATAGAACTTGATGGCGGTAGGGAACTTGCCGGCGCGATAGTCGATCTCGCCCAGGTAGAAGTTCGCATTCCCAGCCAGGGCGTTGTCCGGATAGTACTGGATAACCCGGCTGAACTCGGCTGACGCCAAAGCATACTTGGCGGCAACGTAATCCCCATATGCGGTCTGGTAGAGATCAGCCACAGGCGGCGCTGCGTCGGCCACAGGCTGGGCGGCGGGAGCATCTGTTGTCGGCTGTGTCTGAGTCATCGGCGTTCCGGGGGCGGGCTTGCCCTTCCGCGAAGGAACCACCGGCGCCGGAGGCGTGTATGGGGTCATATCGGGAGCCGGATTCGTTCCCGCAGGCGCCGTGGTATTTCCACCGGAAGGTACTCCGTTATCCAGCTTCGCGTTGATGGATTGCTGCTGATTCTGTACATCCGTCAGCGATTTTTCCATGCGGCCGAGACGCGCCTTCAATTCGTCCAGAGCATCGTTCAGCGCCTGCACCTGGCTGTTGATCTGGTCGGATTTGCCGCTCTGGGCTTCGGCGCTCGTGGTCATCTGCTTATGCAGGCCATCCACGGTGACAGACATGCGGTTGACGGAGTCAGCCGTTTGCTGCACCAGGTCCCGCAGGACTCCCATGCGCTCGTCATTGGCCTGCTGCAGCCTTGCAACGGCGTCCTGCAACGCCTGTACCTGGGTCTGCAGTTGCACCATGTCTTTATTCACGGCGAACGCTGGAGGGACGAAAAGAGAGCAGGTCAGCAGGGCTACAGGTGCAAGACGTATAAGCTTCATGGCGGTTTCCTCAAACGCTTTTGACGCGGAAAAGGCGCTTGCTGCGAGCAAGCGCCTCCCCGGGTTGTTGATCCAGTCTACGACGCCCTGGCATGGCAGGATTAGCGATCCAGCGAGAACTGCGCACGGCGGTTCTGCTGCCAGCACGACTCAGTCTGCTCGGTGCAGAACTGCTTTTCCTTGCCGTAACTGATGACGCGCATCCGCGAGGGCGCGATGCCGGCATTGACTAGCGCGGTCTTGGCGGCATTGGCACGATTCTCGCCCAGGGCGAGGTTGTACTCGGCCGAACCACGCTCGTCGCAGTAGCCACCAATTACGACCTTGATCGCCGGGTGGGCGGCCAGATAGCTGGCGGAGGCGGTGATGGAAGACTGCGCATCGGTGCGGACATCGTAGCTGTCGTAGTCGAAGAAGATGTCCTGTACATTCCGCGCGAACTCGGCGTCCGAACCCATATCGGCATTGCCTGTGGGCGCAGCCGGGGTCTCTGGAACACGTACTGTCACACGGACGTTGGCCTCAGCCGAACCGCCGTCACCACGAGCAACCAAATGGAAGTTCGTGGAGCTCGACGGAGTCACCGTCTGGGTTCCGTTCACATTGACCGCACCAATTCCGTCAATCGACACGGAGGTAGCGTTCGTTGTACGCCAGTTCAGCACGACCGACTGACCAAGATCGATGGCCAGCGGTTCAGCCGAAATGGTGGCTGTCGGAGCAGGCGTCGCCGGGACTTCCGGAGCGGTATACGGTGGGGGGGCAGAAGCCTTCTTATGGCAGCCAGCAGCGCCGAAAGCCAGCGCGATCGCCAGGACAGTCATCTTGCGGAGTGCGGGTACGTTCATCGGAAATCTTTCCTCCTGCCTCGGCGCGTTCTCAATCGGCCGGGTCCTACACTTTGTTTTGATTCAAAACTGTTGGTAAGTTGCTGCAAAGCAAATAGAAAAAAGGGGTGCCAGCCGAGGTTACTTCCAACTCCAGTTTGGCATGTCATTACCGCCGTTTGTAGTCAGGCGGCGTTTCTGTGTTCCATCAGCCAGCATGCTCCAGATTTCCATCTTGCCGCTGGCTGTACTGGCATAAACGATATGGCGTCCATCAGGCGACCACGACGGAAAGTCGCAGCGGCCGCTATCATGCGTCACCTGAACCCAGCGGTACGAGCCGCCGGCGCCAGGTGCGACCTCCTGGACATAAATGTCCTGTCCTCCGGGAGCGCCAGGTCCGTACTTCCGGTTCCAGGCAAAGGTGAGGAACTGCCCGTTCGGCGACCATGATGGAGAAGTCGCGTACCCAATGTCGGTCAGGCGGGTTACGCCGGCTCCATCAGCGTCCATGATGTAAACCTGGGGAAGGCCGCTGCGCCCGCTGATCCAGGCGATCTGAGCGTTTGTCCGGGGATTCCATACCGGCGAGACATCCGGACCACGGAAAGATGTCAGACGATGCGCTCCGTTGCCATTGGCGTCCGTCTCCCATATCTCCGGGTCACCGGTGCGGGAACTCGAAAAGGCAAGGCTGTTGCCTGTTGAAGCCCAGGCGGGGGAAAGATTGGTTCCGCCAAAGCTGGGGAAGTTCACCAGGCGTCCCAGAACCAGCGAATACATCCGAATGCCCCAGCCATCTTTGCCGAGAGAGGAGAAGGCGATACGGGTGCCATCGGGCGAGATACGGGGCGACAGAGAGACCGTGCCCAGATGCGTGATCTGGTGCTGGTTTGCGCCGTCGTAGTCCATCATCCAGATCTCTTTCGAGCCGCCGGCCTGGTGGACGTAAACGATCTTAGTCTCCGCGATACCAGGGATACCACCGCCCAGCCGGAAGATGATCTCGTCGGCAAAGCGGTGTGCGATCTGCCGGGCTGAGTCATCGGTAGCGTCTTCGCTGTACTGCTTGGCCAGGACCTGCGGGTACTGGACGTTTTTGGTGTCAAAGAGCCATCCGTTGACGACCAGCTTGCCGGACTGCACGGTAGCTGACCCGAAGGCGACCATGGCGGCGCTGACCGGAGCGGGCGACCATTGCTGCACGTTCATCTCACTGGGGGCTCCCGGCGTTGCCTGGGGCAGCAGACTCTTCGACACCAGGTCGAAGATGCCGGCATTGGAGAGATCGGCATAGAGAACTGAATCGAAAGTGCGTTTCAGCGCAGCGGAATCGCTCGACCCCTGCTTGAAATCGGCTGCGGCGATGCGGATTTTATCGACGCCGGTGCTGGTCTCAGTCTTGAACCAGTCCTGGGCGCGGGCGGGGACCACCGTTGTGACGACTACGGCCACGAACGCTAGAAGAACGTTGAACTTACGCGACGGACTTTGCATTCTCATCCTATGGTATGACGGAACTTAATCCGGTTTGATGCGGTAAACCTCAATGGGGCTGGTAATGAAAGGTGTACTCCACCGTAATATGGTCGCCTGCGGGCAAGGGGCCGAAGCCGTCCACGCGTTCCAGAGCGTGCTGAGCTGAGGCGTCGAGCGACGGTGAGCCCGAGCGTTGTCCCATGCGGACGTTGGTTGGGGTACCGTCCCGCAAGATATCGAAGATGATGGTGACGCTGCGTCCCACTGAGGTGACGGGATCAGCCTCTCGCGTGAACCAGTTCTGCGCAACAGTGCGGTTCACCACATTAACGTAATAGGCATAGCGCGCTCCGAATGCGGAATCCTGAACGGCGACAGAGGCCGTTCCATTGGTCACCTGCATCGTCGACTGCTGAATCCGGATCCCTGAAGTCTCGCCGGTCTGTGCCACATTCGGTTTTGGCGGCTGTATCGGCTGCGGATGCTTCGGCGGCGCAGGCGTCTCCTGCTGAGCGACCTTGGGCGGCTTCGGCGGCTGTTTTACCGGGATCGGAATTTCATCCGGCTTCGGCGGTGCAACCGTCTGTGGAGTCGGCTCCTTGGGAGCTGGACTGGGCGCGTCCGAGGTGAGTACCTGATCTTTGTCGAAACGCTGCGTCGCGGGCAACGGAATCGCCGTGACCATCGTCGCCTGAATCGCTCCCGCCTGAGCGGTGGCAGCGCCCCAGCTCGATCCGCGATGGACCAGGAAACCGGCAGCAACGACGCCTCCCAGAACAAGAGCATGCACGATCGCCGATCCGGCAAAATTGCCGCCAAGCGGGTCCGGCTCTGTCCATGTGTGATCGTTCGGCATGGTCTACTTCTCGATCGGTTGGGTCACGATGCTGATGTTGGTAATTCCGGCTTGTTTCACCGCGTCCATGACGGAAGCGAAAGCGCCGAAGGGAACGCGTTCATCCGCGCGCAGGTAGATGATCTTCTTGGATGGATTGGCAGAGCCGGCCCGCAGCAACGTAGGCAATTCGTGGATATTAACTATCTTGTCCTGTAAAAACACCTGCTGATCTTTGTTGATCGTTACGACCTGCCGCTCCTCAGTGACCTGGTTGACGGAGCGGGTCTTAGGTACAGCGACATCGATTCCAGACTGCAGTACCGGTGCGGTCAGCATGAAGATGAGCAGCAGTACCAGCACGACGTCGATCAACGGCGTCATGTTGATGTCCGCGAGTGAGGTTTGTGTTCTACCGCCGTTGGAGAAGGCCATATCGCTCTCCCTAGTACTGCCGCACCCGGCGCTCTTCTACCTGAGGAGCAGCGGGCTGAGACATGGCGGCGTTTTCGATCGCCGAGAGAAGCTCGCGGGCAAAATCATCCATGCGCGAACCGAACTCCCGCAGACGGGCAGTGAACTGGTTGTAGCCAATAACTGCCGGAATTGCGACGACCAGACCGGCAGCGGTGGTAATCAGCGCCTCAGAGATACCGGGTGCTACGGCGCGCAGTGTCGCCGCACCCTGAGTTCCAAGGCCGTGGAAGGCATCGATGATGCCCATCACGGTGCCGAACAGGCCGACGAAGGGAGCGATGGCAGCGATTGTTGCCAGCCATGTCAACCGCGATTCCATGCGGGTCAGCGCCTCAGAGGAGGCGGTTTGTGCCGCACGCTCCAGGGCGACCGGGTTCCGCGGAAGCCCACGGCCGCCAGTCTGGCGCTGGTACTCTTCATTGATCTCGGTAAAGACAATCACGAGGGGCGAGGGCTTGAACTGTTCCGCTACCGTGGCGATCTCGCTAAGACGCTGGGATTTGCGAAAGGCACGGACGAACCGTTGCGACTGTGTCTGCGCACGTCGGAAGCTAGACCACTTCGCGAAGATAATGGCCCAGGAAAAGACACTCGCGAAGGTGAGCAGCACCAGCACAGCCAAAGCGACCGGACCGGAGTTATGGAGCATCTCGAGCAGCGCGGATCCGCCGGCTCCCGAAGGAGGAAGCGGTGCGGCCTGCTGATCGGCGGCGGTCTCCTGCATTCGCAGGAGAAAAGAGGCTAGGAGATGTACGTGGGTCATCGTCATCACAAAATGCTTATTCCCAGTGTAAACGCGCAAAATGGGCAGAAGTTGGGTGAGGTTCCCAGTTTGGTGCATGCGTTTGTTATGCTCAGGCTGCCATGCTGTTGGAATTACGAGCCGAAAACTATGCCGTAATGGACCACGCCGTGGCCGGATTCGGTCCCGGCCTGAATCTCCTGACCGGCGAAACCGGCGCCGGCAAATCCATTTTGATTGATGCTCTTGCGCTGCTGATGGGTGGAAAGGCGTCCAGTGACGTTGTTCGCCACGGCGCGGAAAAAGCCGTGGTGAGCTGTGTCTTTGAGGCGACACCTGGGGCCGAAGCGCTTCTTGAGGAAAACGGAATCGACATCGAGTCTGACGAGATTCTGCTTCGCCGCGAGATTGCCCTGAACGGCAAGGGACGCGTCTGGGTGAATAACCAGCCCGCAACCGTTGCCGTACTGCGGCAGCTTGCACCGGAACTCGCCCTGATCCATGCCCAGAGCGATACGCTGGCGGCCTTCGACCAGGCGCAGCAGCGCGGGCTGCTCGACCGTTACCTGGGAGAAGGCGGCTCTGTCTTCTCCGACGTGAGCGCCGCTTATGAAACCTGGAATGAGGCAAGTTCTCGCCTGCGCGAGCTGGAAGGGGACGAGCAGGACCGACTGCGGTCGGCCGATCTCTGGAGCTTCCAGGCGAAGGAGATCGAGGAAGCCGGTCTAACCAGCCCTGACGAGGACACAGCGCTCGAGACCGAAAAACGTGTCCTGGCCAACTCCGAGAAACTTTACTCCTGCGCCATGACCGCACTCGACCTGTTGTACGAGGGAGAAGGCGCAGCCGCTTCCAAGCTCGGCGCGGCGCTTCGCCAAGTGGAAGAACTCGCGCGGTTCGACACCAGGTTTGCCGATTCTGTTCAGCAGCTGGCTGGCGCCAAAGCATCTGTCGAAGATGTTGGAGCACTGGTACGCGATTACGCTGACGGCATCAATGCGTCCCCGCAGCGTCTGGAGGAGATTGAAGACCGCCTCGCGCTGCTCGATCGGCTGAAGCGTAAGTACGGCCGTACGCTGGCCGAGGTGATCGCACACGGGCAGGAAGTCACCCGCAAGCTTGGTGAGATCGAAAACCGGGACGAGCTCGTCAAGCAGCTACGCAAGCAGTTGGAGGCGGCAGCATTGGCGTATCGCGTCGTCGCGGCTCGGCTGACGGCTGAACGCAAAAGCGCCGCCGCCCGTCTAGAGAAGGTCGCTGAGAAGCAGATCAACGATCTCGCCATGAAGGTCCGATTCGAGGTAAAGGTCACCTGGGAAGAGGACGAGGGCGCGTGGACAGTACACGGCTGGGACAACATCTCGTTCCTTATCGCGACCAACGTGGGTGCGCCTCTGGCTCCATTGACTGAGATCGCCTCAGGTGGCGAGATGTCGCGTGTCATGCTGGCGCTGAAAGTCTCGGTCGAGGACGGTGTCAGCAAGCTGCGCAAGAAGACACCATTGCCGCGCACACTGATCTTTGACGAGATTGATATCGGCATCGGTGGACGCGCAGCCGAAGCCGTGGGACGCAAGCTCAAGCAGCTCAGCAAAGGCCAGCAGGTACTCTGCATTACGCACCTGCCTCAGATCGCAGCCTTCGCCGATACCCACCTGGTGATAGAGAAGACGGTGAAGGCAGGCAAGACGCGCACCGGAGTACGGGAGACAAGCAGGGAAGAGCGTGTGGACGAGATCGCCCGCATGTTGAGTGGCGCCACCATTACCGAAGCCAGCCGTAAGAATGCCGAACAGATGATCGGCGAGGCCGAAGTTGCAGAATCTGTGTGAGGAGCGATAAAGGATCGATGCGAACGCTGAAGTGGATCGGGTTAGTGCTGCTGTTAGTCGCCGTCGTCATCCTGGGTGGGCTAGAGATCGCTCACTGGACTTTGCCAGACTCCAATACGCAACAGGCGAAGTTCGACGCCATTGTTGTGCTGGGCACGCCTTCGAACGATGATGGAACCCCATCGCCGGAACAGAGAGAACGAGTGCTTGAAGGTGTCAGGCAATGGAAGACAGGCATTGCGCCGGTCATCATCATGACTGGAGGGGCAGCACACAATCGCTATGTTGAGGCCCACTCGATGGCTGTTTATGCTGAGCAGCAGGGAGTTCCGGAATCTGCTGTCATTGAAGAGGGCAAGGCGCAGAATACAGTTCAGAACATCTATTACTCGAACGAGATCATGAAGCAGCATGGCTGGCACTCTGCGGAGGTGGTCAGCTCAAAGAGCCACCTGCCGCGTGCAGGCATGATTCTGTCGCACTTCCCACTGGAATGGAAGACGGACGGCTCCGCCAAGCCGGCCGAATATGGCTGGTGGCGTGAAGCTCTCTTCGAGTTCAATGAGGCGCAGTACTGCTGGACGCTTCGCCGTAAGGGTTTCCCGAAGTCGAAGTTCCTGCCACAGTAACTCCACGGGTTTGTCGTTCAGACGGAGGATGAAGCTCCAAACGTGGGCATTATGATCTAGCAACCAGGAACTAGGAACCAGCAACTGGCTCGCCTTCGCGAGCCACATTTGGTACCGCCTTTTCAACATCCTGCAGGCGTTGCCAAAGCTCACTAGAATTAACTCATGGCTGCCGAGTTCACCCACCTTCACCTGCACACCGACTACTCGCTTCTG
>Ga0207647_10002693_pt1 | contig 13412 bp, 10 predicted proteins | sample KBSCornC2_FD_184295 | JGI IMG/M metagenome (GOLD analysis project Ga0207647, IMG submission 184295) | Corn rhizosphere microbial communities from Kellogg Biological Station, Michigan, USA - C2 (SPAdes) (version 2) | ecosystem: Host-associated > Plants > Roots > Rhizosphere ...
TTCCCACTCCTTGTTTGGATCAACTGTGGCGTCGTCAAACAAAGGCAGCAGGCGACTCCAGCTCGTGAGTGTATCCACATCTCTGCGGCATGATTTGACCTGGTGACTCAGCGCTCCGACCCACCAGCGCAGTTCCTTGAAACTGACTTCGCCATGTTCGTGTGCGAGGGCAGCAACGATGTCTTCGATTTCAGAAACGCGGCGAGCGAGCGAATCAAACAAGACCACCCATGACAAAAGGTTATTGTCCGGCTGCGTCTGAAGCAGTTTCTGACACGCAGCGATCTCGTCTTGCAACTGCCTGACGGTTACGACGTCAGTACGCTGGCGAGAGCTGCCGAGGCTGCTCGCTTCTGTGCCTACGGCGGCAATCGTGTCGTTCAATCCCTCGATCACACTCACATCAAACAGGCTGTTGTCAGGAAACTCGATGCAGGCTTGTTTCACGGCAAGGAGGTGTCCGGCGAGGTTGCCGCTGTCGACCGTCGAAATGTATTGCGGCAGAAGAGGCTCGAGAGTCTTGGTGTCGTACCAGTTGAAAAAATGCCCGTGCAGGCGGTTTAGTTGGGCCAACGTGGAAAACGTTAGTTCGTGTCGTTCGACTAATTCGAGCACGCCGACGTATCCGAGATCACGCGCGGAGCAGTTTGCCAGGAGCAGTAGGCCCATGTTCGTGGGAGAAGTGCGATGCGCGACCACTGGCGTCGGATCTTCCTGATAGTTGTCGGGTGGCAGCCAGTTGTCTTCAGCACCCACGAAAGTCTCGAAGAAGCGCCACGTGCGGCGCGCGATCAGGCGTACAAAAGCAGCGTCGTCAGCACTCAGCAGTGTTCGTTCAGCAGCTCTCGGTTTGCTCACGAGATAAGCGATGAACGGAGAAAGCATCCAGACGACAAAGAGCGTGCCCATAACCGGCAGTCCTGCGGGCTTCAGGCTGATAGTGAGACCGAGCGCGACCAACGTCAAAACCAAAGCAGGCAACATGAAGCGCACAAACGATCCCACCTCGTTTCGCACTGACTTTTCCGCTTCGGCTGCCGATACCCATTCGAGTAGTTTCCTTTTGGAGATTAGCTGGCGGTACAAAGCCCGCACGATTGCGTCGCACATCAGCCACGCCTGGTGTGGAAGAAATACGAATGAAAGCGCGATCTGTGCGGTGTTGGTGCGGAAGTCGCCCCACAGACTCCAGAAATGACTGGTCCATGGCAGTCCGCGCGGATGGATCAGCAGTCCAGTTGTCACGTGCAGGTAAACGGGAAACGCAATCACCAGAAAAACAAATAGACACCAGAGCAACGTCGAGCCTGGAAAGAACGCGCATGAAGCGACGAGCCACAGGAACAAGGATGGAGCAAGGAGACTGCGCCGCAGATTGTCGAGAATCTTCCAGCGCGCCATCAGCGGCAGCACGTTGTGTACCTTGCGTCGTTCGCCGTCCGGTACGGTTGGAAATAGCCAGCGAATGATTTGCCAGTCGCCGCGTGTCCAGCGATGTGATCGCTTCGCGTAGGCTTCGTACGACGCGGGATAGTCGTCGAGAAGCTCGATGTCGGTCGTCAGAGCCGCGCGCGCGAATAACGACTCGAAGAGATCGTGGCTGAGTAGCGCATCCGCGGGCACACGGTTGTCGAGCGTGCGCTGGAACGCGTCGACCTCGTACAAACCTTTGCCGGTAAAGTTTCCTTCGCCGAAAAAGTCCTGATAGACGTCGGAGACGGCTGTAGTGTAAGGATCGATGCCTGTGTAACCCGAAAAGACTTGCACAAACTTCGAGCGTGAAGCACTCGCCAGAGAAATGCTGACGCGCGGTTGCAGAATGCCGTAGCCGTCAGTTACACGATTCGTTGCCGCGTCGATGGCGGGTTGGTTGAGCGGGTGAATAGCGGCGCCGACGAGCCTGCGTGCGACATCGCGTGGGAGTTGAGTGTCAGAGTCGAGCGTGATAACGTAACGAATCGACTTTAACAGCGCATCGTCCGCAGTTTGGACCACAAAGCTCGTATCCGGCGCGCCACGAAGAAGTCGATTAAACTCTTCGAGCTTCCCACGCTTGCGCTCCCAGCCCATCCATTTGCCTTCGCCTTCGTTCCAATGTCGTCTTCGGTGAAAGAGATGAAAGCGCTCGTTACCGTGATGACGGTTCAGAGCATCGATACCGCTTTGTGCGATCGCGAGGAGATTTGAATCTGTCGGTGTTTCTTCAGTGGCGGCATCAGGGAAGTCGCTCAGTAACGCAAAGTAAACATGATCGTCCTGATTTGCGAGATAGTGGACCTGAAGTCGTTCGACGAGTTCATGGACCTGCGACTCGTGCAGGAAGATGGTTGGGACTACGACAAACGTCGCCGCATCTTCGGGAATGCCATTCGCTATGTCCATTCGCGGCAGCAAACGCGGTGGAAAAAAGTGCGTCAGATCCCAGTTGAGCACTGTCACTGCCAGATCACTCGCGGGAATGAGAGCGAGCAACGTTGTCAAGACAATGAATTGCCACCCCACGCCGTGGCTATACATCACGTTGAGCAGGAAGCCCATGATGAGCAACGTCATTAACATGAGAGTGCCGATATAGGCGCCGGTCGAATGGCGCAGCAAAAAGCGACGGAGTCGTTCAGTTGGGCGTGGTTGATAACTGAAAGTTGACTCGAGCCGGCTGAGGCCATCGTCGATGAGGTAATAACCGACGTGTCGTTGAGCGCCTGAGTTTTCCTCGGCCTGCGCGGCGAGATCGATCGCAGCCTGCGCGATTTTCAGTTCACTGGTATGAGTGCGTTTGCCGATACGTTCAACGACGTGGCGATAGCGATCGCGTGAAGCAAACTCCATTCGCGAATATACGCCGGCTGGATCCTTGCCCAGCAGCGGCTCGATCAAACTGACCTTTTCAAAAAAGTCGTTCCAGTCGAGCGTCGAGAGCAGACGCATGCTGGTGATGATGTTTCCGACTGTAACCTGTGCCGCTGCCTGTCGCTGGTGTTCGAGATGAATTATTTGTTCGACGCTCGTGCCTTGCCGCCGCAGCAGTTTCTCGATCCAGTCCATCACGGGCATTACGGATGGGTGCTGTTCGCGGAGTCTTTGCACTAGTTGCACGAGGAATGGGTGCGGTAAGTCTTCGCGTTTTCCGACTCGTTCGTTGACAAACGACATCACGCCCATGGGTTGAAGTGAAGCGACTTCGAGTAGCTTGTCGGCGAACTTGTCTGCTTCATCGCGTTGCGCACGAGCACGAGCGATGTTGATCGCGAGCCGGCGCAGGTTCTCGACGAGAGCGAGACGGAGAGTGATTGCAACCGCCCACAGCTCGCCGATCGAAAGCGGAGCGACGGTTTGATACGCGGCGATGAATCTTTGCAGTGTTTGTGTATCGAGACGCGAGTCGGTGTGGGCGATCAGCGCGAGTGCGACTGAATAGATGCGCGGGTAGCCTTGCAATTCGCCCTGCGCGAGTTTCGGAAGTTCATGGTAATAGCTTTTCGGCAGATCCTGGCGAATCTCGCGCAGTTGTTCTTCGACGATGTGGTAGTTGTCGACGAGCCATTCTGCAGCCGGCGAGATTGTGTGGCCCTGGCGTAGGGCTTCGACGAGTGCTTTGTAAGCGGCTTCGAGTTTACGTCCGTTATCTTCAAGGCGTGGCAGTAATTGCGCGCGGCCTTTTCGCGTAACGGTTTTGTGTTCGGCTGCGAGAGTCTGTGCGTATTGCTCGAGACGTTCGACACTGAAAAACTCCGCTTGGAACGGCTTCTCATCCGCATCACCCGCGGGGTGGCCTATTAATGAAGACAGCGATTCGAACAACTCACTCATGGAGTGTGCTTTTGGGGATTCTTTTTACACAAACAAGCAGGGGCCATAGGGAAACTTCGCAGGGGACGTTTCAGAATATCATTTTGTGGTAACACATCGCACTTGGATCGGGTCAGTACGGGGAGCGGTAGCGACCTGGTCCGTGAGATTTATAATGATTCTTGACTCCGAGTTTGACCAGGTCGCTACCGCTCCCTGTACTGACCCGATCCAAGAATGAATTCGGACTTTTCACGTGTAGTATACTCTCCGCGCGATGCGCGTTCTAGGAATTGATCCAGGAAGTCAGACCACCGGATGGGGCGTGGTTGAAGGTGACAGGCGCCGCTATTCACTCGTTGCGTTTGGTGCTATTCGTGCATCGTCGAGTCTGAAGTTTTCGACGCGGCTGCTGAAGATGTGTAGCGGGTTGGAAGAAGTGATCGCCGAGCATCGTCCGGATGCGTGTGCTTTGGAGGATGCTTTCCTCGCGACCAACGTCAAGGTGAGTATGAAACTCGGGCAGGTGCGTGGCGTTGCGTTGCTGGTTGCGGAGCGTGCCGGGCTCGAGATTTGCGAATATTCACCGCGGTTGATTAAGCAGACGGTAGTTGGATATGGCAACGCTGAGAAACATCAGGTGCAGGAGATGGTGCGCCTGCTGCTGTCGTTGAAGAGCGTGCCTTCGCCGCATGACGCTGCGGATGCGCTGGCGGTTGCGATTTGCCATTTCCATCATGCGGCGTTTAAAGAGAGAATAGCGGCAGTATAGGTCCTATAGGACTTATACGACCTATTAAACCTCACGATTGGAGAAACACTATGCTTCCTCACAAGCTCACGCTTTGTCTGCTTCTTTCTCTTACTATTTCCAGCTCAATTCTCGCGCAGCAAAGAAAACCTCCTGCAGGTGGGCGTATCGCGATTGTTGTTGATGAACGTCTCGCCGCATTGCGCGCGACGCCTCAACTCAACGGACGGCTCGTGCGGCGTTTGAGCCGCGGACGCTTGCTAGCTGTCAGATCGTTTAAGACAAGCGCCGATGGAATCTCTTTCTTTCTGGTGAATGTCTCGAGCCGCACTCATGGCTGGATTCAACGCGAGGCTGTTGTCTCGCCATCCCGTCCCGGCGAGGATCAAAGACTGCTCACGTTAATAGAACGCTCTGAAGGCTTCGATCGCATCCAACGCGCACGAATCTTACTCGATCAATTTCCGCGTTCGCGATTACGTCCGGCGGTTCTATTGCTACTCGGCGATACCGCTGAAGATCTCGCCGCAAAACTATCCGCCGATGCCGCTCGTCGTTTGAAACACGATCGCGGCGACGCTCCGGAGTTCAGTTACTTCCTGAATTACACCGGCCTGGATCGCTACAACCGACAGGGAATAACATTCGTCTTCGATCACTCAACCAAACGCTTTCACTACGACGGCTCGGCGTGGCGTGAACTGATCCGTCGCTATCCGCACTCACTTTTCGCCACCGAAGCGAAAATCAAGCTCGACTCGCTTTACTCCCAACTGCGGATGAAATAGTATCGCGACTATGACACTCAAACGAAAAACTCAAGGAGAATGCATAATGGGCCTCACACGTATTCCCGTTGAACTTTCGCGAATGAATTCGTCGAAAGAGAATGGTCAGTATATTTACAGCGCAAAATTCCTCGTCGACACAGGAGCTATGGATTCGATGGCTCCTGCATCGGAACTCAGAAAAGTCGGAATCGAACCAGTTGGCAAAAGAATCTATGAACTTGCAAATGGTGAGGTTCAGGAATATGAGCATGGGCTTGCCCAAGTCTCATTTATGGGCGAGGTCACCTCGACTGACATTATCTTCGGCCCTGATGGCGCGGAGCCGATCCTCGGCGTAATCACACTGGAGAATGCTAGCTTTCTAGTCGATCCGAAGAATCAGACGCTAACGAGGCTTTTGGCGCGTCCTCTCAAACAAATGCGCCAAAATAGCTTCATCTAAGCGTCGTTTCACCATTAAGCTTCCAAAAAACTGTAGAGGGTGTTAATAAACCCTGAACCTCCTCGTCTATCAGTTGTAGACGAAGGAGAACACCCTTGCAGGCAGCACTTAAACCCTTGCGATTAGTGGAAAACGAACCCGCCAGCGAGCTGGAAACACTTTTCCAGGCACACCACGGCCGAGTTTTTCGGACGGCACAGCGAATCACGGGCAGCGCCGCGGACGCGGAAGATGTCCTCCAAACCGTCTTCCTGCGTCTCGTCAGAGGCCAGGATGACTACGATTGGTCAGGAAATCCAGAGGCTTATCTTTCCCGCGCCGCCATTAACGCTTCGCTCGATCTGCTGCGAAGTCGCACCCGTTCTAAAGTCGTGGCACTCGACGAAAGCGAGATCGATTCAATTGTGGGTTCATACAAGAGTCCCGAGGCGGTTCACGCCGATCGGGAACTCCAAAAACTGGTGCGGCAGGCGGTAGGGCGCCTCGGAAAGACCGCGGGCGAGATGTTTGTTCTCCGGTACTACGAAGGTTTTGATAACAAGGAAATTGCAGCACTTCTGAATACTTCACCGTTAGTGGTCGGCGTGGTACTCCATCGCGCGCGCACCAAAATGAAAAAAGAGATTGGGCACTATCTGGAGAAACATCATGAAAAGCACTAAGGAAGAACAGATACTCGACAAAGTTACTGCCGAGATCCGAAATGAAAAGGTGGATCCGGGAGTCGTCTCAGCAGCGGCCGACCGTGTTTGGGCGCGTGTCTCCGCTGCTGCTGGCGCTTCTGAATTTCAGTCGCCGGCGATCGAAAGGATTGAAAGTTGTGCGGACTATCAATCACTGATTCCAGCGCACCTCGCGGGCAAACTGTCTGAAGCACGTTCGCTGTTGCTGGTTGACCATACACACGAGTGCATTCCCTGCCGCAAGGCGATGAACGAAGCCCGTTCAAGGCGCTCGATGACAATCAAGCCGGCCGCGAGCAAATCTCGTTACACAATCCAACCGGTGATTATGCGTTGGGGCATCGCCGCCGCTCTGGTTATCGGTCTTGGGCTGCTGGCGATTCCATTTGTGCAAAGATTCTGGCCCTACGGCCAGTTTGACGCGACTGTGCAGGCAGCTGAAGGTCAGGTCTACCAGGTTGCCGACACGCAAACAGCGTCTGTCAGTGCGGGAACGAAGCTCCAGCAGGGCGAGAAAGTACGCACCGCAAAGGACGGTCGCGCTGTTGTCCGTTTGAGCGATGGTTCGTTGATTGAGATGAAGGATCGATCCGAACTCTATCTGACGAAGTCCGGAAACGGAACCACGATTCACCTCAACCGCGGCAGCATCGTCGTAGAAGCCGCGAAGCAAAAAGACGGCAAGTTGTTTGTTGAGAGTGGCGATTCGCTGGTTTCAGTTACGGGAACTGTGTTCTCAGTGAACAACGGTACCAAGGGTTCGAGAGTCTCGGTGATCGAAGGTCAGGTAAACCTCAATCACGCGGGTAGCGATCGTGTAATCAAACCGGGTGAACAGGCTACTACTAACCCGGCAATCGCGACGATTCCGGTTAAAGATGAAGTCTCGTGGAGCCGGAATGCGAACAAGTATGCGGCGGTGTTGAGTGGTCTGGCTTCGATCAACAGTGCGTTGGCGAAGGTTCAGCAACCGGGTGTTCGTAATTCGACCCATTTGCTCGACCTGATGCCCGAGAACACGGTGGTCTATGCGGCTCTGCCGAATCTTGCGGATTCTATCGTTGAATCGCATCGCGTGATTCAGGAAAAGATGAGCCAGAACGCTGCGTTGCGCCAGTGGTGGGAAAAAGAACAGTCCGGCAGAGCGCAGAACATGGACCAGGTGGTCGAAACTATCCGCCAGTTTGGTTCCTATCTTGGCGATGAAATCGCCGTCTCCGTTTCGATGGACGATCAAGGCCGCCCGGGTGAGCCGTTAGTCCTTGCTGAACTGAAGAACTCAGAAGGCTTCCGGCAGTTTCTCGAGCAGGAGATTGCCAAGTATGTGAGCACTAAGAAGGGTGAACCACAGATCGAGTTTGTTGAAGATCCGGCCACCGCTACAGCGCCCAGCACTGACGACAAGCACGAGAAGCTTTACGTGTGGATCCAATCGAATCTGTTCGTCGCCAGTCCGAAGTTACAGCAACTGCAAGGTGTCGCAGCAGCAGTGACGAATGGAAGCACGGGCAGTTTCTCGTCGACGCCGTTCCACGATCGCATCGCTCAGGTTTATCAGGAAGGCGCCGGTCTCGTAGTTGCGGCTAATCTCGAAAAGGTAGTCGCTGCGACTAAAGCTGAACGCACCAATGGTCCTGATGCTGAGAAGCAGGAAGCTGCGTTGAATAAGCTCGGCATTTTGAGTGTGAAGTATTTCGTTCTGGATCAGAAAGACAGCAACGGAAAAACTCACACACAGGCTTCGCTGTCGTTCAACGACGCCCAGCGCGGCATTCCTTCGTGGCTCGCAGCGCCTGGCCCGATGGGTTCTCTCGAATACATCTCGCCGGACGCGAACCTCGTAGCAGGATTCGTGGTGAAGAATCCCGCGACGCTCGTCGACGATCTACTCGGCGTGCTTGATGGCGTGTCGCCTGAGTTGCGCAAGAACCTCGACAAACTGCAGTCCGAGCACGGTCTCAACCTCCGTAACGACATCGCTGCACCGTTAGGTGGAGAGTTTGCCTTTGCGATCGATGGACCGATTCTGCCGACTCCTTCATGGAAGATGGTATTTGAAGTCAACGATCCGGCGCACCTGCAGCAGACGCTGGAGCGCATGGTTACCGAAGTGAATAAACAGGCAGCTTACCTTGGTAAGGCTGGCTTGACCTGGGAGAACACGGAGCTCGCCGGCCGCAAGTACTACACACTGCGTTCGACGGATTTCGGAATGATCCAGGCGAACTACACCTATGCAAACGGATACTTGATCGTTGCCCCGAGCAGGGCGTTGGTCGAAAGAGCTTTGCAAACGCAGGAGAGTGGTTTGTCGCTGCTGCGTTCACCGAAGTTCACGGCAGGTTTACCGGCTGATGGTAACGCCAACTTCTCTGCGGTCTTCTATCACAACATTGGCGGGCTCGTTCCGGCCAGTTTGGCAAGCACTGCAGCCAGCACTGCGGAGCAGTTACCGAGTGGACCCCAGCAGGCAGTGAAGGCGATTGCCGGCGAGATGAAGCCAACGCTTGCGTATGCTTACGCTCAGGGCGACAGCATCACGTTTGCGGCTAACACTGAAGGTGGACCATTCGGAATCGGGCCGTCGACGTTACTGGGGATGCCCAATGCACTCGAGATGCAAAGCATTATCGGTCGAGGCATGGGCGGGAAGAAGTAGTTAGACAGGATAGACAGGATTGTTTGCAGGATTTACAGGATCATTCCTGTGAATCCTGCTCAATCTTGTTCATCCTGTCCCATAGACCTCGCGAACACAGGGTGCTCAGAATGAAGCTCGTCTCTATCTCTCTCATCTCCTGGTTGTTTGGACTGCTCGTCCTGTCGAACTTCCTCGTCGATGGACAAGGCCTCAGCGCAACAGTCATTTCAATCACGATGGCAGCGTTGTTGTTCTCGCTGGCCTATGCGCCGTCGCTCTCATGGCTTCGCCAACGCATGGGTGGTTGCAAGCCTGCGCTGCTGTTTCCACTCGCCTCCGCTGTCGTACTCAACACTCCTGTGTTTCTGATCGAGATTCTTGCAATAGGCAGAACTTTAGCGCCTGCAGATGCGTTAGCTTGCATTGTTGCTTTTCTGCTGATGGGTACAGTCTTCGGACTTGGATTCGTTTGGAATTATCAGAACACAGCGTTATAAGAAAGAGTATGGCACTCCCCGCTGCGGTTCCGGAGGAACCAATCAAAGCTCAAGCGGCTTACACTGAGCCACCCGTAATCGACCTGCATGGTCTTAGTGTTTCTTTTGGCCGGCGGCAGATTCTCAAAAACCTGCGCGGCGATCTGCGCGGCAAAGCGATCGGTCTGCTCGGTCCCAACGGAGCCGGCAAGACAACGCTGATCCATACGCTCCTCGGCTTTCATCCACCTTCAGCAGGGACTGCGCAAATCTTTGGTCTCGACATCGTCAACCAGGCGAAAGAGATCAAAGCGCTGATCGGCTACATGCCCGAGCGCGATTCCTTCATCGCCAAGATGAGTGCAGTGCACTTCGTGCGTTTGATGGGTGAACTGTCAGGCTTGCCGTCTGATGCGGCGTTGGAGCGAGCCCACGAAGCACTCTTCTACGTTGGTCTCGGCGAAGCGCGTTATAGACGCCTCGAAACTTACTCGCTCGGCATGAAGCAACTCGCCAAGCTTGCGCAGGCGATTGTTCATGGCCCAAAATTGATTTTTCTCGACGAACCGACCAACGGCCTCGATCCACCGGCGCGGCTGCGAATGATTAAACTCATTCGCGAGATTCGTGACAGTGGCCACGCGCAGATCGTACTTTCGTCGCATTTGTTGCTGGACGTCGAAGAGTGCTGCGACGAGATTCTGATATTGCGCGACGGCCAGATCGCTGTCTATTGCAACCTCGAAGAGGAACGTAAATCAAATCGCAAGTTCCTTATGCTCGAAACACGCGGCGATCACGGCAAGTTTGTCGAAGCGCTCGCGAAACTCGGTTGCGAGTATGCAATGTCTGCCGATCATCGTCTGAAGATCGTTTTGCAGGAAGGCATTGAAGTGCGCGATTTGTACCGGCTGGCTGACGAGACAAAGGTGCAGCTCCGTCGCTTGAGTTATAAGCGCGATTCGCTCGAAGACATTTTCCTGAGGGCAATGGAGAACGGCTATGGCGGTTTATGAGCAGACGTACAAGCCTTATACCGGCAAGCTGACTCCTGAGTGGAGCCGGTTTTTGATCATTCCGCGGCACGCGTTTCGAGGTGTCTTCAGTTCAAAACTGTTCACTGCGTTTTATGTGATCTGTTTTCTGCCGGTGCTCATCGAAGCGATCCTGATCTACCTGCATCACAACATCACCGCGCTCGCGATCATGAATATGAATGCGAGGCAGTTGATCCCCATTGATGGGTCGTTTTTCGAGTACTTCGTATTTATCCAGGGCGGTTGTGCATTCTTTGTGGCGCTGTTGCTGGGCCCACCACTGGTTTCGCGCGACTTCCGCAACAACGCTCTTCCGCTTTATCTCTGTCGCCCGTTTACGCGCACCGAGTACGTGGTAGGCAAGATGTCGGTGCTACTGATCCTGTTGTCCGGGATCACGTGGCTGCCGCAGTTGTTGATGTTCTTCTTCCAGTCGTATCTGGAGGGCTTCGCGTGGTTCAAAAGTAATTTGTGGATTGCGAGCGCGATAATTATCGCCGGTGTTGTTTGGGTATTGCTCCTGGCGCTTCTCTCGCAAACTCTTTCAGCGTTACTGAAATGGCGTGTTGTTGCGAGTGGGGCGATGCTGGCCATCGTCATTATTCCGCTCGCTTTCGTCGGCATCATCAACCTCATCTTCATGACCCGAATCGGAAATCTCTTTAGCCTCGTGACGTTGATGGCGAATATTACTGAAGGTCTCTTCGGCACGTTTGATCGCGTCACCGGGCGAGTTGTGATCGAAGCTTTCGATGGCGGGCCGAGTCGAGAGATTCTGATGATTGAGCCGCCGCTGTGGACCTCGTGGGCCATGTTGTTCGTGTTTTGCGCTATTTGCCTGGCAATACTTAACTGGAAAGTGAAAGCCTACGAGGTTGTGAAATAGGCATGACGATTTCGACTAACCAACTCATCATTTTCGACAACGTCTCAAAGTTTTACGGCGAGATACTCGGAGTGAACCGGGTGAACCTGCAGATCGCGCCGGGCATTACGAGCCTGGTCGGTCCGAATGGAGCAGGGAAGTCGACCTTGATGAATCTGATGACGGGCTTGCTGCGCCCCACACGCGGTGCGATTTCGCTGTTGGGCGTTCCCACGGATCAACCGGAGCGACTATTTCGAAAAGTCGGATACTGCACCCAGTTTGATTCGTTTCCGAGAGGCGTCACCGGACGCGAGTTTATTAACTCGTTCCTGCTGGTCCATGGGTATGACGGCAAGCGCGCAAACGAATTGAGCCAGCTCGCGCTCGAACGAGTCAATCTCGTCGAAGCTGCCGATCGGAAAGTGGCGGGTTACAGCAAAGGAATGCGACAACGCATTCGGCTGGCGCAGTCGATCGCACATCAGCCCGCGGTCATGATTCTCGACGAACCTCTGAACGGCCTCGACCCGATGGTGCGCGCGGAAACGATTGCCCTCTTTCGCAAACTAGCTTCCGAAGGGCTGCACCTCATCATCTCGTCGCACATACTGCACGAAGTTGACATGATGTCAGACCGCGTAGTGTTGCTGAACAACGGCTATATCGTGGCCGAGGGAAACATTCACGGCGTGCGCGACGAGATGGAAGAGCACCCGATGCAGATCCTGATCCGTTGTGACGATCCGGCAAAACTTGCCGCGTATGTGTTTGCTCGGGATCACGTCGTTGAAGCTCGACTTCATGAAGACCGTCGCGGGCTCTTCGTTAAGACCCGCGATGCAGATCGGTTTTATCTGATGTTGAATCACGCGGTTGCTGAGGGCGAAGTGAGCGTTGAATCGATCGCGCCGGTTGATGATGACCTCAGCGCGGTTTACCAGTATCTAATTGGAACGTCGGGCGGTAGTGCTTAGGAGCTAATTGGAGATGAGTTCTGCGATAGACGCAATCGAGACTAAATCAGAAAAGTCGCCGTTAAACTGGTCGCTGTGGGCGCGGCAGATCGGCGCGATCTTACGTCTGGAGCTCGAGAAAAACTTTCTCAGTAGACGTTCGCTGCTGATTTATCTGCTGGCGTTCTTACCGCTGTTTCCCCTGCTGCTGCTGGCGTTCTTTACGCCGCCCGGAAAAGAGTGGCGAGATTTCAATCAAATGGGCTTTTTCTACTCGCTCATTTACAACGGTCTGATTCTCCGGACACTCGTGTTTTTTGGTTCCGCATGGATCTTCATGAACCTGTTTCGCGGTGAGATCATCGACCGCAGTTTGCATTATTACTTTCTGAGCGCTGTGCGCCGTGAGGTGTTGGTGGTTGGCAAATACCTCTCCGGCCTGGTGACCTCAATTGTTCTCTTCACCGCGACGACTGTAGTGGCGATGCTGTTGCTTTATCTTCCGCACTTCTATTCACAAAGCGTGCGTTACTTCACGGAGGGACGTGGCCTCGGACAACTACTCACCTACGCCGGCATCACGATACTGGGGTGTCTTGGTTATGGTGCGTTCTTTCTCGTGGTCGGACTGTTTGTTCGTAATCCGATAATTCCTGCGGTCGTGCTTTACCTGTGGGAGTGGCTCAACTTCCTGCTGCCTCCATTGCTGAAAAAGGTCAGTGTCGTTCACTATCTCAACTCGCTCGTGCCTGTGCCGGTTGCTGAAGGTCCATTCGCAGTCGTTGCGGAACCAACGCCTGCATGGATCGCGATCCCGAGCATGCTGCTGGTTACGATCCTGGTGCTAATCCTCGCCGCCTATCGCATCCGCCACATGGAAATCCGCTACGGCAGTGATTAGCGTGAATTGGGCGTAACTGTAGGGGCGGCCCTCCGTGGCCGCCCTCGGTTTAAATCGTGTTCGCAAAACCTGCGGCCGTC
>Ga0207647_10002697_pt1 | contig 13405 bp, 12 predicted proteins | sample KBSCornC2_FD_184295 | JGI IMG/M metagenome (GOLD analysis project Ga0207647, IMG submission 184295) | Corn rhizosphere microbial communities from Kellogg Biological Station, Michigan, USA - C2 (SPAdes) (version 2) | ecosystem: Host-associated > Plants > Roots > Rhizosphere ...
CATGGCGACAAGCTTGCCGCCCTGCTGCTCGCGGCGGATCAGCGCCAGCTTATCCTCAGGCGTAGCCTGGGCGAGAAAATCGTCCACGCCCGCCTCGGCCGCGATCGCGGCCGCGGTGAGTGGATTGTCGCCGGTGATCATTACCGTGCGGATGCCCATCTTGCGGAGCTCGCCGAAGCGCTCGCGGATACCTGCCTTGACCACGTCCTTGAGCGCGATCGCGCCGAGAAGACGCCCGTCCTTGGCGACCGCGAGCGGCGTCATGCCCGCGCGGGCTATCTCGTCAGTCGCGCGGCGCAACTCGGTTGCAGCGGCAGTGTCGCCCGCGCCGGGATTGGCCTTGAGTACCGAATCCACCGCACCTTTCTGAATAAGCATCGCTCCAATCTGCACACCCGAGATGCGGGTCTGCGCCTTGAAGGGGATGATTTCGGTGCCGTCCGGCAAAGCGTTTGCGCGCACATCGAACCGTTCGCGCGCCAGCACCACTATCGAACGCCCTTCCGGCGTCTCGTCGGCTAGGCTGGCGAGCAAAGCCGCCTCCGCCAACTCGCTCACCATGACGCCACCCACGGGACGAAACTCGCTCGCCTGGCGATCACCGATCGTGATCGTGCCCGTCTTGTCGAGCAGGAGCGTATCGACGTCGCCCGCCGCCTCGACCGCGCGACCCGATTTGGCGAGCACGTTGAACCGCACCAGTCGGTCCATGCCCGCAATGCCGATGGCGGAAAGGAGCGCAGCGATCGTGGTTGGAATAAGCGTGATCAGCAGGGCCGCGAGCACCGTCACGGGGATTGCGCCGCCCGCATAAGCGGCGAAGCTCGGAATTGTGGCGACCGCGATCAGGAAGATGATGGTGAGCCCGACCAGCAGGATGGTCAGCGCAATCTCATTGGGCGTCTTTTGCCGCTCGGCGCCTTCCACCAATGCAATCATGCGATCGAGGAAGCCCTGTCCGGGATTAACCGTGACACGTACCTGGATTTCGTCCGAGATGACGCGGGTTCCGGCGGTGACGGCCGAGCGGTCGCCGCCCGCTTCGCGGATTACGGGGGCACTTTCGCCCGTGATTGCCGCCTCATTGACCGACGCGACACCCTCGACCACCTCGCCATCGGACGGAATGAGGTCGCCGGTCTGTACCAGCACGATATCGCCCATGCGGAGCGCACTGGCGGGTACCGCCTCAACGCCCGATCCTTTGATACGCTTGGCAGAGAGTTCGGCCTTGGTGGCCCTCAGGCTCGCCGCCTGCGCCTTGCCTCGCCCCTCGGCGAGCGCCTCCGCGAAGGTGCCGAACAGCACGGTCAGCCACAACCAGATAACGAGCTGGAGTTTGAAGCCGACCAGCAGACCATCATGGCCGACCACCAGCAGCACGCTCAGCAGCATGGCGACGCAGGCGGTGACGAACATCACCGGATTGCGGATCAGCTGGGTCGGCGACAGCTTGACGAATGCCTGCCCGATCGCCGGCAACATCAGGTCGGCGGTGAAGACGGATTTTGTTGCATTGCGAGCCATGTGCGCGCGTTCCTAAGATCAGGAGAGATGCCCGCCGACCATCGCCAGATGGTCCGCGATCGGGCCGAGTGCCCAGCTGGGCAGGAAGGTAAGGCCGCCCATGATCAGGATGACGCCGATCAGTAGGCCGACCCATAGACCGCCGGTGGTCGGAAAGGAGCCGGCGGTTTCGGGCGTGTATTTCTTGGCCGCGAGACTGCCCGCTATGGCGAGCATCGGCACGATCATGAAGAAGCGGCCGACCCACATGCAGATACCGAGCGTGCCATTATAGAACGGCGTCCCCGCACTCAGACCCGCAAAGGCCGAGCCATTGTTCGCAACCGCGCTCGAATATGCATAGAGGATCTCCGAGAAGCCGTGCGCGCCCTTATTGAGCGGCCCGGCGAGGCCGGCGGTCGTCACGCTGGCAAGCGCTGTTCCGCCGAGGATGAACAGCGGCAGCACGGCGATGGCAAGAACCGCCAGCTTGACCTCGCGCCCCTCAATCTTCTTGCCGACATATTCGGGCGTACGCCCGACCATAAGTCCGGCGACGAACACGGCAAGAATGGCGAAGAGCAAGAAGCCGTATATGCCCGCGCCGACGCCGCCGACCACGACCTCGCCCAGTTGCATGTTGATGATCGGAATCAGCCCGCCCAGCGCAGAGAAACTGTCGTGCATCGCATTGACCGCCCCGCACGACGCCGCGGTGGTGATCGCCGCGAACAGGCTGGAAGCGGCGATGCCGAAGCGCACCTCCTTGCCTTCCATATTGCCACCCGAGAAGCCGAGGCCGTGCAGCATGGGTGTGGCCTGCGCTTCCTGCCAATAAGCGACCCCGGTGCCGGCGAGGAACAGGATCAGCATCGCGGCCAGGACCGCCCAGCCCTGCCTGGTATTGCCGACCGCCTTGCCGAAGCACCAGGTGAGCCCCACCCCGATCGCGAAGATCGACAGCATCTGCACGAAGTTGGTGAGTGCCGTCGGATTCTCGAACGGATGTGCGCTGTTGGCGTTGAAGAAGCCGCCGCCATTGGTGCCGAGCATCTTGATCGCTTCTTGCGAGGCGACCGGTCCCAGCGCGATCACCTGCTTGGCGCCTTCCAATGTGGTGGCGGTGACCTGTTGGGTCAGCGTCTGCGGCACGCCGCTCGCGATCAGATACACCGCATAGACGACGGAGATCGGCAGCAGCAGATAGAGCGTGATGCGGGTCAGGTCGGCCCAGAAATTGCCGATCGTATTCGCCTGCCTCCGGGCAAAGCCGCGGAAGAAGGCGAAAGCGAGCGCAATCCCGGTTGCTGCCGACAGGAAATTATGGATCACCAGCCCGAACATCTGAGAGAAGTTCGAAAGCGCAGCCTCGCCCGAATACCATTGCCAATTTGTGTTGGTGGTGAAGCTGACCGCCGTGTTGAACGCGCCATCGGGCGTGAAGCCTGCCATGCCTGGCGTGTTGAGCGGCAGATAATATTGGAGCCGCAGCACCGCATAGGTGAACAGCGCCAGCGCCGCGTTGAAGATCAGCATATGCACCGCGTAACGGCGCCAGCTCTGCTCCGCGTTCGGATCGATGCCCGACAGGCGATAGAACCCCGCTTCGACCGGCCCGAGCATGCGGTGGAGTGGAGTGCGGCGCCCTTCGTAAAGCGCGTATAGCCACAGGCCCATCGGCTTGGTGATGGCCAGCACAAGACCTGTGAAGAGGAGGATCAGCATCCAGCCTTGAATGGTCATGAGGCGCTCCCGTCAGAAGCGCTCGGGCCGCAGGAGCACGGCCACGAGATAGAGGAGAAGGCCGAGCGCGGTGAACGCAGCCAGCCAGAGATCGAGGGTCATTTCGTCAGCCCTCACGCATTGTCGCACAGCCGGACATAGGCCAGCGTCGCCGCCAGCAGCCCGAGCAGAAGTGCGATCCAGACAATGTCCTGCATCTGATCCTCGCGGTGAAATCGAGGATCATCCATTAGGCAGATGCTTCGTAGGGATGCGAGACGGGCGGGCGCGGCGGTTCGTATGTTTTGCGTAATGATCAGGCTCCGTGCCCGCCAGCCTCCGCTTTACACCGCCACGCACCGCCGCTATCGGGCGCCGCGATGTCCAACGCGATGATTAAAGCGATTAGCCCGAAGCCGACCCGCATGTGCGGGGCGGTCCGGCTTGCGCTTACGGTCAACCGCTAAGCCCGCTGGACAGAGCCCCGCCGAAGCGCGGGGCGGCCTTGATCACGAGGACCAAACGAGCCCCGCGCCTCCGCACAGAAGGAGACGCACGATCATGATCTCAAACCCTTTCCCCGCCCGGCCCAATGTTGGCATTGTCGGTGCGACCGGCCTCGTCGGCAGCATGATGCTGGCTTTGCTCGCCGAACGTAATTTCCCGCTGGCCTCGCTCCGCCTATTCGCATCGGCACGCTCGGCCGGCAACGAAGTGCGGTTCGGCGATAGTGAGATCGTCGTAGAGAATGCAGCGACCGCCGATTTTGCCGGCCTGGACATCGTCTTCTTCTCAGCCGGCGGATCGACCTCGCGCGCGCTGGCGCCCAAGGCGGCAGCGGCGGGAGCGGTCGTGATCGACAACAGTTCCGCCTGGCGCGCCGATCCGGAAGTCCCGCTGGTCGTGGCCGAGGTCAATCCGCACACGCTTCGGAATATCCCTCACGGGATCGTTGCCAACCCTAACTGCACGACGATGGCGGCGATGCCCGCGCTCCGCCCGCTGCATGACGAAGCCGGGCTCAAGCGCCTGGTCGTGAGCACCTATCAGGCGGTGTCCGGCGGCGGCATGGAGGGCGTGGAGGTGCTGCGCGAACAGATTGAGCGCGGCGCACAGGGTTGCGCGGCGCTGACGCAAAGCGGCGAGAGCGTCGATTTGGGAACTCCGCGCAAATGGACGGTGCCGATCGCCTTCAACGTCGTGCCGCTCAATTATGTGCTCGGTGAGGACGGCTATACCGAGGAAGAACTCAAGCTGCGTGACGAGAGCCGCAAGATCCTCGAAATCCCCGGTCTTGCGGTATCCGGCACCTGCGTGCGCGTGCCCGTCTTCACCGGCCACGCGCTATCCATCAATGCCGAGTTCGAGCGCCCGCTGTCGGCGGAGCGCGCGTTGGAATTGCTCGAACATGCCCCCGGAGTGGTGGTAACCGAGGTCCCCAACCCGCTCGAGGCGACCGGGCAGGATCCGGTATTCGTCGGCCGCGTGCGGCCGGACCGTTCGGTGGAGAACGGGCTGGCTCTGTTCGTGGTCGGCGACAATCTGCGCAAGGGCGCGGCGCTCAATGCGGTGCAGATTGCGGAGGTGCTCGTCAGCGGCCGCTTCTGATCGTAACTCCCTCTCCCCAGCGGGGAGAGGGCTGGGGTGAGGGGGGCGAGCGTAGCGAGCGCCAAACCTCACGGTCGAGCACCCTCACCCTACCCTCCCCTAAGGGAGAGGGCTCTCCACCGCACAGCGCGTCGGAACGCGCTCCGCCCTAAGCCGCCGCCGGCTCCACCGCCTCCTGCGGCACCGTCTCCAGCAAGGCATCCGTAAAGCGCTGGCGCCACCAGAGCACATCCTCGCGCTCGACATTGTCCATCAGCGCGCGCCAGCGGCGTTTGCGCTCGTCCAGACCCATGTTGAGCGCCATGAGCAGAGCATCTGCCATCTCGTCGGCGCTGTGCGGATTGACGAGCAGGGCTTCGCTGAGTTGCCCCGCTGCACCAGCGAAGCGGGAGAGGATCAGCACGCCAGGATCGTTGGGATCTTGCGCGGCCACATATTCCTTGGCCACCAGATTCATGCCGTCACGCATTGGCGTGACCAGCGCAATCGCAGCCGAGCGATAGACCCCCGCCAACACATCCCGCTGATAGCCGTGATTGACGTAGCGGATCGGCACCCAATCGAGATCCGCGAAGGCGCCATTGATGCGGCCGGACAGCCCTTCGAGCGAGGTGCGGATCTTCTGATAGGTTTCGACCGACCCGCGCGAGGGCGGCGCGATCTGCAACAGGAAGAGCCTCTTCTGAACCTCGGGATGTTCAATCAGGAAGCGCTCATAGCCGAGGAAGCGCTCCTCCAGCCCTTTAGAGTAATCGAGCCGGTCGACTCCCAAGATCATCGCGCGGCCGCGCGCGCTCTCGCGCATCTGGCCGCACGTCGCCTGTGCGGTCTCGCCCCGGGCCATGTTTACGAATTCGCGCGTGTCGATACCGATGGGGCAGGCGATGGCGCGCACTCGGCGATCACCAAGCCGCAGCACGCCCCCCTCCTCCACCGTCGCGCCGAGATCCTGAACCACATAATCGACGAAGGCCTCCAGCCACTCGTTCGTGTGGAAACCGATGAGGTCGTAGGCGAACAAGGTTCTGACCAGCGCCTCCGCTTCGGGCAGCGTGTTGAGCAGGCGGCGCGGCGGCCAAGGTATATGAAGGAAGAAGCCGAGCCGGTTACGACAATCGCGCCGCCGCAGTTCGTCGCCGAGCGGCAGCAGGTGATAATCCTGCACCCACACCACATCCTCCGGCTCGATCAAGGGCAGAACGGTGTCAGCAAACCGTTCGTTCACGCGCTGATAGCCGCCGGCAAAGCCGCGTTCGAATTCGGCGAGATCAATCCGATAGTGGAAGAGCGGCCACAGCGTGCGGTTGGCGTAGCCGTTATAATATTCCTCGATATCCTGATCCTCGAGGTCGATCGTCGCGGTCGTTACGCCATCGTTGCGCTGGACGTTGAGCGCGCCGGTGAATTCGTCGGTGCGCTCACCCGACCAGCCGAACCAGATGCCGCGATATTCGCGCAAAGCTGCCTGGAGCGCGACCGCCAGCCCCCCTTGCGAGCCATTTTGCAATGGTGCCGAGACGCGGTTGGAGATGATGATCAGGCGACTCATCGGATCGCGCTCCACGGTTTACTGAGCAGGACTGCGCAATTGATGATTCCGACCAGCGAATAGGTCTGCGGGTAATTGCCCCACAATTCGCCTGTCACAGGATCGATGTCTTCGGATAGCAGGCCGGAGGCGGTTCTGCGCGACAGCATCTCCTCGAACAGCGCGCGCGCATCGGCATGGCGCCCCGTCAGATACAGCGCTTCGATCAGCCAAAATGTGCAGACGTTGAACGCGGTCTCCGGCAGCCCGAAATCGTCCTCGGTCGCGTAACGCAGCATGTGCGACCCGCGTCTTAAGCCCTCCTCCACCGCCGCGAGCGTGCCGCGGAAGCGCGGGTCGTCCGGCGTGAGGAAACGCAGATCGAGCAACTGGATCAGACTGGCGTCGAGATCATCACCACTGAAGGTCGCGGAGATGCGGTTGGTGTCGGGTCGCCACGCCGCCTCGAGAATCCGGTCGCGGATCCGATCGGCACGGTCCTGCCAGAAGCGCCTTCGCTCCTCCAACCCCAATGCCTGCGCCGCATTGGCGAGCCGGTCGCACGCCGCCCAGCACATCGCCACCGAATAGGTGTGGACCGACTGACGCGTCCGCAGCTCCCACAGGCCGGCATCGGCGGTATCATGCTTGTCCCAGGCGCGTTCGCCGACGCGTTCCAGCGCTTCGAAATCCTCGACACCCGCGATGCGGAACAGACGCTGATCCAGAAAGGCCTGGACGTTCGAAAGAACGATCTGGCCATAGGCATCATGCTGGATCTGCTCATAGGCTTGGTTGCCGACCCGCACCGGCCCCATGCCGCGATAGCCGCTCAGCCCCGGCTCGATGCGCTCGATCAGCGTAGCCTCGCCCAATACGCCGTAGAGCGGCTGAATATGCCCGCCCCGCGCCTCGTCGACGATGTTCCGGAGATAAGCGAGATAGGCTTCCAGCACGTCCAGCGCACCGAGCCGGTTGAGCGCCTGCACCGTGTAATAGGCATCGCGGATCCAACAGTAGCGATAATCCCAATTGCGTTGCGAGCCGGCATGTTCGGGAATTGAGGTGGTGAGCGCGGCAACGATCGCGCCGGTTTCCTCATGCTGACACAATTTAAGCGTGATCGCGGCACGGATCACGGCCTCCTGCCATTCCATCGGCGTGGCCAGGCCGCGCACCCAGTCCTGCCATTCAGCGGTGGTGTCGGCGAGCATCTGGCCAGCCGTTGTTGACAGATCCCCGTCGAAACTTTCGTCCGGTCCGAGGAACATGACGAGTTCCCGCTCCAGGCGAAACGTCCTCTCGTCCGCGATCAGGCCGACCGGCCCGTTAGTGGTTAGGCGCAGCGTCTCGCGATCGAGCGTATAGCGGATGTGGTTGCTGCCGATCGTCCGCGGCGGTGCTTCCGGCTTCCAGCCCCTGCCCGGCCGGAGCCGGATACGGACACGCGGGCTTCCCGAACGCGGCCGTATCAGCCGAACGAAGCTGACCGGCCGATAATGGCGGCCGTTGCGGCGAAAGCGCGGACAGAAATCCACAACCTCGATCGCATTCCCTGCCGCGTCGCGATGGAGCGAGACAAGGATCGGGGTGTTGCGGACATAATGCTGCTCGACCGCCTGCATGCCATCGAGGTCGACCGCCCAGAAGCCGTGCGCGTCTCCGGGCTCATCCAGATCGGTATTGGATAGCAGAGCGGAAAAGGCGGGATCGCCATCGACCCGCGGCACGCAACCCCAGACGAAGCGGCCGGCACGATCGATCAGCGCGCTCACCTGGCAATTGCCGATCGGCCAGAGGTCGAGCGTCGCCTTCACGCCAGCGCCCCCGCCGCGGCCGTCAGCCACGCGCGCGTCTCCTCGACGTCGGCCAGGCGATATCGTGCCGCCGTGTCTCGGGCGGGGCCGACCAAAATACCATCGCCACCGAAGGCCGCCGTGGCGGCGAACGCATGTTCGTCGGTCAGATCGTCACCGATGAAGATGGGGCGGGTGCCGCGCATCGGCGGCTCGCGCATGAACCGCTCCAGCGCCACCCCCTTGTCTGCGCCGGGTACGCGCAGCTCGAACACCATCTTGCCCGCCTGAAGCGCTAAGCCGGATGAAGCGGCAATCCGCTCGGCGAGCAGTCGGCAATCAGCTTCGGCCTCGGGCGCGCCGCGATAGTGAAGCGCCGCCCCGAAAGGCTTCTCCTCCACCAATGTACCGGGATACGCTGCGGCGAAGGCCCGCATCTCCTCGACGACCTGTCCTAGGCCTGTCGGCGCGGCGGGGGCAGCCACCCGCCCGTCAGCCCAGCGCAACTCGAGGCCATGGCTCCCGCCGACCGCGAACCCGCGCGCGCGAAAGAGCGCGTCGATTTCGGCAAGAGGCCGGCCGCTGACGATCGCCAATCTCCCCTGTAGCCCTATCGCGAGCTTCTCCATCAGGATTGCGAGCGCCGCGTCGACCGCTACCGCGTCAGGCCGTTCAACGATTTCGACGAGCGTCCCATCGAAGTCCAGAAACAGGCTGCTGCCGCGCAGAAGATCGACCGGAGGCGCGACATGCCACCGCGACTCGCGGGCATCCGCCGCCTGCAGCCGGCGCACGCCATCCGTCATGAACGGTTCCGTCGCCGATTGTGCCATGCAGCATTAACCGCTGCGATTTAATCACGTTCCTTCGCCTCCGTGGTGAGACGGCACCCTCCAGCCGGCCGCTGTGCGATTGCGCCGTCCCATCGCCGCCACGCCCGCGCTGGGCTATCGACGCAAGCCACCCAATCTGGAGCCTGCCCAATGATCATCCGCAGCGACGAATATGAGGATATCGCCATCGATGGCGGCGGGACGATGCGTGTCCACCTGTTCCGGCCTGCAATCGAGGGCCGCTTTCCCGGAATCCTCTTCTTCTCTGAAATCTATCAGGTGACCGGACCAATCCGGCGTCTCGCGGCGCTGGTCGCAGGCCAAGGTTATGTTGTGGCGGTGCCCGAAGTTTATCACGAGTATGAACCCGCCGGCACGGTGTTGGCCTATGATCAACGGGGCACTGATCGTGGAAATGCGCTCAAATTCACCAAGCCGGTCCCCGCTTTTGATAGGGATTCACGCGCCGCCCTCACCTGGCTCGCCGCTTATCCTGCCTGCACCGGCAAGCTGGCAACGATGGGCGTATGCCTGGGCGGGCACCTTGCCTATCGCGCCGCGCTTGACTCCCGTGTTTCCGCCGCGGCCTGCTTCTACGCGACCGACATCCATTCGGGCACCTTGGGCGAAGGTAAGGCCGACGATAGCTTCGCGCGCATGGATGAGCTCAAGGCCGAGACATTGTTCGTTTGGGGACGCCAGGATCCGCACGTGCCGTTCGAAGGGCGGCAAAAGATCCGGGCGCGGCTCGAGGAAGTCGGCGCGCATTATGAATGGCATGAGGTCAACGCGCAGCACGCCTTTCTACGCGACGAGGGCCACCGCTATGATCCCGAACTGTTTCTGCAGGCGGTGGGATGGATGCTGGCGCTGTTCAGACGCAAGCTGGGGCCTGCTTAAGCAGCGCGAGGCACGCCTCGACGCCGACCTTCCGCCAGCGCGTCACAATACCAGAGAAACTCGTCGAGAAAGCGTGCGAGCGACGCATCTAGACCCGGCGTGACTGCTCTGCCTTGCTCGTCAATTGCTTCGGCGATGCGCGGTATCGGCATCAGACTGGGCACGCTCGACATGCCCAGCTCCGCTAGCGTCATGCGCAACTGCATCGCCGCGCGCACGCCACCGAACTGACCGGCCGAATAGCAGGCGATCCCCGACGGCCGCCAGAAATATTCCTCAAGGAAAGTGTCGAGCAGGTTCTTGAGCGCAGCCGGCGCGGCATGATTATATTCGCCGCTCACAATCAGAAAGCCATCCGCCCGGGCGTAAAGAGCGGCCAAGTCGTACAGCGGCGCAGGAGCCGCGCCCGGCGCGAACTCTTTATACATCCGGTCCAGCAGCGGTAGTTCGATCTCGGCTGCATCCACGAGCACGGCCCTGTGCCCGCGCCTTGTGATCGCCTCCATGATCCAGCGGCAGGCGCGGATCCCTGTGCGGTCATGGCGAACCGAGCCGAACAGAATGGGAATAGTCAGGCCGGGCATGGGGCTCACCGGATGCCGATCAGGCGATCGAGCGCGAAGCGGCCGCCGCCCATCGCGATGATCGGGAGCAACAAGCCGGCCCAGCTCAGGTGCGTCGGCCAAGCATCGGGATAAACGAAGATCTCGATCACGAGCGTCATGCCGAGCAGCGCCAGCGCAGCGTAGCGCGTGAAAAGGCCGAGCACGAGCAGGACCGGGAAGAAATGTTCGGAGAAGGTGGCTGCGTAAGCCGCGATTTCCGGCGGCACGAGCGGCAGCTGATATTCGGAACGGAACAGCTCGAACGCGTCGTCGCTGATCGTGAACCAGCCGGTTACCTTGGTGCGACCCGACAGGAAGAAGATTGCCGCAACGCCCAGTCTTTGGACCAGAAGCAGGAAAGAGAGCGGCAACGCAGCCTGAGCGAGATAGGCGAAATGATCGAATGGCGTGCGGCGACGCTTTGCGGACGCCTGTGCGGTTGAGGGATCGAGCATGATCAATGTCCCTTGGTCTTGAGGGCAGATAGCGCACCGCTCGCGAGGATTTCGCGGAAGGCGTCGGTGATGTCGGCATTGGGGTAAAGCGTGGCGGTCGTGCTCGCAGCCTGGCCGATGCTCTCACCGATCCGGAGCCCGAACAGGATCCGGTGCTCGGCCGCGCCGATCCGTTGCGCGATGACTGCATCGTCTCGCCGCGTCAGCAGCACGCCTTCGGCGCACCAGGCGGGCGCGATTTCGCCCATGTGTGGATCGAGATGCGCAAGCCAAATCGACGGCGCCGGCAGCGTGAACCAGCCAAAACGTGTCGCGGGGTGCAATACCGCCTTACTTGCAGACCATTGCTCGGCAGAAAGCGCCGCGATCGTCGCGGTAGTCAGCGTCGGGGCTTCGGCGGCTAGATGAGATTCGGTCTGCAGCCGATCGATACAGGCGACGCCAGACAAGTACGGCAGAACCTGCGCCAGCTCATGCATTTCCAGCCAATCGGCAAAACCGACGCCGTAGGTCGCGAGCACGGGATTATTGGGCGGCGAATGCTCGAGAAACTCAACCGCGACCGCTACGAACGCTTCCTGCCCGAGGATCGTCGCCACCGTCGGATAATTGTCGGCCAGCGCGTCGATCGCGCCCTTGATCGCAGTATTGCGATAGACCGCGAGCAGCGGCGGCGCCCCTCGACGGCCGTCGAGCGCGGCCACGAAATCTCGCTGGTAATTGGCCAGGTCAGACATGACAGATTTCCTCTCTCTTGAGTATCGCGGCAGCGTGTTCGCGCTCGCGCAGCAGTTCCGAAAAGGGCGGCACATTGCCGTCGCGCTCGATCAGGACAGGGTGCGGCCCCGCATGTTCGATCAAGCGGGCGAGCAGTGCCCAGACGTGATCCGCAACCGGCTGGTCGTGGCTGTCGATCAGCAGCGATGCGCCCAATTCCGGATCGGGCGTGTGGCCGGCGACGTGGATCTCGCCGATCGCGTGATGCGGAAGCGCGGCCAGGTAAGCGAAGGGATCGTAGCCGAGATTGTTGGCAGCAACCGCGACATTGTTGACGTCGATCAGCAGCCCACACCCCGTGGCTCCGACAATCTCCCACAGAAAGTCGGGTTCATCCCAAACACCGTCGATCGACAGATAATGCGCCGGATTCTCGATTAGGATGCGGCGACCGAGCGCCTGCTGGACGATGTCGATATTGCGAACCACACAGGCGAGCGCTTCCATCGTCCGCGGGACCGGCAGCAGATCGGGCAAACAGCGCGCGCCGATCCGGGACCAGGCGAGATGTTCGGACACCAGGATGGGCGTGAACCGGTCCACCAGGCGCTTGAGCGCCATTAGGTGATCGGGATCGGGCCGCTCCGCACCGCCCAGCGAAAGCCCCACGCCGTGGAGCGACAGCGGTCGTGCAGCGCAGAGCATCGCCAGCATCGCAAGACGCGGGCCGCCTTCCACCATGTAGTTTTCGGCGTGTACCTCGAACCAAAGGCCCGCCGCCGACGCGGCCATCGCCTCGTCAAAATGCTGCGGCTTGAAAGCCACGCCGGCGGTCGGGAAAGGCATGGCTCAGGCCTTCGGGGTCAGTGAGCCGAAGCCCTTGGGCGTCTTGATCTTCGTGCAGGTGCCCTTCTCGACATATTTCCAGGCATCGGCTTGATAGTTGGCGTGCGATGTGCCTGCGCAGCTGGTGCCGGCGCCCGCCTTGCAGTCATTCTTGCCCGCGAGCGAAATGCCGTAGCATTTGTCCTTGTTGGGTTGCGGCTTGACCGGACCGGCATGGGCTGCAGCGGCGCCCAGCGCACCCGCAAGCGCGGCGGTGATCGCGATGTTGATCGTCTTCATGACTGATTTCCTTCCTGAATTAGGGGCACCATCGGTGCGGCGTGGATAGTCGCCCGAACCGGCGGGCGCGTCCGCTACCCAGAGCGCATCGTTTCGATGCATGAAGCGTCAGGCATCCGCGGCGGAGGTGTGGACCATCTCTCCGCCCATCGCTTCGTGGAGGACAAAACCCTCGAGCGGATCGACCTCGCCACGCCAGGGGGCGCTCTCGAGCGTTCGCATCGTATCGGCGTAACCCGCCTCCCATCGAGCGCGGATGCCCGATGGGCTGAAGTCGATGTCCTTGCTGTGATCTTCGCATTCCAGCCGCGGTGCCAGCAGCCGGATCACGTGCATGCGCGTAGGGCACCCATAGCCGGCCAGCTTCGCAACATCCGCATTGCGCCGCCGATCGTCAGGCAGCATGGCGCTGAGTTCCGCGATGACGTGGCGCAATCGATGGAGCTGCCGTTGGCGCTTGATATGGCTGCCAGATCGGCTCGAATATTGAACGTCCTTCTGGCGGTTCATCACCTCCCAGATCGTCTCAGGCTCGGTACCGTGCGGGTTCCAGATATGGACCGCGTAAACCATCGAATTGCGACGCGGATTATCGTCGAACACGACCTCG
>Ga0207647_10002699_pt1 | contig 13400 bp, 9 predicted proteins | sample KBSCornC2_FD_184295 | JGI IMG/M metagenome (GOLD analysis project Ga0207647, IMG submission 184295) | Corn rhizosphere microbial communities from Kellogg Biological Station, Michigan, USA - C2 (SPAdes) (version 2) | ecosystem: Host-associated > Plants > Roots > Rhizosphere ...
TAAGCCGGCTAAGGCGTGAAGAAGGCTGTTGCACTATACGAATGCCGAGTTTGCAGTGTCAAGCAGGAGAGATCGAACCTATAGGAGGGATGGGATGCCGAAAGTTCGATCGAAGAATGTCGATAGATATAAGATTCGTGGGGGGACGATTAACGAGTACGAATATCACGAGAATCAGGAAGCCACAAAACTAAGTGAGCCACCAAAAGGCACTAAAAGCACAAAAACGAAGAAGGCGAGCAAGAACGCAACTACCGGTGCGAGTGCAAAGAAGTTAGCGGCGCGGAAGGCTGCAAAGAAGTAAAGTCCCACAGTGTTTATGTTTGATTCCCCCAACTCCCTAAAGCTGCGTGTTTCGATTCTGTTTTTGCTGTTGTTCGCGGCTCAGGCGTCGTTTGCTCAGAATCAGAAGAAGCTTCCCTCCGCCGAAAAGATCGTCGATAACTATCTGAAAGCGACCGGTGGCAAGAAGGCCGTCGGCGCGTTGAGGGATGCAACGTACGAGTGGAGCATTCAACTCAACAATCAATCAATCGGCACCGCACGCACGCAACGCAAAGCGCCCGCGTCTGAACGTATCGAGCTCACCTTCGGCAACGGCCAGATCATCTCCGCAAGCAACGCACGCTCAGCCTGGGAGATCGGACTCGACGGCGGACTCCGAACTCTGACCGGTCCCGAAAGCCTCGCCGCAAAACTTCGCGCTTCGCTCGACTCTTCACGTCTCGTCGATTTCAAAAAAGCAAACATACTCGCCCGCGTGCTTTCCCTCGGCGATCTAGGTTCGGAACCCGCGTACATCGTTGAGTTCTCGACACGCTCGGGCGCGCGTTTTCAATATTACTTCAGTGTGAAGACGTCGCTGATAACCAAGATCACCGGCGACGTGCGTAAGACCAGAGTTCTCTTTGACGACTATCGACCGGAACAAGGCATCCAGGAACCACATCGCGTACACATGAACGTCGAAGGCTCGGGCGAGCTGACGCTTCAGTTAACGGGGGTCAAATACAACACCGGTATCGACGATCACGTTTTCGATCCTCCGGCTGCGACTGACAAACTTGATGTAACTGCTCTACTGCGCGAAGTCGAACGAAATCAGGATGAACTCGAGAATCGAGTCGCGGAATTCGCTTTCACACAAACGGAGACCGATCGCTCAATCGACAGCAAAGGCCAGTTGAAGAAGGAGACAGTGAAAGTCTATGAGGTCTTTCCGCTGCCGAATCGCGAGCCAGTGCAAAAACTCATCAGCGAGAACGGCGTACCTCTTTCACCCGAGCGCGCCGCGAAGGAAGATCGACGCGTCCAGGAGGAGTTTGCAAAAGCGGAGCGCGAAAAGGAAAAAGACGAGAAGAAGGTGGCCCAGCGCCGCGCCGAACGTGAGAAGAAAAAAGCAGAGGGTGATGAATCGACTGATATCTCGACGTTTCTCAAGGCGTGTGAGTTTGTTTCGCCACGACGCGAAACACTGGGCGGTCGCGAAACGATTGTTTTTGACTTTCGCCCGCGCGCCGGTTTCAAACCGAAGAATAGCGAAGAGAGTTTGATAGCGAAGTTGATCGGCGTCGTGTGGATCGATCCGGTCGACAAGCAGGTGATTCGACTGGAAGCGCGCTTGGCGGAAGGTTTTAAGATGGCCGGCGGGTTGTTGGTTTCGTTGAAGCCGGGCGCCGCCCTCGTGATGGAGCAGACGCGAATGGTGCAGGGCGTTTGGTTGCCGAAGCTGGCGCAGATCAATTTGTCGGTGAAGGTTTTGTTGTTTGGTGGCGGCGATTACAACAAGACGATCGAGTGGAGTGATTACAAGCATTTCTCGGGTGATGTGCAGGATTACAAAATCACTTCGCCGGCTAAACCGTAGCCACAGATAAAACGGATGGGTAACGGATTGGTAAATATTATCGGTGGGGGATTGGCGGGTGTTGAGGCGGCGTGGCAGGCGGCGCGACTCGGCGTGGATGTAAATCTTTACGAGATGCGGCCAGTGATGCAGACGCCCGCACATCGCACGGACAAGCTCGCCGAGATTGTCTGTTCCAACTCACTGAAGTCCGACGAGCCCGGCACCGCGTCTTATTTATTAAAGGAGGAACTCCGGCAGGGTGGCTCTTTGGTCATGTCTGCAGCGGCAGAAACGCGTGTTCCAGCCGGCGCAGCGCTTGCTGTCGATCGAGAAAAGTTTGCCGCGCTCGTCACTGAGCGCATTGAGAACAACCCGCACATTCGTCTGATCCGTGAAGAAGTCACCAGCATTCCGGACGACAACATCACGATTATCGCTACTGGCCCTTTGTCTTCCGATGCACTTACTGCCGAGATCATGAAGTTGACCGGCAACGATCAGATGTACTTCTACGACGCAATCGCGCCGATTGTCGCCGCCGATTCCATCGATACTTCAGTCGCATTTCGCGCTGCGCGGTACGACAAGGGCGGCGACGATTACCTCAACTGCCCGTTCGACCCGGAACAGTATGCGCGTTTCTACGCCGAGCTGTTGGAAGCGAAAAGCGTCCCATTGCAACGTTTTGAGGAGACTCGCTGGTTCGAGGCATGCTTGCCGATCGAGGAACTGGCCCGGCGTGGAGTCGATACGCTTCGGTTTGGCCCGATGAAGCCCGTCGGTCTGCGCGATCCGCAGACCGGCCGCGAGCCTTACGCCGCCGTGCAATTGCGGCAGGAAAATTTAATGGCGGACGCATACAGCCTCGTGGGCTTCCAGAATCATCTACGCTACGGCGAACAAGCGCGAGTGTTGCGACTCATTCCCGGTCTGCAGAATGCGGAGTTCCTCCAGTTCGGTCAGATTCACCGCAACACCTATATCTGTTCACCGCGCGTGCTGCAGGCAACGATGCAGGTGCGTGAGCGTCCTAATTTGTTTTTTGCCGGACAGATCACGGGGGTTGAAGGTTACGTCGAGTCAGTGGCAATGGGTTGGCTCGCAGGTATTAACGCAGCGCGACTTGCACTCGGACACGAATTGTTGGAAGCTCCAGCACGAAGCGCAACCGGAGCCCTGGCACACTACGTTTCGCATGCGGAGGCAACAAACTTCCAACCGGTAAACATCACTTTCGCGCTTTTACCTCCTCTTCCTGAACCTGCCAAGCGCCAGGTACGTAAAAAGCGGGAGCGCAGACAATTGCAGGTCGAATTGGGCTTGAAAGATTGGGCAGAGTGGCTCGAACGAAATCACACAAGACAAGAATTCGCGCAAGCTGGTTGAACTTCACAGCGGCGCTGATCGTCATCTGTCTAGCTATCTGTCTCGCGTCGCCCGCATTTGGTCAATCAGGAAGACGTCAGGAACCCGGTAAGACCGGCAAACCACCGCAAGGACCAATCGCAGATCCAAACAGATCCGGCACCGGCACTCCTTCTTCGCCAAATCGTCCTGCGAAGAGCACGGACAGCGAAATCGACGCAGACGATGTTGTAAAGATTAGCTCGAACCTCGTGCCTATTCCGGCATCTGTTGTCGACAAGCGTGGCACGGCAATAGTCAATTTAAAGTTGGACGATTTCGAGCTGCTTGTTGATGGTGAGCTGCGTCCGCTGAGCGATCTGACGCGTTCGGAAACCAGCGTTCGCCTGGCAATGCTTTTTGACAACAGCGGCAGTCTTGATCCCGCGCGTGAGTTTGAAAAACAAGCGGCGACTCGTTTCTTCAGAAAGGTCCTTAGAGCAAAAGACGAGGCAGCGATCTATTCGATTGAAACTGATAGTCGTTTGGTGCAGCCTCTCACCAACGATGTTCTTCGTCTCGAGCAGACCATTGCGATGTTTGGCAAACCCGAGGGTGGCACGTCGCTCTTCGACGCGATCATCAGCGCTGCAAACTACCTCCGTCCCTATTCCGGCCGGAGAGTCATCGTCATCGTTTCTGACGGTATCGAAACAACCAGCAGACACAGCGATTTCGACTTCATGATGCAGCAGGTTCTGGCAGACGATTGCCAGATCTACGTGGTCCAGACCGGGTTGTATGAAGGTGCGAATTTGCGGGCGCTTGCGGCAGAGCGTCGCATGGAGCAGTTGTCGGGACAAACCGGCGGCGCTGTTTATCTTCCCAAGACCACAGATCAGCTTGACGTGGCGTTCGATCAGATTGCTGCTGATCTGTCGCAGCAGTACGTTTTGAGTTATTACCCGAATACTGATCAGCGTGATGGCCAGTTACACAAATTGGAGTTGCGCGTCAAAACGAAAAATGATGTTCGCGTCCGCTCGCGAAAAGTTTATTATGTTCCCAAGCCTGTAGCGTCGGCGAATTATTAGACAGGATTTCAGGATTAACAGAATTAACAAGATCGTTCATGGAGCAGTTCATCGAGCAATTTCTCGAACACCTGCGTTACGAGCGCAACGTCAGCAGTCACACCTTACGAAATTACTCCAGCGACCTCGAACAGTTTCTCGACTTTCTCGCACCAGCAGATCGAACAACTGGAAAAAGAAGGACGCCTGAAGTCTCGGCCGTCGATCATCTGACAATCCGCGAGTGGCTTGCCTCACTTCATACGGGGCATAAAAAGAAAGCTTCGATCGCGCGCAAGCTCGCCGCATTGCGCACCTTCTTTCAGTTTCTAGTGCGCGAAGGCGTGTTGGAATTGAATCCCGCGAAACTCGTCGCTACACCGAAGTTGGAGAAGAAGCTGCCCGTACATCTTTCGATCGAGGAGGCAGTCAGGTTTATTGAATCTCCAGATCCAGAGACCGATCTGGGAAAACGCGATCGTGCGATGCTGGAGTTGATGTATGCGACGGGCGTGCGCGTCGCGGAGTTGACGACCTTGAATCTGCCTGACGTCGACTTTCGAAATCAGCTCGTGCGCGTGACAGGGAAGCGACGGAAGCAGCGAATCGTGCCGTTTGGGGATCCTGCCGGCGCTGCCGTCCGAAGCTATCTCGACGTGCGTGACAAGTTTCTCCTAAACGCGCCAATCTCTAAACGCGATGAAGAAGCCCTCTTTTTGAATTATCAGGGGACGCGGATCACGACGCGCTCGGTTGGACGTATGGTTGAGAAGTACATTCGCATCTGCGCGGGAATGCACAACATCAGTCCTCACGCGCTGCGGCATTCGTTTGCCACACATCTACTCGACAGCGGCGCGGACCTTCGTGACATACAGGAACTGTTGGGCCATGCGCGGCTTTCGACCACACAGATTTATACACACGTTTCGATGGAAAAGTTGATCGAGGTCTACGACAAAGCGCACCCCAAAGCCTAATCCACAGATTACACAGATTATAGGGTGGGTAGATCGTCGTCGCCGTTGGCACTTTCGATCGCGGCCTGGCAGGCAGCATCGTAGCGTGCGGTGGGTATGGCTTCCAGTCGTCGTTCGTCGATTGGTTGACCGCAACGAGCGCAGATGCCGTAACTTCCTTCCTTGATACGCAGCAGCGCCTGATCGATATCGGCGACGACCTTCGAACTGCGTTCACCTAATCGCAGTGCAATCTCTTTATTCAGATCCTGCACTGACAGATCGACGCTGTCTTTCACGCCATCATCGTAAAGTTCGAGTGCCGCGGCTTGATCGGTGCGGACCTGTTCCGTGTTTTGGCGTAGTTGAGTAAGAAGAAGATTGCGGAAATGATTCAGTTTTTCAGCGTCCAAGCCACGACTCCCGTGTTTATGATGCGCGCCAGTATAGCATTAGAACCGGGCGATCAGAGCAACACGAGCGCCACGCGGCGCGCCGGGGGAGATATTGTTGTTGCCATCAGCGTTCAAATAGTACGTGTTGTCGAACAGGTTTTGAAAATTAGCCTGAAGACGCCATTTTTCAGTTATGGAAAAGAACACGGCCGCATCTGCGCGTGTGTAACCCGGCAGCACGACGGTGTTATCCACTGCCGCAAACTCGTCCGAACGATGAATGATTCCGAGCCCAAGGCCGAGGCGGGGAAGCACTCGATAGTTATTCCACAACGAGAAACTGTGATGTGGAACCAGAGCTACGTGTGCGCCTTTTACCGCGTTGACGGTCGTGCTACTGATAAACGCATCCTGGTAAGCGTAGCCACCCGCGATACTCCACTTCGAAGTCACGAAGCCATTCAATCCAAGTTCGTAACCATTCGTTCGTTGACTTCCTGTTTGTAGGATTCTTGTCGGGTCATTCGGGTCGGTGGCGCGCGTATTCGTGCGATCCTGCCGGTAGAGCGCGGTCGTCAGTGACAAGTTGCGTCGCACATCCCACTTCGCTCCGAATTCGTAGTTGGTGAATTTTTCCGGCTTGACCTGCTGCGTGATCGACGTCAGCGAAGAAAACTGATCGCCGGAGCTCGGCAAATAGGCAACCCCATAGTTACCGTAAATCGAAACACTCGTGACCGGTTTGACGATGACACCTGCGCGCGGCGAAACCAGACGATCGATGCGTCTCAGTTCCTGGTTGTTTCTATTGTTGTGAAACTGCAGATCGAAGTAGTCGAAACGTAAGCCAGTGACGACCTGTAGATAACGATTAATCTCGACCTGGTCCTGAATGTAAGTGCCACCAAGATTTGTTTTGAGGTGGTTGTCGGCGTCAGTCGCATTCTGTCGAAACGTGACAGGCGTGTCGATCGTCGGATTCGACAGGGGAGCGAGAATCGCTGTCGTCGTGTTGTTGAAAAAGGCGGTGTTTCGGAAGTTGTCCGTCAGTTGTCTACCGACCTCTAGTCCCGTGAGAACAGTATGGCGTACAGATCCGGTCGACGCCTGGAACGTCACATCCGTCTGATTGAAAATATTACGTCGCTTCGTAGCGTTGTTGTAGCCCGAGATCGAAACTTTGCTTTTGTCTGCCGTCACTGCGCCGGGCACGTAGTTTTGATAGAAGCGATCATAGTCACCAAACATCGTGCGATTACGAATGTTGAAACGTCCGGCCTGATGTTCGAAAACGGACGAGACGAGATTAACGCCGACCTCAGCCCATGCATTGTTCGGATTGCCAAAGAACGTTTCGATGGGAACATCTACCGGTCGACCCTGATAGGATGGAATACCGCGATCGGCGGTGCGGTAATCGCTGAAATATTCATACGAGAGTTTGACGGCAGTCTTTGGACCAACGATGAAAGTCGCGGTTGGATTAACGCCATAACGTTCGAGATCCACATGGTCTCGGAAGCTGCCTGAGTTCTCGTAAACGCCGTTCAGTCGCAGCGCAACTTTATTGCCTAATGGCTGATCGAAATCAGCAGAGGCGCGCTTGTTTCCGAACGAGCCGCCTTGAAGCGTGATCTCGCGCAAGCTTGTAAAGCCGGCTTCTTTACTCACACGATTAATCACACCACCACCACCACCACGACCAAACAACATCGAGTTCGGACCTTTTAATGCTTCGACGCGCTCGACGTTGTAAAGGTCGCGGTAATACTGCACGTCGTCGCGCACTCCGTTGAGAAAGAAGTCGGCACTGGTGCTGTTTCCGCGGATGACAACCTGGTCGCGATTGTTCTCGCCCTGGTGCGATGTGATCCCCGGAACGTAAGTCACAACATCTGTGACGCTCGACATCGACTGATCGCGAATCTGTTCTTTAGTGACGACGGAGATCGATTGCGGAATGTCACGAAGGGGCGTCAACGTCTTGGTAGCAGAGTTAACTGAACTAACACCGTATGAATCTGTGATAGTGACGCTCGCACTCGATGGAGCTACTTCGAGAACGATCTCGATCGGTTGAGAAGCCGCAGGACTTACAGTTTGTGTAACTTCGGAGAAACCTTCCGCTGCTACACGCACCTGATACTCGCCCGATTGGACCATGACAGAGAACTCGCCATTCCGGTCCGTTGTTGCCGAGGCAGAGGGAAGGCCATTACCGGAGGTCCAGACGTCTGCTCCAGGAATAGCGGCCCGATTTGGGTCGACCACCTTGCCACGCAAAAGAATCTTCCTGGTAATCCCGGGTTGCGCAAAAGCGGGGATTATGAAGATGGCGGAACATAGAACAATCAGGAAGATACGATGTGAGATGGAGAGCATGTCGGCCCTTTCAACCTTGTCGGCAATGCGTACTTTGAATTTGGTAGAGCGAAGAAATTGAAATCCGTTTTCAATTTCAGAGTGGTCAGAATAATTCAGAGCGAGGAATTGGTCAAGAGGAGAGGCTGCTATTTTTGGTTTTCGGAATTAATAAAGGCGGCCAGCAGAGGAATCGTTAGCTCGTGATGACCCGTGATCGAGTAGCCTCGGCCGGCGCCATTCTCCGTCGGACGGCGCACTACATTCGTCAGTGGTCGATAGGACTGAATGAAGTCGAAGTTCGCTGTGGTGATGTCTGAAAGACTATGGCCCAGATTGCGCACCAGCGTTACACATTTCAGAAAGACTTCGGGAAGCGTGACGGCCGAACCGATGTTGAGGTAAACGCCGCCGCCATCCATTCTTCGCACCAGCTCCGCGAGATAACGAAAGTCAGTGTGAGTTGTAGCGCCCAGCGCTGCGCCATCGAAGCTCGGATGGAAGTGTGCGATGTCGCCGCCGATCGTGACGTGAACGGTGAAGGGGATCTTCGAGTCGTATGCGGCACAGAGGAGGGAATAGTCGCGATGTTCTGGATTGCGTGTGACGAGCGCGCGCCCGACTGCTTCGCCGAGTCCGATCTGATCCTTTGCGCCGTCGCGAGCGGCAGTGTTGAGTAGCTGTGCGGTTTCTTCGGCGCCACCGAAAGCGCCTTCGGATAACGTGGCGTCGACGTCTTCGGAAGTTGAACCCACCATGGCGATCTCCGAATCATGGACCAGCACCGATCCATTTGCGGCGATGGCCGAAACGTAGCCACGCTTCATTAGATCGATGATCACCGGCGCGAGGCCCGTCTTGATCACGTGACCACCAATACCCCAGATGATCGGCTTCTTTAGTTCGTGTGCACGACGAACACGTTCCGCAATCTCGCGAATAGCCTTTCCCGCCAGCACATTCGGCATCGCTGCGAGAAAATCAGTCAACGACGCATCACCACCACTTGGTTTCGCAAAATCCTGCAGGTTCACCTTGCTTGCACGCGAGGCGAGCGGATAGGTTTTGACTTTATCGAGCTCGAGCGGCTTCAGATCGTCGTAGATTGATGGCATCAATTTTTAGCCACAGATTTTACGGATTAAGAACGGATTTGATCTGTGGCCTAAAGTATATCAGGAAACACCGTTGCCATTGCGGACCAGGCGGCCGTTCAGCAGGGGGCGGAGGACGTGGCCGGTGTGGGAGCGGCGGGAGCGGGCGACTTCTTCGGGGGTGCCGGCGGCGACGACGCGGCCGCCGTGTTCGCCGCCCTCAGGGCCGAGGTCGATGATGTAGTCAGCGGACTTGATCACATCCAGGTTGTGTTCGATGACGAGCACTGTGTTGCCGAGTGAAACCAGTCGCTGCAGGACGTCCAGCAGTTTGTGGACGTCGGCGAAGTGCAGTCCCGTGGTTGGCTCGTCGAGGATGTAGATGGTCCTGCCGGTCGCACGTTTCGAGAGTTCTTTGGCGAGCTTGATGCGCTGCGCTTCGCCGCCCGAAAGTGTCGTCGCTGATTGGCCCAGCTTGATGTAGCCGAGGCCGACATCCAGCAATGTCTGCAGCTTTTGATTTATCTGAGGAATGTTTTCGAGCAGCGGTAATGCTTCCTCAACCGTAGTGTCGAGCAGGTCCGCAATCGACTTGCCTTTATACTTCACGGCGAGCGTCTCACGGTTGTAGCGCGCCCCGCGGCACACATCACACAGCACGTACACATCAGGAAGAAAGTTCATCTCGATGCGTTTCATGCCGTCGCCTTCACACGCCTCGCATCGCCCACCCTTAACGTTGAAAGAAAAGCGGCCGGGTTTGTAACCACGTTCACGCGACTCCGGCAACATCGCGTAGAGCTCGCGCAACGGAGTGAATAAGCCCGTGTAAGTTGCGGGATTGGAGCGGGGCGTTCGACCAATCGGTGACTGATCGATCTCGATCACCTTATCGACGTGCTCGAGTCCTTCGATAGCCTTGTATGGTCCAGGCTCGCTCAGCGAGCCATACAGATGTTGTGCGAGTGCGTAATAAAGAATGTCTTCGACAAGTGTGGACTTGCCCGAGCCTGAGACGCCGGTTACGACAGTCAACAAGCCGAGGGGAAACGAGACGTCAATCTCTTTCAGATTATTCGCGAAAGCGCCGGTGATCGTCAGGTACTTTCCATTCGGCGCCCTTCGCTCTGCTGGTACTTCAATTTTCCTCGCGCCACGAATGTAGAGCCCTGTGATCGACTCCGGATTGTCAGCCACGTCAGCCGCCGTTCCAACTGCAACAACTTTTCCGCCATGCGCGCCGGCGCCTGGACCAAGATCAACGACATAATCAGCGCGCCTGATCGTCTCCTCGTCATGTTCGACTACGAGTACGGTGTTCCCGAGATCGCGCAGTGTCGACAGTGTCTCGAGCAGCTTCTGATTGTCTCGCGGATGAAGACCAATCGAAGGTTCGTCCAGCACATAAAGCACGCCACGCAACTGCGAACCGATCTGCGTTGCGAGCCGAATGCGTTGTCCTTCACCGCCGGAAAGTGTCGACGACGACCGGTCGAGTGTCAGATATCCAAGACCGACAGTCTTCAAAAAGCTGAGCCGGCTCCTGATCTCTCTTAAAATAGAACCGGCAATCTGTTCTTCACGGGAATTGAGCTTAATCTGCTCGAACGCGGCGACCGCATCCTCGATCGGCAACGACGTGTATTCAGCAATACCACGTCCGCCAACCTGAACCGATAGCGAATCGGATCGCAGCCGGCGCCCGTTGCACTCGCTGCAGACTGTTGGTGAAACCAATTCCTCGAGTGCGATCTTGATCTTTTCGGAAGGCGCTTCGCTGAGACGACCCTGCAGCCAGTTGAGCGCCCCTTTCCACTCGTTCTGGTAACTATAAAGTCCCTGGTCGAAAGTTATCTTTCCACTGACTCCGTTGAGAAAACCTTCGCGCACTTCCTTCGACAAATCGGAAAAAGGCGTCTTTGGATCAGCGTGCAAATGTTTGCACACGGCGAGCAGAGCGCTGCGGAGATACGCGGAACCCTGCTTATCCGCCGTGCCCATAAATCCGAGTCTCTCCGGTGTTTGCCAGGCTTCAGGAATCAACTTCAGCGAGTCGATCTCCATTACGGTTCCCAAACCATGACAACGTTTGCACGCGCCGTAAGCGGAGTTGAACGAGAACGACCGCGGCTCGAGGGGCGGAACATTTATGCCGCAGTTAACGCAGGCCATGCGCTCCGAGTAAAGCTTTTCTTCTCCGTCGACAATCGAGATGAGCACGGCGCCGCCCGTGAGCTTCAGCGCGGTTCGAATCGATTCAGTCAGTCGCTCGCGAATGCCGGTCTTGATCAGCAGACGGTCGACAACCGCTTCGATGGTGTGATTCCTTCGTTTGTCGAGTCGAATCTCTTCATCGAGTGACAGCAACTCGCCGTCGACACGCGCGCGCAAAAAGCCTTCCTTCGCGAGCTTCTCCAGCTCTTTTTTAAACTCACCTTTGCGACCACGCACGATCGGCGCGAGCACCATCACGCGTTCGCCTTCCGGCAGCGCGAGGACGTTCTGCACGATCTGATCGACGCTCTGTCGTGTGATCGCGGCGCCGCAAATATGGCAATGTGGCACACCAATCGACGAGAACAGCAGACGCATGTAGTCGTAGATCTCAGTCACTGTTCCGACGGTTGAACGGGGACTACGCGACACTGTCTTCTGTTCGATGGAGATCGCCGGTGAGAGGCCGTCAACTGAATCGACATCGGGCTTTTCCAGTTGATCCAGAAACTGCCGGGCGTAAGCCGAGAGCGATTCGACGTAGCGGCGCTGGCCTTCGGCGTAGATTGTGTCAAAAGCGAGGGAAGATTTGCCGGAACCGGACAGACCAGTGATTACAGTGAAGCGATCGCGCGGGATATCGACATTGATGTTCTTAAGGTTGTGTTGGCGTGCGCCCCTAACACTGATGCGATCAATGGCCATAGCGAAAACCCGTCATTGTAGCGGACGAATTTTCACGTCGCAAGCCATCCACAGATGACACAGATAAATCAGCAAAATCAGCGTAATCTGTGGACTAGAAGTTGAACCGCATTCCTAATTCCATACGGCGCGGGGACTGTGCCGAGGTGGCCTGACCGAAGAAGGGCGAGGTTTGAACTCCCGAAAAGGCGCCCAGATTCGCGTGATTCAGAAGATTAAAGGCCTGGGCGTAGAATTCGAGACGGTATTTCTTCGTGGCGCCCATGCCGATCGATGGTGGCGCGGCACCGTCGCCGCCGCCGACGCGGATCATTCTTACTTGCGGTCCACCGGTCTGTTGTTGTTCCGGACCGAAGTCTTTGCCCCAATTCAAACGCGACCCGATTTCCCAGCGTGAAGCCCCACGCGCGCTATTGCGTCCGACGGCGAACGGCCGATCGTTGATAACCGTGTCGCCGTTGTTGTCAAACCCTGTGGTGATGTTGTAAGGCAAGGCCGAGGTCGCTTGAAAGATTGTCGAAATCCCAAATCCTCTCGGTAGTCGCTTGCTGATAAATCCCGAGATCAAGTGACGAAAGTCGTTTGCTGATGGACCACGATCAGCGTGCAGATTGAAATTGTTCGACGGCAAACTGAACGGGCTGTCTGCTTCATTCGTGTTTTTCATCAGCAGGTAATTGATGTTCCAGAAGAGGCCCTGGACAAGCTTTGCCGGGCCGATGCCGACCATCAACCGGTGACTCGATTGGTATGCAGACGATTCGATGTTTGTGATGTTACCGGCCGCCGGATCGGGGCGGCCCAGTCCTGCTACAGGCGCGTTCAGATTGCGGCCGTGCAGCAGGTGAACGCCGCGTTGATACTGGTAGTTGGTCGTCAAACGAAACAACTTGAACGGGTTTGTCTCCACACCGATTGAGTTTTGAAAAATGTATGGAATCTGTAATTCGGGATCGGACTGGATTCGACTCGGAGGCGGTAACGTCTGCAAACCTCCGATGAAGGGATTCGGAAAACCCGGATTGGCGACCACGAGATCTCTTTGCCGCTGACCGTCGACTCGCAATGTCTGTTCGTAAGTCTGCGCTGCGAACCAGTCGTAAAAGATGCCCGAACCACCGCGTATCGTGACGGCGCCGCTCTTCAATGGTGACCAGACAAAACCAGAACGTGGAGCGATGTTGAACTTGCCGGGCACGTGAGTCTGCGCTTCATAACGTGCGCCGTAACTCAGCGTCAGGTTTTTACGCACACGGAAATCGTCCTGCGCGTACACGCCAAATTGATATTGCCGGTACTTCACCGTTGGATCGCCGATGCGTTGTGTGTACTGCGTTGGGAGACCCACTTCGTATGCGGCTAGATTGGCGAACTGAAAAGTTCCAAACGGATTTGTTCTTTCGTTA
>Ga0207647_10002706_pt1 | contig 13388 bp, 9 predicted proteins | sample KBSCornC2_FD_184295 | JGI IMG/M metagenome (GOLD analysis project Ga0207647, IMG submission 184295) | Corn rhizosphere microbial communities from Kellogg Biological Station, Michigan, USA - C2 (SPAdes) (version 2) | ecosystem: Host-associated > Plants > Roots > Rhizosphere ...
AGCGCCCACAGGAAGGTCGAGCGCGTGCCCGAACGACAGAAAGCGAGCACCGGGCCTGGGGCGGCCTCGAGCGCATTCACCATCGCTTCGACCTGTCCTTCATTGAAACCGGAATGATCGACGGGAATTGCGACATAGCCCATTCCCGCCGCCTTCGCAGCCGCCTCGATTTCGGCGCCTGAAGGTTGGCCGGGCTGCTCGTTGTCTGGCCGATTGTTGATGATGGCGGTGAAGCCCTGCGACTTGGCAGCGGCAACATCTTCCGGATCTATCTGGCCAAAGACCGAAATGGTGGAATCGAGCGTACGGAACATGGGCCTCTCCTTGCGCGGCTGGGCGCTGTCATAGCCAGCTTGGGCTGCAGGGAACAGTGATGCTTGACTCTCGTTGAACCCGGAAGAAAATAGGAACATAAAGCGAACGAATGACGTGCGAGTCGCCGCCTCTTCCCGCGCCCCAGCGCTCTGCCGGCACCAAGCCGAAGATTGCCTTCACGCATACAGAGTCGATCGTGCCGCCGTCGCGTTTTGCGCTTGGCCTGGAGCCCCTGGATACGGCGCTGGGGGGCGGATTGGCACGGGCACGGTTGCACGAAATTTGGCCAGTAGCGGTGGAAGACGGCCCGAGCGCGACCGGTTTCGCGCTGATGCTGGCGCTGCGGGCGAGCGACGAAAAGGGCGCAATCGTCTGGATCGGGCAGGAGCATGGCCGTGCGGGAGCGCTCTATCCGCCCGGTCTTGCCGATCTGGGGATCGATCCGGGACGCATTCTGTTCGTGGCCGCCCCGGACGAGAAGGCGCTGCTGCGCGCGGCAGGCGATGTGGTCCGCTCGCCCGCGGCGGCTGCGGCGGTGATCGCGCCGGCAGGCTCGGCACCCCTGCTCGACCTTACCGCCAGCCGCCGTCTGACATTGTTTGCAGAGCGATCAGGTACGACTGCGATCCTGCTGCGCACCACCGACCCACAGACGCCATCGGCAGCGACCACGCGCTGGCGCGTGGCAGCCGCGCCAGCGCGGGCACTAGAGGCGAATGCCCCGGGGCAAACCGCGTTCAACCTCGATTTGCTGCGCCAACGCGGGGGCGCCCCCAGCCATGGCTGGCAAGTGGAGTGGGATCGTGACCGCGCCCGCTTCGCGCCGCTATCTCGCGCTGTGGCTGTCGATGCTGGCGGAGGATATCTGGCGACTGGATAGGCCCAGGATCCTCCCTGCTCGCGGGGTGGGAAACCGGGACGCGGAGCGTCGCGGTGGAGAGGGAAGGCCCCACACGATCGGCCCAGCCGCCCTCCCCCTCCACCAGCCTGCGGCTGATCCCCCTCCCCACTCCGGGGAGGATCCTCCCATCGTCTTCGTCGAAAAGCTCAACAATGCGATGCGGGTGACCGCTTTGTCGCGCGCGGCGATGGCGCTTGGTCTCACCCCCGATCTCACGCTAGCGGATGCGCGGGCGCGCATTCCCGAATTGATTGCAATCGACCGCGATCATGGCGCCGAGGCGCGGCTGCTGGCGCGGATCGTCGCGGGTTGCGTGCGCTATACACCGATGGTGGCAGCCGAGCCGCCCGATGGTCTAATTCTCGACGTGACCGGCTGTACGCACGCCTTCGATGGCGAGGCAGGGCTGAAGGCCGATCTTCTCGCGCGTCTGAAGAATTACGGTATCACGATCCAATCGGCCTATGGCGACACGCCCGAACAGGCGCGCGCGCTCGCGCGCTTCGGCAAGGATGGGGCCGACGTGCGAACGCTGCCGGTCGAGGCGCTGGAAGCCGATCCCGCAGTGACGCTCGCGCTCCGCCGTGCAGGGCTCAAGACGATCGAAGCGCTTGATCAGCGACCGCGCAAAATGCTCGCCGCCCGCTTCGGCGATCTCGCGATCCGCCTCGCCCGTCTGCTCGGTGAACAGGATCGGCACATCACGCCCGAGCGGCCTTTGCCGCCCATCTTCGCACTACGTCGGTTCGCGGAGCCGATCGGACGGGTCGAAGATGCGCTCGCCTGCTTGGAAGAATTGGCGCACGAGACGGCGCAAACCTTGCTCGAACGGCATGAAGGAGGGCGCCGCTTTATCGCGCGTCTGTTCCGCAGCGACGGTGCGGTCGCAGCGATAGAGGTCGGCACCGGCCAACCGACGCGCGATCCGGCATTGCTGATCCGCCTGCTGCGCGAACGCGTCGATGCGCTGGCCGATCCGATCGATCCGGGCTTTGGTTTCGACATGATCCGGCTGGACGTGGGGGGAACCGAACCCCTGACAGCGCGGCAGGACGATCATCTCGCCCCATCCCGGCATGAGGAGGAACTGGCCGAGCTGGTCGATCGGCTTTCGGCGCGGCTTGGCGCACGTCGCATCTATCGCGTGCAGCCGGAGAATACGCATATCCCGGAGTGCGCCGTCACGCGCTGCCCTTCCTCCCGGATAGCCACCTGGGAATCATTGCCCGAAGGCGAACCGCCGATGCGGCCGCTGCGGCTGTTCGATCCGCCCCAGCCCGTCAACGCGGTCATGTCCGAAGTGCCGGATGGCCCGCCGATGCGCTTCACCTGGCGCGGGCGGACCTATGGCATCGCCCGCTGGGAAGGGCCCGAGCGGATCGCCGCCGAATGGTGGCACAGGCGTGATCGCGGCGGACGCCCGCGCGATTATTATCGGGTCGAGGATGCGGACGGGCACCGCTTCTGGCTGTTCCGCCATGGCCTGCACGAATCCGGCGGAGCGGCGCCAGCTTGGTACATCCACGGACTGTTTGCATGAATGGGCCGGCCTATGTCGAGCTCGCCTGCGCGAGCCATTTTTCTTTCCTTCATGGAGCGAGCCACGGCTTCGAGCTGCTCAATCGCGCCTTTGATTTAGGGCATGTTGGACTGGGTATCGCCGATCGGAATACCGTCGCCGGCGTAGTGCGGGTGTGGACGGCACTGAAAAACAAACGCGCCGAAAGCGAGGAAAGGAAGTTCCATACTTTCAAGCTCGTCACTGGCGCCCGCTTAGTCTTCGCCGACGGCACACCCGACATCATCGCTTATCCCGAAACGCGTTACGGCTGGGGGCGATTGTGTCGCCTGCTTTCGACCGGCAACCTGCGCGCCGACAAGGGCGATTGCGTGCTCAGGTTGGGCGACTTGCTCGATTTTCATCAGGATCTGCTGCTGATCGTCCTGCCGGAAAGCACGCGGCGCGAGGATGAAGGCATCGCTCGCAAGATCGAGAAGCAGACGATCCTGCCGCCGGATGGGGAAGAAGCAGCCCTCTTCCCCTCCAACGTCATTCCCGCGCAGGCGGGAATCCATATCCCGTCCGGCGGAGATAGAGCCGTCAGGATGGAGATTATGGATTCCCGCCTGCGCGGGAATGACGAATCTACAGCCAACAATGTCATCCCCTTCCCCGCCCGTGCGCCCCAGGACGTTCTCTCTCGAGCCCTCGCCACCTTGCGCGCCGTCGCGCCCGACCGTGTCTGGCTCGGCGCGGCGATGCGCCGCTCAGGCTCCGACCAGCGCAGGATTGCCAAACTGGCAAAGCTCGCCCGCAGCGCCCAGGTGCCCCTGCTTGCGATCAACGATGCGCTCTACGCCACGCCCGAGGATCGCCCGCTACAGGATGTTCTGACCGCGATCCGGCTCGGCATCACCGTGCAGGAAGGCGGCAAGAGGTTCGAGGCCAATGCCGAGCGTCACCTCAAACCGCCTGAAGAGATGGCACGTCTGTTCCGGGGCTATCCGGAAGCGATCGAGGAAAGCTTGCGCTTCCACCAGCGCATCCGTTTCGACCTTGATGATCTAAAGTATGAATATCCGCACGAACCCGTGCCCAAGGGCAAGCTGCCGCTGAAGTGGCTCAAGCAGCTGGTCGGCCGCGCAGCCGCGAAAAAGTGGCCCAAAGGCATCCCCGCCAAGGTGCACACGATGCTGCAGGAGGAGTTCGCCTTGCTCTCCGGCCGTCCGGATCTGCCTTATTATTTCCTGACGGTGCACGATTTGGTCCGCTTCGCGCGGTCCAAAGGCATTCTCTGCCAGGGACGCGGGTCGGCGGCCAATTCGGTGATCTGCTATCTGCTCGACATCACCTCAGTCGATCCGACCAAACATGATCTGCTCTTCTCGCGCTTCATGTCGGAGGATCGCAACGAGCCACCCGACATCGACGTCGACTTCGAACACGAACGGCGCGAGGAGGTGATGCAGTACGTTTACGAACGCTATGGCCGCCACCGCGCGGGTATCGTCGCCACCGTCATCCATTATCGCTCCCGATCCGCGGTGCGCGAGGTCGGCAAGGCGCTCGGCCTGACCGAGGACGTCACCACCCGCCTCGTAAGCACGGTATGGGGCAGTTACGCGACGCAGATGGAGGAGCAGAGGTTCAAGGAAACCGGCTTCGATCTCGACAATCCCGAGATCGAGCGGCTGAACCATTTCGTCGCCAAATTGCTGAAGGCGCCTTTTCCTCGCCACCTGTCGCAGCATGTCGGCGGCTATGTGCTCACCGAATATCGGCTCGATGAGACCGTACCGATCCATCACGCGGCGATGGAGAAGCGCACCTTCATCGAATGGGACAAGGACGATATCGATGCGCTCAAACTGATGAAGGTCGATGTGCTTGCGCTCGGCATGCTCACCTGCATCCGCAAGGCGTTCGACCTGATCAGCAAGTTTGGCGGGCCAGAATATACGCTCGCGACCATCCCGCCCGAAGACCCTCAAACCTACAAAATGCTGCAGGCGGGTGACAGCATCGGCGTCTTCCAGGTCGAAAGCCGCGCCCAGATCAACATGCTGCCGCGGCTCAGGCCCAGGGAATTTTACGATCTCGTCATTCAGGTCGCGATCGTCCGGCCGGGGCCGATCCAGGGCGACATGGTCCACCCCTATCTACGCCGGCGGCAGGGGGCTGAAGAGGTCGACTACCCCTCCCCTGCACCACCGCATGATCCGGACGAACTGCAAGGCATACTCGGCAAGACGCTAGGCGTGCCCCTGTTCCAGGAGCAGGCGATGAAGCTCGCGATCGTCGCGGCAAATTTCAGTTCGGGCGATGCCAACAAGCTCCGCCGCGCCATGGCGACCTTCCGCAATGTCGGCACCATCGGAGAATTCGAAGACAAGATGATCCGGGGTATGACCGGACGCGGCTATTCGGAGGAGTTCGCGCGGCGCTGCTTCAACCAGATCAAGGGCTTCGGCAGCTATGGCTTTCCCGAAAGCCATGCTTTGAGCTTCGCTTTGCTGGTCTATGCTTCCTCCTATCTCAAGCGGCACCATCCCGCAGCCTTCTGCGCCGCCCTGCTCAACTCGCAGCCGATGGGTTTTTACGCGCCCGCGCAGATCGTCGGCTGTGCGCGCGATCATGGCGTCGAGGTGCGCGAGATCGACGCCGCCTATAGCGATTGGAACAATAAGCTGGAGCCGGGTGATAGTGGCCCCGCGGTGCGACTGGGCTTTCGCCAGATCGGCGGTTTCCGGGAAGATTGGGCGGAAGCAATTATGAAAGAACGCACCAGCCCATTCCCGGGTGACGCTGCGCAGAAGATCGAAGCCCTAGCCCGCGCCGCCAACCTGCCCACCCGCGCCCTGCGGCTGCTGGCCGATGCCGATGCTTTCCGCTCCTTCGGCTACGACCGTCGCCAGGCCTTGTGGGAGGTACGGCGCACGCCGGCTGATGCGCTGCCGCTTTTCGCCGCAGCCGATGCGCGCGAGTTGGGTGAGGAAGAGGATCCGCAGCTCCCCGACATGCTGATAAACGAGCATGTCGCAGCGGATTACCAGACTACGCGCCTGTCGCTGAAGGCGCATCCCATGTCCTTCCTGCGTCCCATCTTCCAGGCGGAGGGGGTGATGCGCTCTGCAGACGTGCGCAATGCCAAGGACGGCGCGCGCGCCAAGGTGGCAGGCGTGGTGCTTGTCCGGCAACGCCCGGGCAACGGCAAGGCGATCTTCGTCACGTTGGAGGATGAGACCGGCATTACCAATGCCCTGCTTTGGGCGCGCGATTTCGAAAAATATCGCCGTCCGGTGATGGCCGCACGGCTGATGGAGGTGCACGGCATCATCCAGAAAAGCACGGAGGGGGTTGTCCACCTGATGGGTGCGCACGTTGTCGACCGCTCCGCCGAACTCGGCCGCCTGTCCGAAGACCATAGCCCCCGCCCACAATTGAGCCGCGCAGACGTGTTCGAACACCCTCAGCCACCGCGCGACAAGGTCCCGCGCGGCTCGCATCCGCGCAACGTGCGAATATTACCTGCCAGCCGCGACTTTCACTGAAGCCGTTAGTCGGCTAAGCGGCGCGTGCCCATCGCGTCGGGGAGTGGCGCAGTCTGGTAGCGCACCTGGTTTGGGACCAGGGGGCCGCAGGTTCGAATCCTGTCTCCCCGACCACTAATATGTCGTTGTTCATCAATATCTTACGACGAATATACCGCGCGAAATTATCACCCGTTTTCCGGGATTTTGCGGGCGCCCGAGAGCTGCCGTGAGGCCGAGAGACCGAAGTTGCTGCCGGTACATGCGCGAATCCGCAGAGCCGTCTCTCCACGCCGAAGTCCAGACCTCACGAGCAAGTGGCGCATTCGCCGCAGCTTGCCAAAATAGCTGCGGATAGGCTCTTGGCCCGAACCTATTTTTGCGCAGCCGATTGTCCTTGTAGGATGGGAGTCTGAGCTCCCGCTCTGACACTTCGACCCGCCGCCGAAGGGCAGCGGGTCGATTTCCCTCAAGCGATACCCAGCATCGTCTGCTGCGCTTTCCAACAGCCGGTAGCGCGACTTCCATCAGATCCCGCGGGATCCAGTCCGCCGGATGACCCTCGACGATGCGCTTAACGATCTCGGGCGCTAGGAAGGACAGCCGCAGCAATTGGGCGAAGCGCTTGCGGCACCGACCAGACTGCGCCGCTGCATCTTTGATGCTCCATTCCGGATTCGCGACCATGGTTGCCCTCGCTGCCATTGCTTCCCGCAGCAGCGCGACCAGCTTGCTATCCGCCCTCGCCGCATCGCCTGATCCGGTGCGGAGGCCAGCTTCACATCCTTGCCATGGCGGACACGCACCGACAGTGCTTTCAGCTCCCGCTTCCCTCTTGCAGGTCGCATCCAAGCGATCTGCCGAGAGCCGCAACATCGATCGACGGCGTGACGCTAGCGTCGCTCACCATCACGCGGGAGAGCAGTCGTCCGCTGATCGATCGCCGGCCAGCAGGCATGCCCAAACGTTCGACTGTTTTCTTCGCCAGATCGATCGTGCGGGCGAAAGTTGCTGCTGCATCGGCTTGGCTACCGAGCAGGCGGCGGATCGAGACAGGGTCGGATAGAATTTGCCCAGCCGATCAATGACGGCGTTCTCCAGATCCTTGGCAGGAAGGCGCCATGCCGATGGCGCATCAGGACGAAGCTCATCCTGGTGGGTGACATAATAGCGATAACGGATCTTGCCCTTGGTCGCGTCCGATGGCGTCACCCGTCGGCCCAAGCCTTGTGGGGGAGAACTGAACGACCGCTTTGGGCCGAAGCGGAAGGTCCGCTTTTCGGTACGAATGAGACGAAAGCAGACATTTAGCTCAACCGATCTAAGTGATTGCGTCTGACCGGTGGACCTCCCTCTCCCCGCGGGTTGACGAAAGCACCTCACGACTCAAGCGCTTGTCTGATCCGAACCACATCGCGACCCGGCGCGCTGGATGATGTGCTCAGTAAGCTCTAAGTCGCGTCCTTCCGGCTAACACTCTGATCCTGTCCCAAAGTGCAGGGTAGTCTATCGAACATCGAGGAACCGCATCCACTCGCACAGTGGCCAGCTCGACGCATTCATACCATCTCAGGCCTGTCTCAAAACAGCGGGAAAGCGCGGATCGCTCCCGCAAACGAGGGCCGAGAAAATGACCATGTCCGCTCTGAAACTTTTCGCGCCGGTGCTGCTGCTCACGGCTTGCAGTGCACAGGCGAAGCAGTCCGCGCCGGCCGCAATCGTCAAGGAGGTGATGACTAAGGAGCTTGCCGATTATCCCGGCAAGGAGGCGCTGATGCTCACGGTCGTCTATCCCCCGGGCTCCGTCGATCCTGTGCACCGCCACCACGCGCACGCTTTCGTCTATGTGCTTGAGGGCTCGATCATCATGGGCGTTCGCGGTGGCAAGACGGTGACTCTCACGCCCGGTCAGACATTCTATGAAGGCCCCAACGACGTGCATACGATCGGCCGAAACGCCAGCCGGACGAAGCCCGCGAAGTTCGTCGTACTTCTGCTGAAAGACAGCCGCACACCTGCGGTCATCCCAGCGAAATGAATTTTCGGAGGGCCCGGAACTCTTGAAACGCGGCCGAAGACCGCCGTCGACATCCCCGCCAACATGGCAGCCAATCGGCGTCTTATGTTAGCAAACTGATAAGTGCAAAGGGCGACCGCACGCGGAACTTGTACGGCTGCGACCGCGGGCACGCTCGCGACTAGCATGAGAGCGACTGTGACGGAGGCGAAGTGAATTGCTTTGTTCATCAGAATTGAACTTCCGGCTTCGGAGCGGCGTCGACGGTGCTGCAACACCCACAAGTGGGGAAACATCGTGCCAAAGGTCAGGCGAGCCGCCAGATTCGAACTCGTAACGGTGATCCGCCCTCCGCCTGTTCTGACGGAAGGCGGAACCCGATTGGCTCAATCGGATCAGTAATCCCAGAAGGCCGGAATCCAGCGGTATGCTTCGCCTTCTTTCGCCACCCGGCCCACTGAGGGGAACGACAAATGGGTGGCCACCAGCAGGCCGCCGCTCGCTGCGAGCTCATCTAAGAGTCGGACGCGGACCTGCACGGCCGTCTCCGGGTCGTGCTCGAAACCGTTCTGCCAATCCGGATGATCAAAAGCCACCGGGAAGAGCGCATCGCCCGCGAAGATCAGCCGATCGTCGCCGGACGAGACGCGCACCATGCTATGACCAGGCGTGTGACCGCCGGTGCGCTCGACCGTTACGCCGGGCACCACCTCGGTCCGCTCCTCGAACGTAACGAATCGGCTGCCGTATTCGCTTGCGAACTCTGCCGCGGTCGATTTCAGAACCTCGGGGATCGGCGCAGGCATGACGGTGCGCGAAAAGTCGGGCGCCCTCCAGAACGCGACTTCGGCCGCCGCGACGTGGATTCGAACCTCGGGGCGAAGCCGCCGCTTCACCTCGTCGACGAGCAGCCCGCCGACGTGATCCATGTGCAGGTGGGTGATGATCACATCAGTGATGGATTCCAATGCAATTCCTGCCGATGCGAGGCGCCTGGGAAGCAGCCCCGCGCGAGGAAAGCCCTCAAACTGCCCGCCGAGGCCCGCGTCGACGAGAATGACCCTGTCTTTGGTGCGGACGACCAGGACGTTCAGTGCCCAATCGAACTTGTCCGGACCGAGGAACTGGCCCTTGAACCACTCCGTGCGAGTATCGGGATCGACGTTGGTGGACATAGTCGACGTCGGGAGCGGCAGGATGCCGTCGCTAATCACGATCACCTCGAGATCACCGATCTCCAGTGCGTAGCGCGACGGGACGAGGTCCACAGCCGCGCCGCCCGGCTGCGGAATATGTTCCAGCTTCATTTCGTATCTCCTAATGCCGGCTGGGGCGCCGACGCCCTTCGGCTAAGTCGACCGCCGCTCGTGGTCGATCAGGTCAAGGAAGAGGCGCTCCCATACGGACGTATAGGTAGCACGATCCCGTGACCCTCCTCGCCGTGTGACGCCCAGGCGCCGCATCGTCATCACGGAAGTGCAGGCGGATCGCTCGCCGGGGAGCTCTCCTCAAGCGCCTCGTCCAGCCGCTCGTCGATCTCCTTCCATCGAGTGATCAGGAAGCCGTCCGCAAAGCCACAGCGCGATGTTCCTCACATAAGCGTGGACCGAGTCCATCGCCCCTGGGGTTGTGGCCAAAGTATCGCCGATCGGCTCCGAAACGAAGTCCGGGGAGCCTACAGACGGATCCCAGTTGTAGCTGGCGAAGTGATGGAAGGTAGATTCGCTCCAGGCGGGTCCAAGCTCGTCCGATGGCGAGAATGCTACCGCGATGTTGAAGCGTGCTCCGGTCGCACGGCTGGTCCCCGTCGCGATCACCCGGGCGTCGGGATCATCGCTGGGTGCCGAAACCGCTCCCTCGTGCGGGTGAGCAGGCAGGTAACGGACGACACCTCCCTCCAATTCGGGAGCGAGTAGCACCGGGTGAACAGGGCTGGTTGGCTCAATCAGTTGCGCATCCCCATTCCGCCCTGAATGGAAGTTAGGCCAGAGAATGGCGGGCGTGCCGGTATCATCGACGCGACGTCGCGCTTCGTCGGGGTCTAGGTTGCAGGTGTGAAAGTGGTTTGCGTTTCCAACGCCCAGGATCGAGGTCACGGAACGTCCCAGATCCATGTGGTCTCGCGCCACCAGGAGCCCGCCTCCCCGTCGGCGAAAGCGGCCGATAGCGGCGCAATCCTCCCCGTGCAGGCCGTTGCCGACGTCCACCGCGAATAGCCAAAGCGCATCGTAATCGGAGCGGTCGATCTGCGAAAGGACAGGATCAGGTCCGCGCGTGTCTTCTCGATCCCGGGCGACCACTTCGAACAGCGGCCTGCCATCGAGCCCGGCGAGCGAAGCGAGGTAGTCGCGCAGCAGCGAAAATCGGCCGATGTGCCAGTCGTTTTCCGCGTGTTCGATCGTGGTCTGGAGGAGAATGCGCGAAGGGCCAACCATTGCTCTTGCCTCAATTTCCCGAGGCCGCTTGCTCGATCAGGCGCGCGACTTCGGCTGGATGCGAAACCATCACGGCGTGCGAGGCACCCGGGATCTCCACGACTTTACGGGCATGTGCGCGCTGGCTCATGAACCTCATCACGGCAGCAGGTATGTTGCGATCAGCTGAACCGTATACAACGTAGGTAGGCAAATTCTTCCAGCTCAATGCAGTCGAGGTCTCCCCCAGCGCCGAAAGGGTCACTGGCCGTTGAGCGGCGGCCATTACGGCAGCAAGGGCGGGGGGGACGTCGGCGGCAAACTGGGCCCTGAACTTCGACCGGGAAATGTATAGATCCTCGTCACCGTCCGGTAGCGCGACCGACTGGAGCGTGTCGCCCAGCGTGCTGCCGGGGAGCTGCTTCGAGAGAGACAGGCTCGACTCGCCCGGCAGTGGCATGAAGCCAGCGACATAGACCAGCGCAACGACGTCGGGGTTGTCTTGCGCAGCTTCGGTGATGACAGGCCCACCGTAGGAATGGCCGACCAGGACCACTCGACCGTGAACCGACCTCACCAATGTGGAGACGCTCGCCGCGTCACTGCGAACACCGCGCAGCGGATTGGCAGCCGCGATCACCGGATAACCGTCATGCTCCAAACGAGAGATGACGCCACTCCAACTCGTGCTGTCGGCGAAGGCGCCGTGGACAAGCACGATTGTGGACTTCTGCGTGAGTGGCTTTCCCTCTGCAGCGAATGTGCCGAGCAGGGCGGCCGCTGCCGCGAACGCGGCAAAAGGCGAGCGCATAGTCGTTCTCCGTCATGAATATCGCGGGCACAGCAATGCGGTCTCCGCGCGTGCCAGGCTATTCGACGGAAGCATCGGGCAGCCACGTCGGAGGGATAGGTCACCTTGGCGGGACTTGGCGTTCAAGCCCCTAGCAAGGCACACAAGCCCTCGCCGAAAAGTCGTCGCAGCTGTTCCATGGGACAGCTGGTTTGCAACCTCGTCCCCCTGCCATCAACGCCCGGCATCCTCGGCGCCGCACCGTCCTACCACCCTCTGCGGGGCGGCGGCGGGGATGCTTAACCCTGGCGTTGGGCCCGCACCCCTGGCCCCGCGCAATCAACTGGAGAGCCGTGTCAATCGGGCGCGACGGAGACGATGAACATGGGGATTTTTCCGATTTCGCCCCATGGCCGACGAATTGGCAGGCGAGCGTCTTACCCGTCCGGCTCTCCCTTTTACGGCGCTTGTTCAAGGCCCGGCCAGTGATGAGACGACGAATGGGGCTGCTTGACGGAAGGACCGCCTTTGTGACCGGCGGCAGCAGCGGTATCGGCCAGGCAATCGCAGGCGCGTTCGCGCGCGAGGGCTGCAAGGTGGCTATTTCCGGTCGCCGGCCCGATGCGCTGGTGGCGGCGGCGAAGCAGATCGGCCCCGACACCCTGACGATCGCTGGTGACGTCGCCGATCCGGATCATCACGCGGCCGCCGCAGAGCTGATTGCCGAGTGGTTCGGTGGGATCGACATCTATGTCGCTAACGCAGGCATCAATACGATCCAGCACACCAGCGACGTCAGTCTGGCGGATTATGACAGCCAATTCGCCACGAACGCGCGCGGGACCTTCTTCGGAGTGAAGGCCGTGTCGCCGATCCTGCGCGACGGAGGCGCGATCATACTCGTCGGATCGTTGGCGAGCGAAAAGGTGTTGGCGGGCCACGCGGTCTACGCGGGCGCCAAGGCCGCAATCACGGCCTTCGCGCGCTACTGGGCTGTGGAGTTCAAGGACCGGGGGATCCGGGTCAACGTGCTTAGCCCCGGCCCGACTGACACGGCGATCCTGGAGAAGTTGGGCGTGCCTCCGAAAGATCGGGACGCCTTTGAGGCAAGCATGGCCGCCCGAATTCCGCTCGGCCGTTTTGGCAAGTCTGACGAACTGGCGAGTGCGGCTCTATTCCTTGCCTCACCGGCCGCTTCGTTTGTCACTGGCGTCAATCTTCGCGTGGACGGCGGAATGGCGCTACTCTGAGTGCATAATCAGAGTTCGATGATGCCTCGTCGCACCGCGATCGTGACGGCGTGAGTCCGATCGCTTACATCGAGCTTCGCGAACATGTTCTTGAGATGTGCCTTAATGGTCTCCTCCGAAAGATCGAGAGCTTGAGCGATCTCCTTGTTGGACTTGCCCTCCGCCACCAGTCGCAGCACCGCGATCTCGCGATCGCTCAAAGGCTCATCGGAGACGTGGTGGGCAATTTGGGAGGCGACCTCGCCCTGCACATGGCGCCGGCCACGATGGACGTTGAGGATCGCGTCGAGCATCTCTGTCCGCAGGCTGCCCTTTAGCAGATAGCCGGTCGCACCTGCCTTCAGCGCGCGGACCGCCTGCGCATCACCCGCGTATGTGGTCAGGACAAGTATTCGCGCGTCTGGAAACTCTTTGCGGATGGATATGATAGCTTCCAATCCCCCGACGTTTGGCATCTGCAGATCCATCAGGGTCACATCGGGCCGAAGCTCTCGGAAGCGGGCAATCCCTTCCGCGCCGTCGCTCGCCTCGCCAACGACGATCATGTCGGTCCGATCCTCCAGGATCGAGGCCACGCCCTCGCGGAGCACAGGATGGTCGTCGACCAGAAGTATGCGGATTGGCCTCTGCTCAGACATGCTCCGCATCTCTCCTTTTGCGGAATAGGCTC
>Ga0207647_10002708_pt1 | contig 13385 bp, 8 predicted proteins | sample KBSCornC2_FD_184295 | JGI IMG/M metagenome (GOLD analysis project Ga0207647, IMG submission 184295) | Corn rhizosphere microbial communities from Kellogg Biological Station, Michigan, USA - C2 (SPAdes) (version 2) | ecosystem: Host-associated > Plants > Roots > Rhizosphere ...
CGCGCGCCTCCTGCTGCTGGGCCTTGGAGACTTCGACATTGTCGCGGGCCGCGTTGTACGCCGCTTCCGCCGATTTGACCGCCGCCAAGCCCTGGTCGCGGCCGGCTTCCGATGACTCAAACGTCGCGCGCGAGGCAAAGCCCTTGCTGCTCAGCGCCTGCTGGCGATCGAAGTCGAGACCGGCGCGCTTCAGCGCCGCTTCCGCGGAATCCCACTGCGCTTTTGCCTGTTCGACCGCGCTTTGCTGCGCGACCACCTGGCGTCCGATCCGCTCGATCGTCGCTTTCTGGGTAGCGATCCTGCTGCGCGCGGCATCGACCGCGATACGATAATCGCCATCATCGATCCGGAACAGCACATCGCCCCGATGCACCAGGGAATTGTCACCGGGCAGGATCGCGGCGATGTGGCCGGACACGCGCGCGCCGAGCGTGGTGTTGTTGGTTCGTACATAGGCGTCATCGGTGGCCACCATAAATCGGCCGACCACGAGATAATGAATGCCATAGCTGGCCACGGCCAGCGCCGCCAACGCGATCAAGCCGAGCAGTACCAGCCGGCGGGATTTTTTCGGTGGTGAACTCTCGCCGACAGGTGCATCCCGCAACGGAGCCGCCAATGGCGTCTCGGGCGCGCGCGCCTCTTCATCCGCGCGATGGCCGCTCTCGCGCGCCGGAATTTCCTCTGGGGACCCGTCCGCCGCCGGCATTTCCTGCTCTCGCCGCAACACGCGGGCGGCCTGCTCTTTGGCTGTGGCCATTCAGGCCTCCTGTCCGGGCAAGGCCGACAGGGCCGGCCCTAGAATGAAAATAGCATTGACCGAACGGTTCGGTCAAGATAGATTGAGGCTCTAGTTTGGTTGGCGAATCCCCTCCCGATAGGCCCCACACCCGGTGTTGGCGAGCGAGCTCAATGGTTGCATCGGTTCCGCAGACGGTCAGCTGGGCTGGCGACGAGGACAATGCCAAGCGCCGCCAAATTCTGGAGGGTGCGCGTCGGGTATTCATGGACCTCGGATTTGACGGCGCCAGCATGAACGAGATTGCCCGCGCGGCCGGCGTCTCGAAGGGCACGCTCTACGTCTATTTCAGCGACAAGAACCGACTGTTCGAGGCCATCGTCGAGCAGGAGGCGCTGGAGGTCGGCAACGCGGCTTTCAACTTTGACCCCTCGCGCGAGGTCGTCACGACCCTGCAGGAGTTCGGGCGCGCCTATATCCTCTGGCTTTGCCGGCCCGGCGGGGGATCGGCCACGCGCACCGTGATGGCGATCGCCGAGCGCATGCCGGAGGTTGGACGCCGCTTCTATGACAACGTTGTAGCCAGGACGCTCGGAAAGCTCGCTTCTTATCTCAAGGCCCGGGTGGAAGCTGGCGATCTCTTGATCGAGGATTGTCCGCTCGCCGCCTCGCAATTCATGATGTGCTGCCAGGCGAGCCTGTTCATGCCCTATATCTTCCAGGCGGCCCCCGCCCCATCGGCGGAGCGGATTGCCGAGGTCGTCGACAGCGCCACGCGAATGTTTCTGGCGGCCTATCGGGCGCCCACGAGCTAGCTAGTCGTCCTCGGCGTCGTCGTCATCATTGTTCTTGCGCCGAGGCGCCATCGCCCGTCGGCCACCGAGCGATCCCGTCACGGCCGGTTCGCGGGACGCATAGGGACTGCGCTGCGACACCCTTGCTGCGACCTGCTCGCCGGAGATGGCGGCGGGTTCGCAGATGACGCGACGGCTCGACCGGCGCATCAGATCGACGTGAATGTGGTCGTAGTGATAGGCGTTGGAGCCCGGCGCCAGCACCGTGCTGAATTGCTGGCAGGCCGCGCCCTGTATATCGCGCAGGAAGCCCTGTTCCTCGGCCGAGCCATGCCAGCCATCCTTGACCGCGATGCGGCGGCCATCGGCCAACGTGAAGGCGGCGATATCGAGCGCATTACCAAAAGCATGTTCGGAAATATGCGCGCTCGGATTGCCGTTCATGCCGCGGCAGGAATAGGCGGAGATCTGCTTGATCTCGACTACTCGCGCGCCAAACCAGCGCATCGCGGCGGGCTGGACGGAATCGGCGAGCCAACGATCCAGCACCGAGACGATCGGACAGGCGAGCGTCGCCGCGGGCTTCACCGCAACCGGACCCACATTGTCGTAGGCATTGCCTTGCGGCGGACCGAGCCTGGGCACCGGAGTAGACGGGGCCGAACCGTAAGGCGGCGGCGGATAGGGCGAGGCGTCGCGCCGATAGAGGGGACCGCCATCGGCAGGCAAGGTGATTTCATCATCCGCCGGTGCGACGCCGGGAGCAGAGAGCGACACCGGCCCGGTGCCCTGGCCGCCAACCTGAGCCCCACCGCGCGTCGGATAGCTGTTCGCCGGATAGGCGGATGAAACTGGCCAGCGCGGCTGGCCGCCAATGGCGGCCGGAGGCCTCGGATCATCGGCGAATCCAAAGGAGCTGTTGCTTTCACCGAGGGCGGCCACTTTCAGCGGGAAATCCGCACCGCAGACGCCAGGACCGGAAATCGGTTCAATACGGACGAGATCGGGGCTTTCCTTGACCGCACCGGATTTCAGGCATGCGGCTTCGGCCTCGGCCCGCCAAGGCTCGCGTTCGGCGAATTGGAAAAATCCGCGACCGCAACCTGCCAGCGATACAAGGACCAGGGAGCCGACGAGATACAGGGCCACTCCGCGCGTCATTCGCGCATGCTTCAATGAATAGTTTAAGGACTGTTGAACGCAACATCTTCATCGCTCATTAACCGCAGCGTTCCGGCCCTGACCGTCCGGGTGAGAGGGCGTGTCGTCCGCGAAGCTCGGCGGGATAGAGCAGCAAGCCTGACTTTTTCAGACCCCAGCGCCTTGCTAATCTTTCGGGAGTGTAGCCGCTTGCACCTTTTTTCTGAACGAGGCCAGCCGTGAAAGCGACCGCTCCCGTCACCCGCACGCTTAGCATCGTGACCACCTACGTCGCGTTCGCTGTTGTCGGCGCCATCGTCTTCGGGCTCTTATAGGACACCTTGAGCCTCCCCTGCTTGCCGGGCCTTTCAGCCAAATTCATCCTTTGTTCAGGCACTGGCCGCCCCAATGCGGCCCTTTCTCGAATCCGACGGACCCCCTCGCCGTGATCAAATGGCTCCAATGGCCGCTCGCAGCCCGGCTTGCGATACCGCTGATGATCGGTCTCGGCTTGGCGAACCTTTCGCCCGCATTGGCCCAGTCGGTCCCGACGCCAACCCCCAATGCGACGCCACTGCCGGTGCCGCCTGCTCAGGAGGCAACCAGCAAGGAGCCAATCAGCAACGAGCCCGTCGGCAACGTCGTGGGTCTCACCGGCAGCGCAACGGTGACACGCAACAACGCCACCACGGCGCTGCAGGCGAAGGATGACATCTTTCCGAACGACGTGCTGCGCACGGCGGCTTCCTCCAAACTCAATATCACTTTCAACGACGCCACCACGTTCAACCTGTCGGCCAATGCGGAAGTGACGGTCGATCGCTATCTCTATGAGGACAATGGCAAGCAGAACACCGCCCTCTTCGATATCGCCAAGGGGACTGTTGCGTTTGCAGCCGCTGCTGTCGCCAAGACCGGAGACATGAAGATTTCGACGCCGACGGCAACGCTTGGGATTCGCGGTACCACGGGCCTCGTCGAAGTACCGGAAGCAGCAAGCACCGGCGCCAACACCAATGTCGCGATCAAGCTTTATCCCGATGCCGACGGCAGGGTCGGACGCATCGAGGTCAACGACCGTGCCGGCGCGCGGCTCGGCCTGCTCACCCAGGGTGCGAGCGGCTTTGCGATCCGTCCCGGGATCGGCGGCGCGCGGTTTGCCGCGATTCCGCTTTCGATCTCGCCCCAGCAGGCGCTGCGCGACCGGGGCTTTGTACGTCAGGTCCATTCGGCGCAAACGCTTGGCCGGCAGATCGTCAGCGAACGACGCACGCAGCAGCTACTCAATCCCAACCGGCCCGCCACGGGCGAGCCAGGCCGCACCCCGCAAAGGCCAGGCGTGCGCAGTCCGGCGCAGCCCGGTTCGACTCCGCAAAAGCCGGGCGTTACGCCTGCGCCTAACCGCGAGCCGAAAAACAATACGCCAGGAAATTCGCGGCGGCCCGGCCAGACGCCCCAAACTCCTAATCAAGCTCCGAATTCCACGCCGGCACTGCCCGGCCGATCCGGAGAGGCGCCATCGACCACGCCTGCGCGACAAGGCGCGGTGCCGGGACTGCAGCGTCCCGCGGGACAACTCACGCGTCCCGCGGCAGCCAAACCCGCGACTAACCAGCTCGCCCCGAAACGGGAGAAGAAAAAGCACCCCTGAGATCGACGCGAGAATCTGCCAACGCGACCTTGTTCGGGACTCGGCCAGGCGCGAGGCTACCGACCGCGTGCGGCTGGCGCGCTGCTATCCGAACCTGTAGATTCCGCTGCTCAATTCAGCTGGGGGGCGTTCAGCGGTGAAGATCAGATCCGTCCTGGTGGCGCTCGCCATTGTGGCCATCTCGTTTGCCGTCAGCCTGAAAGCCATGGACTGGCTGTCGCCGCGAGCCGCCTTCAAGGCGCCGCCTCTGGCGCAGTTGCCGCCGTTGCCGCCAACCACAAGACGCTCCACCATCGTCGCGCCGATTGCGATCAGCCTCGGCGCGATCCGCGATGCGGCCGAGCGCGGTACGCCACGGAATTTTTCGGGCAAAGCCAACAACCCGGTTTCGCAGATCCTGGAAAATGCCGATATCGGCTGGACCGCCTCGCGGGGGCCGATCGCCGCTAATGGCGCCCAGGACATGCTGACACTGACCACGCCGTTGACCGGAACGTTGCATGTGATGGGCTCGCTATCCGCCAAAACCACGGGCGCGCTCGGCAATGCGCTCGGTGGCCTGCTCGGCGATAACGTCGCCAAACAGGTTGGCAGTGTGAATATCAAAAACGTCAACGCCAACGCCGACATCAAGGGCAATGTCGTGCTGACAGCGCGGCCGAAAATCACCGGTGACTGGCACATCGATCCGAATCTGAGCGGCCAGGTCAATCTCGGCGACAGCAGCCTCATGGTCGCCGGCGCCCGGCTCAGCGTGCCGGCACAGGTCAAGCCGTTGATCGATAAATCGGTCGCCGATCAGATCGCCAATGTGCAGGCGCGGCTGCGCAACGATCCGACACTGGAGCGCACGGCGCGCCAGCAATGGGCCAAGGCGTGCCGCTCGATTCCCTTGCCGGGCGCCGGCGGCGCATCAAGCCCGCCGCTCTGGCTGGAGCTGCGGCCGCTGCGCGCGCTTGCCGCGCAGCCCACGATCGATAGCGCCAACATGACGCTGCCGCTCGGCATCGAGGCCGAAACCCGTATCACTTCCGCCGAGACCCGACCGGATTGCCCGTTTCCCTCCTCGGTCACCTTCGTGCCCGCAACGTCAGGCCTCAGCATCGGCATTCCCATCGACATTCCCTTCACCGATCTCAGCGGCATCATCAATTCGCAGCTCGCCGGACACACCTTCCCCGAAGGAGGAGGTGCCGCCGCGGTGACCGTGAAGCGCGCCGCCGTTGCCGCCTCAGGCGACCGGCTATTGATTTCGCTGCTGCTGGATGCTTCCGCAAATAAAGGTTTTTTCGGATTGGGCGGCGAAGCGGAAGTCCATATCTGGGGCCGGCCGGTGCTGGATCAGGCGCAACAAACCTTGCGCTTGGCCGACATCCAGCTAGCCGTGGAATCCGAGGCCGCCTTCGGGCTACTTGGCGCGGCGGCCCGCGCCGCCATCCCGCATCTGCAAAATGCATTGGCCGAAAAAGCCAGCATCGACCTGAAACCGTTTGCCGCCTCAGCGCGCAAGAAGATCGCGGATACCATCACCGACCTGCAGAAGAGCGGCAGCAATGGCGTGCAGGTAACAGCCAACGTCAACAGCCTTCGGCTCACCGACATCGCCTTCGATTCAAAAACCATGCGCGTGATCGCCGACGCCCAAGGCGCCATCAATGTCGCTGTGACCGCGCTGCCGGGGCCGTAAGCTGGGCGCATGTCAGCGCAACATATAGGTGTTTCGTTCTGATTCAATCAGAACCGAAATCGCTCTGACAGAGCCGCGGCAGAACTCGTGCACGTCATTCCGGACGCCGCTTGAGCGACCATCCGGAATCTCTAGCGTAAAAAAATGAGTTTCGCCGGGTTCCTCAGCTCAGGCCTCCTGCGTGGACCCACCAATCGGCGTTGGCCTGCCGGATTGTGTCGGCGCCACGCCGCGCCTCTTCGTTGGTGCCGAACAGCGCAAAGCAGGTCGCGCCCGAGCCCGACATCCTGGCCAACAACGCGCCGTCGAGACCGCGAAGCGCATCCAGCACCTCGCCGATGACCGGCTGCACCTTGAGCGCCGGAGCCTCGAGATCATTCGAGACTTCCGCGAGCACCTCGATCCAGTTTTCGAGGGGCGCGGCCTGTTCAGGCCAATCCGGCGCTTCGATGACATCGGCAGCGCCGACCAGAAGCTCCCCATTGCGCAGGCCAAGCGCCGCAAACACATCCTTGGTCGCTACCTGCAGGCGCGGATTGACCATCACGCAGGGCAGCGAGGGTAAGGACAGCGGCAGCAGCGTTTCACCCACGCCGCTCATGATGCAGGCGCGCGAGGCAAGACAGACCGGCACATCGGCGCCGGTAGCGGCGGCAACCTCGATCAGTCGCGGATCATCGAGCGCCAGCGCATTGAATTTCGTGAGCAGACGCAACGCGGCCGCGGCATCGGCAGAACCGCCGCCAATACCGGCGGCGACCGGCAGCACCTTCTCGAGGGTAAAGCTGCCGAGCCGCAAGCCCGGCACCCGCTCGTCCAGGAGCCGGGCGGCCTTCAATATGAGATTGTCGGCCACATCCCCGCAGGCTTCCGCCAGCGGTCCCGTCGCCTGCAAGGTCAGCGTCGAACCGGGGACGAAATCCAGACGGTCGGCGCAATCGGCAAACGCCACCAGGCTTTCCAGATCGTGATAGCCGTCGAGCCGGCGCCCGACCACCCGAAGAGAAAGATTGACCTTGGCGCGCGCGGTTTCGCTCAAGGCAGATGCTGACGGCACAGCCGCCGCATCAAGAGACCCGCGCGTTGTCATGGCAATGTCTGATCCAAATCCGTTGCAATACCGGGACCGAGGAGCATGAATTCCAGCTTCAACCGCCCTTGCCGTCGTCCTTCTTCTTATTGTTGTCGGCCGAAACCGCCGGCGATGCGTCATCCGGCAATCCATTGTCGATCTTCTGCACGATCTTCGGAAGATCCTCCGGATCGGGATTGAGATCGCGTGCATGTGCCCACTGGAAACGGGCTTCCAGGGTGCGGCCGACCCGCCAATAGGCGTCGCCGAGATGGTCGTTAATGGTCGGGTCTTCCGGCTTGAGATCGATCGCGCGCTCCAGGTTCTTCACCGCCTGATCGTAGTCGCCGATCCGGAAATAGGCCCAGCCGAGCGAATCCACGATGTAGCCGTCGTCCGGACGCTGGTCGACGGCACGCTTGATCATCTTCATGCCTTCGTCGAGATTCATCCCGCGGTCGATCCAGGAATAGCCGAGGTAGTTCAGCACATGCGGCTGGTCGGGCTGCAGCTGGAGAGCCTTGCGCATGTCGGCTTCGGCCTTGTCCCACTGCTTGGAACGCTCCTCGCAAATTCCGCGATAATAATAGTAGACGGTGTTGTTCTTGTCGTTCGGATCAGTCAGCGCGTCGATGCCTTGCGAATAGGTTGCCGCGCAATCGGCGAACTTCTTGCGCCCGCGTTCGACATTGCCGAGCGCCATGATGGCCTCGAGATCCTTCGGGTCGCTGGCAATCACACCCTTGAGGGCTTTGATCGCCTCATCACTGCGGTCGGTGGCATCGAGATCGGTCGCAAGCTGAATCTGCGCATTGCGCTTGAGCGGGGAATTGGCGGGCACGCGCTCATAGACCTTGATCGCCATCGCCGGCTTCTTCACCGAATCATAGAGATCGGCGAGCGACAACAGCGCGAGCGCGTGGTTCGGATCGAGGTAAAGCGCAAGCTGCAAATAGACGAGCGCCAGATCCTCGCCGCCGCGGCGGGTCAGCGTGGCGCCGATACCATAGAGCGCCTCGGCCGCGCCGGTTTGAGGTGAATCGACCAAGGGCGGCAGCTTCTTTCCGGCCTGGGTTTCGCGCAAACCGTCCAGCACCAGGGGATGCCGGGGCAGTTTCTTGTCAAAGGACTGGTAGATCGCGCTCGCGGCCGCGGCATCCTTATTGCGCGACAGCCAGCGCGCATAATCATCCGCGATCCGCAGCATGGAATCGTCGAGCTTGTAGGCCCGCTCCAGCCGGACGCCGGCGTCCTTATCCTTGCCGGCAAGTTCCAGGATCATGCCCGAATGCATGTCCTTGAACAGCGGATACCATTCCGGACCGGTGAGCTTGTCGATATTGGCGACGGCGGATTTGACGTCACCGGCGCCATAGCTGGCCCAGCCGGACAGCAGCGTGGCGACGAGATCGGTGATGGGCCCGCGCACCGACTGCGCGAAGTTCGGCTGGGCGGAGGCATATTTCTTGGTCTTGAGGTCACGAACCCCAAGCACCAGGCGGGCGACGCGATTGGACTTGTCGGCCGCGACAATCCGTTCCGCCAGCCGCACCGCTTCATCGATCTTGCCGTCGGCGAGCGCCGAGATGAAGGCGCGATCCAAAAGGTCGTTATTCTTCGGATCGGTGCGCAGCGCCGACAGATAGAATTCCGCTGCGGAATTGGCGTCGCGCTCGACGCTTGCGTGCCGCGCCGCCAGATAGCTCCCCGCGGTCGTCAGCGATTTCAGGTCATTGCGGGTGGGGAACGCCGCCGAGTTCTCGGCCGGGCGTTCCGGCGTCTGCGCCGCAATCGAGGATGGGGCGATCAACGCGGCGAGCGCGACGAGGCTTACGATCCGACCGACAAGATTCCGATGGTGGACAGGAATGCAAAACATCAGGGCTCGCCTCGGGGAATGTCTAAGGCCAGGATCGATTGCGACGGTCCCGGCCGCACAGGACTATCAGCCGCTCGCAATTGCCGGCTTACCTCACCATGCCGCTTTCGGCGGGCCTCCGCAAGACGACCGGTTTGGCGAATATTTCAGCGCTCGACCTTGTATCCAGGCATTTTCAGCCCGCGATGGATCGTGCCGAAACATTATCCGCCGTGAAGAACCCTTTAGTGTGGCCGTATCGTGGCCGGCCTCATGGCAGCTAGCCGCCGGCGGCTGGGCTTGATTTTGCGGCATTGCGCCGCGCCGCCCGCCCTCAAAGGATCCGGCAGGACCGGGAACTCGCCTTCACACCCTGAATGTGACGAGCGCCGGTCCTTTAGTGGAGATCACATCATCTCGTAGTTTGGGCCGCCGCCGCCTTCCGGCGGAACCCAGGTGATGTTGCCGTTCGGGTCCTTGACGTCGCAGGTTTTGCAATGGACGCAGTTCTGCGCATTGATCTGGAAGCGCGGTCCATCCGTCTCCTCGACCCACTCATAGACGCCAGCCGGACAATAGCGGTTGGAGGGGCCAGCAAACACATCGTGTTCGGAGGCCTTCTGCAAGTTCATGTCGGCAACGAGCAGATGGACTGGCTGGTCTTCCTCGTGATTGGTGTTGGACAGGAATACCGAGGACAGCTTGTCGAACGAGATCTTTCCATCCGGTTTCGGATAGACGATCGGCTGATGCTGCTTGGCCGGGTCGAGCCCTTTGCGATCGGGCTTGGCGTGCGACTGGGAACCGAACAGCGAGAAGCCGAACAGCGTATTGAACCACATGTCGAAGCCGCCGAGGCCCATGCCGATCGCGGTACCGAATTTCGCGAGGAACGGCTTGGCGTTGCGGACCGGAAACAGGTCCTTGCCGATGGAGGAACCTCGCCAGGCATTTTCATACTCGACGATCTCGTCATTGGCACGGCCAGCGGCGAGCGCGGCGGCGACATGTTCGGCCGCGAGCATGCCTGAGCCCATGGCATTGTGTACGCCCTTGATGCGCGGCACGTTGACGAATCCTGCGGCGCAACCAACCAGCGCGCCACCTGCGAAGGTCAGACGCGGCACCGATTGGTAGCCGCCTTCGGTGATGGCGCGCGCGCCATAAGCAAGCCGCTTGCCGCCTTCGAACACGTCGCGGATCGCCGGGTGCGTCTTGAACCGCTGGAATTCATCGAACGGCGACATATAGGGATTGTTGTAATTCAGGTGCACGACGAAGCCGACCGACACCAGATTGTCGTCGAAATGATAGAGGAACGATCCGCCTCCGGTCTTGTCGTCCAGCGGCCAGCCGAGCGAATGCTGCACCAGGCCCTTTTGATGCTTGGCCGGATCGATCTGCCAGACTTCCTTCAGCCCGATGCCGAATTTGGGCGGTTCGCTGCTGGCATCGAGCGAGAATTTGGCGATCAATTGCTTGGTGAGGCTGCCACGGGCGCCCTCGGCGAACAGCGTATATTTGCCGAGCAGCTCCATGCCGCGGGTGTAGGAATCCTTGTGGGAGCCATCGCGCGCGATGCCCATGTCGCCGGTCGCAATACCGCGCACCGCGCCTTTCTCGTCATAGAGCACCTCGGTCGCGGCAAAGCCCGGATAGATCTCGACGCCGATCGCTTCGGCCTTGGTGGCGAGCCAGCGACAAACATTGCCGAGCGAACCGATGTAGCAATGATGGTTGTTCATCAAGGGCGGCATCATGAAATTCGGCAGCTTGAAGGAGCCGGTCTTCGTCAGCCAATAGAAGCGGTCGTCCTTGACCTTTGTCTTCAGCGGGCAATCGGGATCGTCGCGCCACTCCGGGATCAGCTTGTCGAGGCCAGCCGGATCGATCACCGCGCCGGACAGAATATGCGCGCCGACTTCGGAGCCCTTTTCCACCACCATGACGGCGAGATCAGGATTGAGTTGCTTCAGCCGGATCGCTGCCGCGAGCCCCGAGGGCCCGGCGCCAACGATGACGACGTCGAATTCCATGGACTCACGCGGCGGCAGTTCTTCACTCATGATCTGGTCTCAGCCCGTTCTTGCTGCTCGAGAGCCCCGTTCTTGACGATTTTTGTGCCGAGGACAACCTTTGAAATGCAAAGGCAGCCGTTTCACCGCCGGACAAACCGGCCTAAAATGGCTGCCATGATGCGCCGATACCGCCATGACGCCTGAACCCGCCCCCACCGCAGCGCAATTATTGGCCTTTTATCTGGAGGCCGGGGTCGATTGCGCGCTGATGGAGAAGCCCGTCAACCGGCTCGCGGAACCGGAAATAGCGCCGCTACCTGCCGACACGGCCTTGGCGCCCCAGACACGCAGTCAATCGAGCCAGATAAACCCTAAGGCAAACCCCTTGGTACAGCAGGGCACTTCGGCCGCGATTGCAGGCCGCGAGCCCCTGCCAACGCCGGAGGCTGCAATCCTTTCGGCCCGCGAGGCGGCGCGGACGGCGCCGACGCTGGAGGGCTTGCGCGAACTTCTGGAGAATTTTGACGGCTGCGCCCTGCGCGCCACCGCGACCCGCCTGGTGTTTGCCGATGGCAATCCGAAATCGCGCATCATGTTCGTCGGCGAAGCGCCGGGCCGCGATGAGGACATCGAAGGGCTGCCCTTTGTCGGACGTTCCGGCAAGCTGCTCGACCGCATGATGGCGGCGATCGGCCTTGATCGCAGCACGGTCTATATCGCCAACGTGATCCCGTGGCGGCCGCCGGGCAATCGGACGCCAACGCCGCAGGAGACACAGATTTGCCTACCCTTCATCCAGCGGCAGATCGAGCTGGTAAATCCCGATGTAATGGTCACGCTCGGCAATCCCTCGACGCAGGCCCTGCTCGGGACCCGAGAGGGCATCATGCGGACCCGGGGCAAGTGGATGGAATACGACACCGGCACGCGTACCATCCGCGCCATGGCCACATTCCATCCCGCCTATCTGCTGCGATCGCCGTCCTACAAGCGGCTGGCCTGGCAGGATCTTCGCGCAATCAGGAAGGCGCTGGCAGAGGCTTAAGGGTTGGCAGGCCGCACGATGGCCCAGCCGATGCGCAGCACGGGCTGACGGCCGGCAACGGGCCAATCGAAAATGCGCGGGACTTCGGGCACCAGGCCAGGAAAGCGCTGCGCAATATCGGCCGGCGGCGCGCCTGCGGTATCGGCGGCGCGCCAAACCACGACCCCGCCCCTGTCGCGGAACTTCGCCGCGTCGTACCACGGCGAACGTTGCGGGGTGGCGTCGAGATACAGATGCGGCCGGCTGGTATCGAGGGCGAGCAGGCTCGCCAGTTGGGGGTCGCCGGCCACCGCGGGCATCGAATGATTGGTGCGCCGTTGGAAATTGTCATCGAAGAAGCGGCCCATCGCCCTTGCGGGAAGCGTGACCGCCATTTCAGCGCCGCCAATCCAAGGCCCCACCACCACCATGACGGCGATCGCCACCACAGGCGCCACGATGGCCGCGGCCCAGACTGATCGCAGCAGCCGTTGACGATGCAAGGGCACGAGATCGTCGGCCGCCACCATGACCGCAAGGCCCGACAGCAGAAGCACCACGCCTGATCCGGAGATGACCTGTTGGCGGCCGAACAGCCCCGCCAACAGGCTTCCCGCGAGCGCTGGCGCCAGCGCGAAGAAATACACGAAACGCCGTGCCAGTTGCTGCACCGGCGGCCGGAAGATGACCGGCGCTTCCTCGGAGGGGCGCGCGATCCAGCGTGAATTGAGGATCACCAGAAGCAGGAGGCCGCTGCAGGCCAGCGCCAACCCGCCAAGTATTTGCGCGGTACCAAGCGCGCAGTCGCCGAGATCGGCCACCGCCGGAAAAGCGGGAAGGGCAATCGCACGCGCGCGCATCAGCCATATCAGATAGGGCAGCGCCAGCACCACGATCACCAGCAGCGCGAACAGGGGATCGATCGACTTCAGGATGCGGCGGCCGCTTGCCGTAGCGAGCGCGAAGGCCACGATGAGCAACAACAGCCCGGCGGCGGAGGGGGTCGTGAGCAACAGCAAACCGGCATCGATCGACCAGGCGAACCACGCCTTGCCGCGATGCTGGCCAATCAATTGCCAGGAATGCAGAAGCAGCAGCGCCCAGATCGGCCGGGCCAACACATCGGGTCCGAACTCTACACCCTCTGCGCCGAACGCCAGCACCGTCATGGTCAGGAGTACCGCAAGCACCGCCTGCTGGCCGCCCAGGATCGCTCGCGAGAGGAGATAGAGAATCCAGAACGTCGCCACCGCGCAGAGCTGGGCGAGGATATAGACCCCGAGCACATGATTGCCGGCCAGCCGAAAGGCGATATCGGCAAGCCACAACGACAATGGCGGACCGAGATCAGTGCCGACCTGGTATTCGCGGCCAAACGCCACCAACGTCGCGAGCGCACCGG
>Ga0207647_10002710_pt1 | contig 13380 bp, 9 predicted proteins | sample KBSCornC2_FD_184295 | JGI IMG/M metagenome (GOLD analysis project Ga0207647, IMG submission 184295) | Corn rhizosphere microbial communities from Kellogg Biological Station, Michigan, USA - C2 (SPAdes) (version 2) | ecosystem: Host-associated > Plants > Roots > Rhizosphere ...
AATTTCCCCGAGCTCCAGCGAGCGGCGCATGTCGTCCCAGCCTTCCGGTTCGACAATGACCATCTCCGCATCCGGACAGACGAGCGCGATTCCCGAAGCGAGCCCGCCGCCCCCGCACGGGACCACAATTTGGCGCGGCGGGATCGGCATTTGCTCGAGGATTTCGAGGCCGACGGTCCCCTGCCCCGCTACAATTGCCGGATCGTCGAAGCTGGGAACGATGGTCGCTCCTGTTTCGCCCGCCAGTTTCTGAGCGATTGCTTCGCGGCTTTCTGTGCGGCGGTCATAGAAGATAATCTCGGCGCCCTGGCCACGCGTAGCGTCCACCTTCACCGCGGGGGCGTCGGCGGGCATGACGATGATGGCGCGGATACCCAGCCTCTTGGCCGCGATCGCCACGCCCTGGGCGTGATTCCCGGAAGAAAAGGCGACCACTCCGCGCTTCCGCTCCTCCTCTGAAAGCTGCAGCAGCCGATTCGTCGCGCCCCGGAGCTTGAACGCATGACCGGTCTGAAGGCATTCGCATTTCAACCAGACGGTGTGGCCGGAAATCCTCGTCTCGATGAGCGGAGTCTTTTCAACCAGCCCGGCGATCCGCTGTGCGGCTTCGACAACGTCGTTTCGGGTTACCAGACCCACCAGCTATTCCCTTCATCCTCAAAGACTTGGCCGAACCGTGCATCAGTACGGACCAGCCGTTCGCCCATCTTCAAAATCGATTGCAAAAAATCTTTACTTGGGGGTACCCCCTCCATATATCGCGCGTCCGCTGCCCCATGGGACTTCCAACCGCAAGGCAGCCTTGTCGAAAACTACCCGTTGGAGGTCCCTTGAGTTGCACAAGCATCATCGCCCGCTGGGGCTAGCTTCGATCCCGACAGGCGCCCGGGGGGGTGTCGATATCGCCAAGCAAAATCCGGTTCAGCCGGTGACTTTGCTGCGCCCGCACGCCGCACGGCGAGCTGCCCGATTCTTCATCGAGGAGTTCCCGGGCCGCTCGCTATATGCGGTGAAGGCGAATCCGTCCGCAGAGCTGTTGAAGCTGCTGTGGAGCGAGGGCGTCACCCATTACGATGTCGCGTCGATTGGCGAGATCCGGCTTGTTTCGGAAATACTCCCCAACGCCACACAGTGTTTCATGCACCCGGTGAAGGCGGAGGAAGCCATCGCCGAAGCCTATTTCGAGCACGGCGTGAAGACCTTCAGCCTCGATACGATCGAGGAACTGGAGAAGATCGTCCGCGCCACCGATGGAGCGCAGGATTTGAACCTGGTGGTCCGGATCCGCGTCAGTTCCGAGCATGCGAAGCTTAGCCTCGCATCAAAGTTCGGTGCCGAGCCGGCGGAGCTAAAGCCGCTGCTGATGGCGGCCCGCCAGGCCGCCGATGCGCTTGGCGTTTGCTTCCATGTCGGAAGCCAGGCGATGACTCCGGCTGCTTACGCCGAGGCGATGCAGCGGGTTCGCGACGCAATCGTCGAAGCGTCCGTGACGGTCGATATCGTCGATGTCGGCGGCGGGTTCCCCTCCTCTTACCCCGGAATGGAGCCGCCTCCGCTCGAAACCTATTTCGATGTCATCCACCGCGCATTCGAGAGCCTTCCGATCAGCTACTCGGCGGAGCTTTGGTGTGAGCCCGGCCGCGCGCTTTGCGCCGAATATACCAGCCTCATCGTCCGCGTCGAAAAGCGCCGCGGAAGCGAGCTGTACATCAACGATGGCGCTTACGGAGCGCTGTTCGATGCCGCTCACATCGGCTGGCGGTATCCGGTGCGGCTGCTTCGCGAGAAGCGCTCGAAGGCGAAGGACGTGGCGTTCAGCTTCTACGGTCCGACCTGCGACGATCTCGACCATATGGCCGGGCCGTTTGAGCTGCCCGCGGACATCAAGGCCGGCGACTATATCGAGGTCGGGATGCTCGGCGCTTACGGGTGCGCGATGCGGACCGGCTTCAATGGTTTCGGCGCGGGAACCTTCGAAGTGGTCGACGACGAGCCAATGGCGACGCTCTACGCCAACGGACGCGATGTTCGCACCAGCAACGTCGTGACGCTATAGCAATTCCCCTCCCGGTTTCGGGAGGGGCTTCGCCGCTTTGCGGTATGGGGTGAGGCTGTCCCCCGCACGAAACGACATGCCTTTATCGCAGTCGCAATCGATGGTGCGGCGCAATGGAGCATGAAATGAACCAGGAAGCGAAGATCAACGACACCCGCAAGGCGGAGCTGCTTTCGACGACAGTTGAGCATATCGACATCACCAGCTTCGATGCTCGCCCGATTATCGATTCAATGGGCAAGATGAGCTTCACCAGCCGCGACCTCGCGCGCGCGACGAAGATCTACAACACGATGCTGGAGGACCAGAGCTGCTCGATCATCCTAGTGATCGCGGGTTCCACCTCCGCCGGTGGCTGCATGGACCTGTACGCGGAACTGGTTCGCTCCAACATGGTGGACGCAATCGTCGCCACTGGAGCGACCATTGTCGACATGGATTTCTTCGAAGCGCTTGGCCACAAGCACTACCAAGCCAATGAAATTCCTGACGATGATACGCTTCGTTCGCTGTACATCGACCGCATCTACGACACCTATATCGACGAAGAGCAGCTGCAGGATTGCGACCATACGATCGGCCTGATCGCCGACAGTCTGGAGCCGCGCCCCTACTCGAGCCGCGCGTTCATCCGCGAGATGGGCAAGTGGCTCTCCGAGGGCAACGCCAAGAAGCAGGGCAGCCTCGTCCAGCTCGCTTACGAGAATGACGTGCCGATCTTCTGCCCGGCGTTCACGGACAGCTCGGCTGGCTTCGGGCTCGTCAAGCACCAGGTCGACGCGATGAAGCGCGGCGGCCATTACATGACGCTCGACAGCATCGCGGACTTCCGCGAGCTCACCGATATCAAGATCAAGGCGGGCACCACTGGCTTGCTAATGATCGGCGGCGGCGTTCCCAAGAACTTCACCCAGGACACGGTCGTCTGTGCGGAAATCCTCGGTCACGACGATGTCGAGGTGCACAAGTACGCGGTGCAGATCACCGTGGCGGACGTGCGCGACGGCGCCTGCTCCTCCTCTACACTTCAGGAAGCGGCGAGCTGGGGCAAGGTGTCGACGGCGATGGAGCAGATGGTGTTCGCGGAGGCGACCAGCGTCCTTCCACTGCTGGCCAGCGACGCCTGGCACCGCGGCGCCTGGCGCAACCGCGAGAAGCGGCGGTTCGCCAAGCTGTTCGACTAAACCGCTTCTGCCCTCGGCGGACGGTCTCACCGCCGTTTGTCCGCCAATCGCAATGCTCGTACAGACGGCGCAGGTCCATTCCCGAGGGGGGAATCCCATGCGCCGTCTGCTTGCCTCGATCTCGATTGCACTCGCCTTTGCCACCGCCTCGCCGGCGATGGCCGCGGACGACGGCGGCAAGGACGACAAGCCGAAGATTGAGCTTCCGCCACTGTCCCCCGACAAGAGCATCGATCAGACGGTCGAGGTCAACGGGCGCGCGCTCCGCTACAAAGCGACGGTCGGCCATATCGACGTTCGCGACGACAAGGGAAAGGTGATCGGCCAGGTCGTCTACACGGCCTATACCGTCCCCGGACCGGCGACGGCTCGCCCGGTGACATTCGCGTTCAATGGAGGCCCCGGCGCTTCGTCCGTGTTCCTGAACATGGGCGCGATCGGGCCAAAGAAGGTGGATTTCGGGGTGGCCGGGGATACGCCCTCCGGGTCCGCAGTGCTTCACGACAATCCATACACCTGGCTGGACATGACCGACCTCGTCTTCATCGATCCAGTTGGCACCGGCTTTTCGCGAAGCCTGGTCGATTCCGACGAGACCGCGAAGGACTTCTATGACGCGAAGACGGATATCCAATATCTCAGCCGGGTCGTTTACGACTGGCTGGTCAAGAACGGCCGGCTCACCAGCCGGAAATATCTGATCGGCGAGAGCTACGGCGGGTTTCGGGTGCCGAAGCTGGCCTACGAGCTCCAGAGCCGGATGGGGGTCGGCGTTTCGGGGCTGTTCCTGGTTTCACCCTATCTCGATCCGGCAGCAATCGGCGATGAAACTGCGCTTTCGCCACTTCCATGGATGATCGACCTTCCCGCAATGGCGGCGGGCCACTTCGAGCGCGAGGGCGATCTCACGCCGCAGCACATGGCCGAAGTCGAGAATTATACGCGCACGCAGTTCGTCACCGACTTCCTCGCCGGTCCGAAGGACCGGGCTGCGACCGATCGCCTGTCCGCCAGAGTGGCCGACTATACGGGCCTCGATGCGAAATTCGTGCGGCGGCTGGACGGCCGCATCGACCGGGAGACTTACCTTCGTGAGATCCGCCGCGACACCGGCCAGATCGGGAGCGTCTACGATTCCAACGTTACCGCCTACGACCCCTTCCCCGCTTCCGCGGAGCCTGACTACAACGATCCGCTGCTCGACGGCATCATTGCTCCGACCACTAGCGCTGCCGTCGACTTCATCACCAATCAGGTGGGCTGGAAGGATGACTCACATTACGAAGCGCTGTCCTATGACGTGAACAAGGCGTGGAAGCGGGACAACAGCGATTCACCGGTCACCGACCTTCGCAAGGCCGTCGCCAACGATCCCAAGATGACGGTGATGATCGCCCACGGCTGGGACGACCTCTCCTGCCCCTATTTCGGTTCGAAGCTGATCCTCGACCAGATGCCTCCCGAAGGACCGTTCCAGAACATCCAGTTGCACGTCTATCCCGGCGGGCACATGTTCTACGCCCGCGCAACAAGCGCCGCGGCTTTCAAGCGGGACGCCAGCGCCCTCTACTCACTCGGCCGCTAATCTTGCCAAGGGTCGACTGCTGACGCAGTCTGCCCACCATTTCGGGGGAGGCAATTCCATGCATCCGAGTCCGCTACTTGCGCCGGTCGTCGCCTTGGTCGCCTGGACCATCGTCATGCTATTCTGGATGGCGGCAGCGCGATACCGAATCGTGAAGGGACGCAAGATCCCCGATGGCGCCAGGGGCGATTACCTTGAGAGGGAGGCGCCCGGGCCCGCGCACTGGCCCTGCCACAACTACAATCATCTGATGGAGCAGCCGACGATCTTCTACGCGATCGTCTTCGCGCTGATCCTGATGGGCTTCGATGCACCGATCAACGTTTGGCTTGCGTGGGGTTATGTCGGCTTCCGGGTGCTGCACAGCCTGGTCCAGGCGACGGTGAACAAAGTCGCGATCCGGTTCCCGTTGTTCCTACTCGGCAGCCTCTGCCTTGTCGGGCTGACCACGCACGCCGCCCTCAGGCTGCTTCTGCACGGCTGAGGCACTCCCGGCAAACTTCACTTCGCCGGATCGCTTGATCGACGTCCACCCCACGCGCGGTCCGCGAAGCGCCTGGATCAGCGCCTTGATGACCACGTAATACATCACCTGGCGGTAGCCGATGCGCTGCGGCAGCAGCCATCCGATTAGCCGCCACTGCTCGCGCCGCTCCAAAGCGAAGGCGATAAGTCCCGCGGTCAGGTCGATCGCGGCGAACAAAATCCAGAAGAAGGCGACGTGGGCGAGATCGCCTTTGACGGCCGTGTAGCCATGTTCGTGGATCGAGGTGACCGTGCTGAAAATGCTGACGATCAGGGAGAGGTCGATGACCGGCGAGATGGCGGCGAAGATCAACTGGAACAGGATCGTCTGCGGCAATCCGATCCACGCGAGCCCGCGTGGCCGGTCGGTCAGCAGAATCTGCCGGTGCTTCCATACGCACTGGATGGTACCGAACGCCCAGCGGAACCGCTGCCGCGCGAGCTGGTGAAGCGACTGCGGCGCCTCGGTCCACGCGATGGCGCTCTGATCGTACGCGACGTTCCAGCCGGCGCGCTGGATGGCGATGGTGAGGTCCTGGTCTTCGGCGAGCGTGTCGGGCGGATAGCCGCCGACCTCGAGGATCGCTTTCTTGCGCCAGGCGCCGACCGCGCCGGGAACGACCGTCATGCCGCCGAGCCGGGCCAGCGCGCGCCGCTCGAGATTTTGCGCCGTTACATATTCCAAGGCCTGCCATTTGGTGACGAGATTAACACGGTTGCCGACCTTCGCATTGCCGGCGACCGCGCCGAGCGTCTCGTCCGCGACCAGCCAGCGAGCGAGTCGGGCGATCGTATCGGGTTCGAACTGCGTATCGGCATCGAGCGCGATCACCAGCTCGCCTTTCGCGAGCTCTAGCCCGTGGTTCAGTGCGCGCGCTTTGCCACCATTCTCCAGCTGGATCAGACGCACTCTCGCATCGTTGCCGAAAGTTTCCCGAACGATTTCGCCGGTCCGGTCTTTGGACCCATCGTCGATGACGATGACTTCGAGCTGGACGTTCTCGCTCTGGAGCACCTGACGCACCGATCGCTCGATCACCCGCTCCTCGTTGAATGCCGGAATGAGAACAGTGACGAACGTCCGCGGATCGATCGGCGGCCGCGGCCGCGACGCTTCACGCTTGGCGGAGAGCAAGGCCAGCGCGGTCAGTGCAATCGCGCGGGCTATTCCCAACGTGAGGGCAACCGAGAAGAGAACCTTCAGTGCTTCGATAGTGAAGCTGAGCAATTCGAAAACGGCCAGATCGGTCCGGGCGGCGAGGCGATCCGAGGGAGAAAGCACCGGCATCGCCTGATCTCGCGAAAGTCCCGCGAGCTCGGATACAGGGACGAACGTGTATCCACGTGCGCGCAACTGATCGATGATGATCGGCAGTGCGGCAATGGTCTGCGACCGATCGCCTCCGGAATCGTGAAGCAACACGATGTTCCGGCTGCATTGCGGGTCGGGGCTTTCGTCGCAATTTGCCGGGGCCGAGAAGATTCTCGACAACACATTGTTGACGATCGTGGGGACGCCGGGCCGCTGCCAATCCTCGCTATCCACGTGAAGTCCGACCGAAATGTAGCCGCGATTCTGGGCGTCCAGGACGGGGATGATTTCATCGTTCGTGGTCGGTTCGGCGTCGCCGAAAAACGGCGCTCGAAACAGCTTTAGCGTTCGGCCTGTGAAGGCCTGGAAGAGCCGCTGAGTCGTGTTCAGCTCGAACAGCACTTGAGTCTTGCTGACGGTGGCGAGGTTGGGATGCGTGTAGGTGTGGCTTCCTACCTCATCGCCATCGCTGACTTCCCGCCGGAGAAGTCCCCGGTTGGTGAGCGCATTCTCTCCGACCACGAAGAAGGTTGCGGGGACGTGCTTCGCCTCCAGGATTGACAGGATTTGCGGGGTCCAGCGCGGGTCCGGTCCGTCGTCGAACGTCAGCGCAACCACGCCGGGCCGGTAACCGGTGCGAGTAACTACGAACGACCGCGGCAGCTGGACAAAATCGACGTTGGTGATGAGCCCGTTGGCGCCTCGCTGAACGTGCCTGATCCCTTCGGCCGGAACTGCGGTGATCCGAAGGATTTCTCCCTCGCCCTCGATATCGGGATCGGTTCCGACCGGAAGTTGCTCCAGTCCGGCGATTTGCCGCGGCGGTTTCACGGACCGGCCAAACATCGACCAGAGGCTCGGATCTTCGGCGCCGAGACGCCACAGGGCGATCTGATGGATTCCCGCGCGATCAAGCAGCGACAGTTCGTTATACGCGCTGGCGGCATCCAGCAGCCAGACGGTGTGCGGCTTGCCGCTGTCGTCGGTGTAGGCGAAGCTGCTGTTGCCGCTGGCCCGGTCGAACGATGGTTTGACATCATTGTCGTTTGCCCGCTGCCACGCTTCTTCGACGTTCAGTGGTTCGCCGGATCCGTCGTGCCAGTCATAGGCGTAGTTGCCGATCGTCACGATCGCTTTACCCGCCGGGATCTGGCGTAGCGCCGCAGCCAAATTTCCAGCCCACCACCCCTGGGAAGCGATCGGCCCCGGGGCACTGTCGTTGGAATGCTCGTCATAGGCCATCAGGAAGAGCTTGTCGGAGACGGAAGCAAAGGCAGGGAGGTTCCAATTTTCGCCCACCGGAACGGCGACGGTGACCAGCCATTTGCGCGCGGCAAAGCGCCGCCGCGCTTCCTGAAGCAACTGGAGATAGTGGATGCGGCCGGCGGGGTCGAGTTCCTCGAAATCGAATACCGCGCCCGATGCATGGACCGAAAGCAGAAACGCCTCGAATCGATCGAGGAACGCCTTCCGCAGGCGGGGATCCGCCAGCAAAGCCTCGGCGCCCGCCGGATCGGCTTGTCCGTTGGCGTAATTTTGGACCACGGGGAGGAGTAGAGGCCGATTGGGCGTGGAATCGATGACCGCTCGGGCGTCCGGGTCTGGCGTGACGTTGAACTGGTGCTGCGGACCGACGACGGTCACCCACATGGGCGCCAGCCAGTCGAGATCACCGATGTGTCTTTGCAATGAGGCGGTCGAGCTTTCGTCCCAAGGGACATAAAAGCCGACAGTAAGCGGCTGGCTTTGTCCGGCGGCTGCAAAAGCCTTGATCGTGCTCGCCTTGCGCGGACTCGGCGACTTGGTGCCCAGCAGGCTGGCAATGGCATGATTGATCTGCTTGCCGGCCCGCGCGATCAGGGTCGTCCGCGGCGGCGGCAGCGGGCCCCCATGCTCGAGCGCAACCGGCAGCGGCGCTTCCGTGGGCACCACCCGGATCGTCGCGAACAATGCGGTCGCGGCAAGGATGACCAGCAGCGCGAACAGCGCAATCGCCAGCTTGAAGCGTTTCCGCCTCTGCCCGGAAGGGTCATAGAAGATCGGCCGTTCGACCATCGCGCCTGCCTATGATCGGTAATGCTGAAATGCCAATGACAGTTTCGTCAGCTTTGCTCCGAGGCGGAGCCGACTGCTCGGGCATAGTAGGCACTGCCATGCCTCTCTACGTTCATTGCTCCCTCGAAGAGGGCGCTGAGGTTCTCGCTCGTGAGCAGCGCGTCTTTGGCCCCCTTCGCAATAAGTCGCCCATTTCGGAGCAGAACCAGTGTCTCGATTTCAGGCAGGATCTCTTCCACATGGTGGGTGACCATCAGGATCGTAGTGCCGCCGCGCGCGAGGTCACGCAGGCGGCCAAGAAAGCCAGCGCGGCTGACAGGGTCGAGCCCGGCACAAGGTTCATCGAGGAGCAGGGCCTTCGGTCGATGGACCAGCGCACGCGCGATCAGTACCCGCCTTGCCTCTCCCGTGGAGAGAGTAGCCATGTCGCGCTCTGCGAGATGGTCGGCTCCGATCCTTTCCAGCGCTTCGTTGCTTCGGGCATGCATCTCTTCCGTAAGCGAGTGATTGCGCCATAATCCCCGAGCGGAAAAGAAGCCCGAGGCAACGGCCTCGAAAACCCGCAGCGGCTCATTGCTCGTGAAGTCGCTCTGAAGAGCGGGCGAGACGATGCCGATGAGGCTGCGCAGTTCCGACACAGACCAGCGGCTCTGGCCAAAGACGCGCACCTCGCCGTCGGCCAGCGGATAGAGATGGCGTGAGAGCAGCTGCACCATGGTCGACTTGCCGGAGCCGTTGGCGCCCAGAATTGCAGTGTGCTCGCCTTCAGCGATGGTGAAGGTGAGATTGCGAAGAACAAGAGCGTCTCCGCGCATCACACTCGCGTTTACGAGTTCCAGAAGCGGAGCGGTCATCTTGTGAACCGGGCGGCGAGTTCGACATGAGTCGACCAGCGAAACTGGCCCACCGGCTTCACCCAATCGAGTGAATAGCCGCCATCCGTCAGAACCTTTGCATCGCGAGCGAAGGTCGCCGGGTTACAGCTCACGTAAGCAATTCGAGCCACTGTCGAGGCTGCCAATTCACCGACCTGTCCGGCAGCGCCGGCCCTAGGCGGATCGAGCACAACCGCGTCGAATCGCTTCAGTTCGGCGGAATCGAGCGGACGGCGGTAGAGATCCCGGTGCTCGACAAGCATCGCAGGTGCGGCGCGCTTGAGGGCTGCCGCGCTGTCGCGCGAAGCTTCGGCCGCGTAGCCTGCCCGCGTGGCGAGCGCGAACGTGCCGAGCCCGGCAAACAGGTCCGCGACAGCCGATGAGCCCTCGATACTCTCTCGAACCGCATCGGCCAGCGCCCCTTCTCCGTCCCCAGTCGCCTGGAGAAAGGCACCCGGCGGAAACGCCACCTGGATGCTTGAAAGCGTGACGGTGACCGGAACCGGTTCCCACATTGTCTCGGGTCCGGTGCCGCTGTCGATCGACAGCCGCGCGAGGCCGTTGCTTGTGGCGAAGCCGGTCAGCGCTTCGACTGCAGCGAGCCCTTCCGGCTCCACATTGCGGAGCAGCACGTCCACTCCTTGATCGACCAGCGTCAGCTGCGCTTCCGCGCTTCGATTTCGCGATAGGAGTTTCGAGAAGAGACTGCGAAGCGGCTGCACCAGCGCGAAGAGTTCGGGCCGAAGGATATGACATTCGCGCATATCGATGATCCGGTGCGACTTCTCGGCATTGAAGCCGATCAGGATACTGCCCCCGACCTTCTGCGCCTTCAATGTGGCACGCCGGCGGCTTTTCGGCGGTGACAAATGCGGTTCACGGATCTCGGTTTGTAGATCGTGCTGCGCGAGCGCCCCTTCGATCCTGGAAATCAGATATCCGCGATACGCCTCATCGTCCGCGTGCTGAAGCTGGCACCCGCCGCATTCCGGAAAGTGACGGCATGGCGGCACCTGGTGGTGCGGCCCCGGCTGGAGCGAACCGCTGTCGGACAGGACGTCGCCGGGAACGGCGAACGGCACATGCCGGCTGCACTCGCTGACGCCGTCTCCACGCGCGGCAATTCGAACGATCGGGTCAGCCATTCAGGAGCGCGAGCGCCTGCGGGATTGTTGCGGCGAGATCGTCGGCGATCATCGCCGGGCCGGCAATCTCGGCGGCCCGGCCGTGCAACCACACCGCCGCCGAAGCAGCTTCGAACGCGGGCAGCCCGCGGGCGACCATCGCCGCGACGATCCCCGCAAGCACGTCGCCAGTTCCCGCCGTGGCGAGCCATGCCGGGGCGGGCGGCGCGAAGCCAAGCCGCCCATCCGGCGCCGCAACCAATGTATCGGGTCCCTTGTAGACGACTACACAGTCCGCTTGTTTAGCTGCGGCAAGCGCGCGCTCCGGTTTCGATCCTTCCAGCTTCGGGAACAGGCGCTCGAATTCGCCCCCGTGGGGAGTCAGGACCGCATTGAGGCCGCGCAATTCGCCAACCCTCCCGGCGAGCAACGATAAAGCGTCGCCATCGATTATCATGGGTGCGCCCGCGGCAAGCGCCCGATCGAGCAGATCGCGATTGTCTCTCCCCAGTCCTGGACCAATCAGAAGCGCGTCGATCCGCGGATCGTCGAGCGAACCCCGCTGCCCCTGGACCACTGCAGCAGGAACATTCGGCAGCTGTCTGTCCGACCGGATGCGGACATAGCCCGCCCCTGCCCGCGCGGCAGCGGTTGCGGCAAGCGCAATGGCGCCCGGCATGGCGCCGGCAATACACTCGACCATCCCGCGATCATATTTGTGACCGGTCGGATCGTGCGGAGGAAGCTCCGGAGGCCCGATCTCCTTCCACTCGGACTGAGCGGCAATGCCGATATCGGCAAGCACCACCCGTCCGCATTTCGCCATCGAAGGCATTAGCCGGTGTGCCGGTTTGAGTGCCCCGAAAGTTACGCAGAGATCGAAGCGCGGAACAATGCTGAGTTCAGCACCTGTGTCCGTTTCAACTCCGCTGGGGAGATCGCACGCGACACTGGCGTCGGCGCGATCACTCAGTCTCCAAAGTTGCTTTACAAGAGTGGGTTCCAGTCCACTCCTCAGCCCAGTTCCGAACAGCGCATCAATGAAGAGCGGAGCTGCGGGAGTTTCCTCGGAAAGCGACTCAACATGGCCCTCCCACTGCGATCGCGCCCATTTGGCGGCTTCACTCCTGGGATCAGCCAGGGCCGCAACCCGCACCTTTACGCCCCGCTGGGCGAGGTGACGTGCTGCAACATAGCCGTCGCCGCCGTTGTTGCCCGGGCCGCAGATCACCAGCGCCGGGATTGGTCCTGCGTAACGCAAAGCCGCTTCGGCCAGAGCTGCACCTGCACGTTCCATCAATGTTTCGACGGAAACGGCCTGATCGATCACGGCCTGTTCGGCGGATCGCATGGCCTCTGCAGTCAGGATTGGGCGCCCCATAGCGCGCCTTTAGCGCAGGCCCGTCGCCAGGCGCCACCATTCGCGCGGAACCGCTTCCGCCGCGTCGTCTCGCGCTCGCCCGGTCTCGAAAAGGGCGAAACAGGTGGCGCCGCTCCCCGACATGCGGACGCATTCGACACCGGGTTGAGCACTTAGCCACGCCAGAACGGTCTGAATCAACGGTGCCAATTCTGTCGCAGATTGCTCCAGATCATTTCGACCATCCCGCCAGTTGACGAGCGGCCCTCGGTCGACGCCGTCCCATCTCGCGAACACGTCTACGGTGGACAGCGTAGTCCGGGGATTGATCAGAAGCACCGGGTGCCGGCCAAGCCCAAGGTCGGCCTCAACCAATTGGTCACCCCTCCCCTCGCCGCGCATCGGCTGCGAATAAAGGCAGGGCGCGACATCCGCGCCGAGCTCACGCGCAATCGGCTCGAGCCGTTCGTTCGGCCAATTCAGCCCCCACAGGCGGTTGAGCAGCCGAAGCGCCGCGGCGGCATCGGCCGACCCGCCGCCGATGCCGGAACTCACCGGCAGGTTCTTGATCAGCTCCAGCCTCGCACCACTGGTCGTACCGCTCGCCTCACGCAAAGCCGCCGTTGCATCCAGGGCGAGGTTGCTGCCTGAACCCAGTTCAGCAGCGAAAGGGCCGGAAATTTCGAGAGAAAGATCATTTGCTGACTCGGCTCTCACCTCGTCCCCGTCTTCGCAAAAGACGAACAGCGTCTCGACCCGGTGATACCCGTCCGACATCCTCTCGCGGACATGAAGCGCAAGATTGAGCTTCGCGTAGGCGGTCTCGACGAGATGGCTCAACGCGCGGCAGTCATCTGGGTGAGACCGCTTGCGATCTTCGCCTTGAGCCGGGCCTGGGCATCTCCTTCCGCGGTCGCAAGGGCCGCGCGCCACGCATAGCGGGCTTCGAACCGATAGCCCGCCGTGTAGAGAGCATCCCCGAGATGTTCCTGGATTTCTGACTGCGCCGGATCGCCTGCGGCAGCCTTTTGCAACGTGTCGATGGCATCCTCGATCCGCCCTTGTTTGTAGAGGGCCCATCCGAGCGAGTCGGTGATCGAGGCATCGTTAGGATCGAGCGAACTGGCCTTCACAATCAACGCCTCGGCGGTTTTGGCGTCCTCGCCGTGCTCCAGGTCTGCATAGCCGAGGAAGTTCAGGATCAACGGCTGGTTCGGCGCGATCGCAAGCGCCCTGTCCAGCACCTGCTTGGCTTCCGGCCAGCGATGCGCCGATTCAAGCGAACTCGCCTGAAGCAGCAGCAT
>Ga0207647_10002711_pt1 | contig 13377 bp, 13 predicted proteins | sample KBSCornC2_FD_184295 | JGI IMG/M metagenome (GOLD analysis project Ga0207647, IMG submission 184295) | Corn rhizosphere microbial communities from Kellogg Biological Station, Michigan, USA - C2 (SPAdes) (version 2) | ecosystem: Host-associated > Plants > Roots > Rhizosphere ...
GACGCTCGAGATGGAAGCCTTGCTCCTCGCCCAGCACACAAAGCTTGGTGGTGACCTCACCCGGATAGCCATCTCCCGCGCCTCGCCGGTCGGCTCGATGCAGGCCTGGCGGCCGGCCATGCCGGTCACCCAATGGAGCTGGGTGAAGCCATGATGGTCGCGGGCATCGGCAGCCGAAAAGGCGTGAGCGTTGAAGACGTGCTTGCCGCGATTGAAACCGCTCTGGAAGCGCATGGGCTGGCCATGACGGCGCTTTCCGCACTGGCCACCGCCGCACTTAAGAAGGATGAAGCAGCTATTGCCGCCGCCGGCCGCGCGTTGAACCTTCCGGTCATCATCGTCGATGACGCGGCTCTTCGGGGCGTCTCGGAGGAAACGCTGAGCCACTCCGACCTGTCGCAAGAAGTCGCCGGCACGCCCTCGGTTTCCGAGGCATCCGCCCTTGCCGTGGCCGGCGCCGGCGCAAAACTGCTTCGCCATCGCATCATGCTTGGCCCGGTCACCTGCGCCATCGCCATCAGCGGAGATGCGCCATGACCGTCCATTTCATTGGCGCCGGTCCAGGTGCGGCCGACCTCATCACGCTGCGCGGCGCGCGGCTCCTGGCCAGTTGCCCGGTCTGCCTCCATGCCGGCTCGATCGTCGCGCCGGAACTGCTCGAACACTGCGCGCCCGGCACCAGGCTGATCGACACCGCGCCAATGTCGCTCGACGAGATCGAGGCCGAATATATCGCCGCCCACAAGGCCGGCCAGGATGTCGCGCGCCTGCATTCCGGCGACCTCTCCGTTTGGAGCGCGGTGGCCGAACAGATCAGACGGCTGGAAAAACATGGTATTCCTTACACGCTGACGCCGGGCGTTCCCTCCTTTGCGGCCGCGGCGGCGGCACTTCGCCGCGAGCTGACCATTCCCGAGCTTGCTCAGAGCCTGGTGCTGACGCGCGTTTCCGGCCGCGCCTCGAAAATGCCGCCAGGCGAGACGCTTGCCGGCTTTGGCCGCACCGGCGCGACGCTCGCCATCCATCTTGCCATCCATGCCATCGACCGCGTCGTTGCCGATTTGACACCGCTCTACGGCGCGGAATGCCCGGTCGCGGTCGTCTTCCGCGCCTCCTGGCCGGACGAGCGCATCCTGACCGGCACGCTGGGCACGATCGAAGCGCAGCTGGCGGAAAACCCGATGGAGCGCACGGCGATCATCTTCGTCGGCAGCGCCCTCGCCGCGCAGGATTTCGGCGAAAGCTCATTGTATGACGCCCACTACCAGCGGCGTTTTCGCGGACGGGACGGATTGTGAACGGCAGCGCCAATACGAACGGACGGGCAAATGTGGAGCAGGCGCTGGCGCGGCTGAACTTCAAGCCGCGCGAGCTTGAGCCCGGCCATGTCTGGCTGGCCGGCGCCGGCCCGGGCGATCCCGGCTGCCTGACGCTTGAGGTGCTGGCGGCACTCGGCCAGTGCGACGCGCTTGTCTATGACGCGCTGGTCTCGCCCGACGTTGTGGCGGTCGCTCAAGGCGCCGAGCTTTTCTATGCCGGAAAACGCGGCGGCCAGCCGTCGATGAAGCAGGACGACATCAACGCCCTTCTCGTGCGGCTGGCGCGCGAAGGCCGCCGCGTCGTGCGCCTGAAGGGCGGCGATCCCTATATTTTCGGCCGCGGCGGCGAAGAGGCTTTGGCGCTCGCCGGCGAAGAAATTCCGTTCCGGGTGCTCTCCGGCCTGACCTCCGGTCTAAGCGCTTTGGCCGCGACCAACATTCCCGCCACCATGCGCGGCATCAACAAGGCCGTCATCCTCGCCACCGGCCACGCCGCAGGCACGGATGACGACATCGACTGGACGGCGATCGCCCGTACCGGACAACCGGTCGTCGTCTATATGGGCATGGCCAATCTGCCGGTCATCGCGGCAAAGCTGCTCAGCGGCGGCCTCGCGCCGTCGACACCGGCCGCCGTGATCGTCGCGGCGACCACACCGCAGGAGCGCATCGTCGTCGCCACGCTTGCGACAATCGCCGAGGAGGCCGCGGCCGCCGGACTCGCTTCGCCGGCATTGATCGTCGTCGGCGGCATCGTCGCCATGCGCGCGGCACTGGCGGGCGGCGCATGACGGCGCGCGCGATCATCATCGGCGCGCCGCGCTCCGGCTCGGGCAAGACCAGCGTCACCATCGGCCTGCTGCGCGCGCTTGCCCGGCGCGGCCTGAAAGTGCGGGGCGCGAAGTCCGGACCGGACTATATCGACCCGGGCTTCCACGCCGCAGCTACCGGCCTTTCCGGCGTCAACCTCGACAGCTGGGCAATGTCGCCTTCCCTGCTCAACGCGCTGGCGGCCCAAGCCGCGGACGACGCCGATTACATCATCCTCGAAAGCGCGATGGGCCTGTTCGACGGCATTCCCGCGCCGGAAGGCCGCTCCGGCTCGGCCGCCGATCTCGCCCGGCTCTATGGCTTGCCGGTGCTTCTGGTGCTCGACGTTTCCGGGCAGTCGACCACGGCAGCGGCGGTGGCCAAGGGTTTTGCCACTTACGATCCCGACGTGCGCATGGCCGGCGTTGTGCTCAACCGTCTCGGCAGCGAACGCCATCGGCGGCTGTCGGGCGACGCCATCGAGGCGATCGGCCTGCCTGTGATCGGCGCAATCCTGCGCGATCCGACACTCAACCTGCCGGAGCGGCATCTCGGCCTCGTCCAGGCCGGCGAATACGAGAACCTGATGGCGCATCTCGACCGCTTGGCCGACATGGTCGAGAAATCGCTCGACATCGACGCCATCCTGGCGCTGGCGACCCCGCTGGAGCCTGCGGTCGGCGATTTTGGCGACGCCTTGCAGCCGCCTGGGCAGCGCATTGCGCTGGCGCAAGACGCCGCCTTCACCTTCCTCTATCCGCATGTCGCCGCGCATTGGCACAAGGCCGATGCCGAGATCGTGCCCTTCTCGCCGCTGGCCGACGAGGCGCCCGCCGAGGACTGCGACGTCTGCTGGCTGCCCGGCGGCTATCCCGAACTCCATGCCGGCACGCTCGCGGCCGCAACGAACTTCCAAGCGGGAATGGCGCGCTTTGCGGCGACCAAGCCGGTTCATGGCGAGTGCGGCGGCTTCATGGTGCTGGGCGAAGTGCTGGAAGACGCGGACGGCGGGAGCCACAGGATGCTCGGCCTGCTCGGACATTCGACCAGCTTCGCCAAGCGCAAGATGAACCTCGGCTACCGCGAGGCGCGGTTGCGCGCCGCCTGCCCGCTGGGACCGGAGGGCACGCTGATCCGCGGCCACGAATTCCACTATGCGCAGATGCTTGCCACCGGCAATGACCAGCCGCTGGCCGACCTTGCCGACGGCCAGGGCAACCCGCTCGGCGCCTCGGGCTACCGGCGCGGCCATGTCAGCGGCACCTTCTTCCATGCCATTGCGAGGGGCGCATGAGCGGCCCTTCCGCACCCAGGCAAGTGCTTGACGATATCGGCCTCAGCCTCGTCTTCTTCACCAGGCTGAGATTGCCGTCGAGCGACTTCGGCGGCCGCAGCCTGGCGGATGCTATCTGGGCCGCGCCTTTCGCCGGCCTCGCGGTGGCGATCATCGGCGCGCTCATCTATGCCATCGCCGCCGTCTTCGGCCTGGCCACGGGGCCGGCGACGGCACTTGCCCTCGCCGCGACGATGCTCGTTACCGGCTGCCTGCATGAGGACGGGCTTTCCGATATCGCCGACGGTTTTGGCGGCGGCAGGACGCGCGACAGGAAACTGGAGATCATGCGCGACAGCCGCATCGGCGCCTATGGCGCGGCGGCGCTCGGGGTCTCGCTGCTCATCCGCTGGAGCGCGCTGTCCGAACTCACTGGACCCGGCCACGTCTTCCTGGCGCTGCTCGCCGCGCATGCCGGCTCGCGCGGCCTGTTCGGCGCCTTCATGCATCTTCTGCCGCCGGCCCGCAGCGACGGCCTGTCGGCTGGCGCAGGCACCGTTACCACCGAAACCGCCATTGTCGGCGGTGCGCTCGGCGCGGTGGCGCTGCTGGCGCTCGGCCTCGGCGGCGCGATCGCGGCGCTGATCCTGCTCGCCCTGATCTTCATGGCGTTCCGCGCGCTTTGCCTTAGCCAGATCGGCGGCCAGACCGGCGATACGATCGGCGCGCTGCAGCAACTCGGCGAGATTGCGGTGCTGCTTACTGCATCCGTCTGCCTTTCCTGATTCTTTTTCGGAGACCTTGCCCCCATGAGCTTCAAATCCCTCGATGAACTGCGTGCCGCCTGCCTCGATCTCCCTACCGGCAGCGATGCGGCCGCCGGCGCCGTCGCACGCCGTCAGGACACACTGACCAAGCCGCCGGGCAGCCTCGGCCGGCTGGAAACGATCGCCGCCTGGCTCGGCCGCTGGCAGGGTCGCGACATGCCGAAGCTCGATGCGGTAAAAGTCTTCGTCTTCGCCGGCAATCACGGCGTCACCGCACAGGGCGTCTCGGCCTATCCTTCGGAAGTCACGGTACAGATGGTGGCGAACTTCGCCGGCGGCGGCGCGGCGATCAACCAGCTTGCCCGCATTGCCGGCGCCAAGCTCGATGTCATCCCGCTCGACCTTGACCATCCGACCGGCGATTTCACGCAGGTTCCGGCCATGGACGAAAAGACGTTTCTCGCTGCTGTCTCGGCCGGCTATGACGCGGTGACCAAGGATCTCGATCTCGTCTGCTTCGGCGAGATGGGCATCGGCAACACGACGCCTGCGGCGGCGATCTCCACCGCCCTCTTCGGCGGCGGCGCCGAGAAATGGACCGGACGCGGCACCGGCGTCGACGACGCCGGCCTGCAGCGCAAGGTCGTGGCCATCGAGGCCGGCCTCAAGCGCCATGCCGATTCGTTGTCCGACCCGCTGAAGATCGCGGCCGCCCTTGGCGGGCGCGAGCTGGCCGCCATCTTCGGCGCCACGCTTGCCGCGCGCAAGAACAACGTACCGGTGCTGCTCGACGGCTTCGTCTGCACCGCCGCCGCAGCACCCCTGGCGAGATTGCATCCGACCGGGCTGGCCCACACCATCGCGGCCCATGTCTCGGCCGAAGCCGGCCACCGCCGCCTGCTCGAAGCGCTCGGCCTGCCGCCGCTGCTCGATCTCGGCATGCGGCTCGGCGAAGGCTCCGGCGCCTGCCTTGCCGTCAACATCGTTCGTTCGGCACTGGAATGCCACGCGAAGATGGCGAGCTTCGCCGAGGCCGGCGTTTCGGAAAAATAAGAATCGGTCCAAATTTCAACACTGTTGAAACATCGAAATAACGTCATCTCGGTTATTCCATGAGACATAGATGTCACGCGGGAGGTCGATCGATGTATTTGAAGTTTCTAATATCCACTGCAATTGTTGTTGCCGCAGCTTCACCGGCCTTGTCTCAGGATCAATATGTTCGCCCGCTTCGCCCGGGCGACGACGGGTCGGCCAGGATCCAATCGTCGATCTCGATGACCTTTCCGGTCAAGGATGACGACGACGCTGCCGCGCAGCAGCAGGTCGCGCTTCGCTCCTTCTACAAGGCCGCGGCGGGCAGTTGCGCCATGGTGCTCGAGACCGTCGCCGATGCGTGCGAGATTGCCGGCATGACGACCAATCTCAATGCGCGAGACCGCAACCTTGGCGGCTACGGCGCATCGCAGATCACGGTGAGCGGCCAGATCACGATGAAGGTCAAGTTCAAGGCGAACCTCGGCAAGACGGCGCAGTAGGACCAAATTAGGCGCGTCTTTATCCCGAAACCCTGCTTGGAGACATGCTTTTAATGCATGTCGCCCAGAAGTGCGCAGCGTTCTGGGACAACGACATGCATAAAAACAAAGACTTAAAGCGTGTCGCCTGAATCCGTTTCAGCGCGACACGCTTTAGTGCCAGTCCCGCCTGGGAGCGAACCCCAGGCGACGTTTAAAAACCTTGGATCGCGGCGCGGCTTCCATTGGCCGAGAATGCCCCACGACTGTTTCCAGCCGCGGGGCATCGGGAGGGTTCTCGATAGACCTGTGGTCAAAGGTTGGCGAGCAACTCGTTGACGCGGCTTTCCATGTCGGCAAGCGCGGCATCGACGTCCTTTTGGCCAGTGATTGCAGCGCTCATTTCTTCGCCGATAATGTCCTGGATCGCAAACTGGCGCTGCACTGCGGACGGCAGCGGCCTGCCGAGATCGGCGACTGCGGCGATCGTATTGCGATGCGGCAGTGCCTTGAAGGCGTCCGAGCTGATGATGGCTTTGTATGCCGGCAGGTGACCGGTCCGCGACCAATCGAAGTCGTTGTCCGCGAAGAACTTCAGGAACTTGCCGATGGCCGCGGTCTGTTCGGGTGTGCGGTCCTTCTGCGAGACTGCCCAGGTGTGGCCGTCGGCATATTGCGCATGGGCGCCGGCAAACAGCTGCGGATACGGATAGACCGCATAGCCGCCCTTGTTGAGGGCCGTGCCTTTGGTCTCGGACTGGGCGTTGTTGTCGCCGACGACCCACGTGCCGTTAAGCTGCACGCCGCCTTCACCGGCAAGGAAGGCATTGATCGCGCCGCCGTAGTCGAGGTTCTTGGTCGTGTAGCCCTTGTCGAAGATCGCCTTATACATCTCGACGACCTTCTTGGCTTCCGGCGTGTTCAGCTTCACATGCTTCGGATCGGCAAAGAAGTCGGAATCCTGCTGGAAGAGATAGGTGTAGAGGTTGCGCGTGTAGAGTGCAGTCTCATTGGCCAGGTTCTGGACGAAGTAAGGTTTTCCGGTCTTCTGCTTGAACTGCTCGGCCTGGGAAAGCAGTTCCTCTGGCGACTTGGGAAGGATCGGGGTGCCGTCGGCATTGACGAGGCCAGCTTGTTTGAAGAGGTCCATGTTGATGTGATAGAGCATCGTCCAGCTGTCGATCGGCAGGCCGTAGATCTTGCCGTCCTTGGTGGCGCCGTTGCGCGCCGCGTCCGTGAAGGCGTCGGGTGTGACGCCAACGGACTTCAAGAGATCGTCAAGCGGCATCAACAGCCCCTTGGACTGGTAGTCCGAAAGCGCGGATTCATGGATCGTGACGATGTCGGGAGCATCGCCCGACGCAAACTGCGCGGTCAGCTGGTCATAGCCAGGCCATTCCACGGTGGTGACATTGACGTGCACATCGGGATTGTCGGCGTTGAACTTGTTGATCAGCGAGGTGATGATCCCGCATTCGCCAACGGCCTTGGCGACATCGGTGTTGCTGCCGAAATCGGCATCGCAGGCACCGAAAAAGCGCTGCAGGGTCAGTTCCGTCGCGGCAAACGCCGGGTTTGCCAACGCCATTACGCCTGCAGAGACTGCCGCAAGCAGGACTCTCTTTATTTTCATGTCAGCTCCTCCTACTGAGTTTCCGCCATTCCACCTTGGATTGGCTTCATGCATTCCATCGCTGCGGCCCATCCCTGCCGCCAGGCAATTTTCGCTATCGCACCGCAGCGCCGGAGACGGCCGTGACGATGTATTTCTGGAAGAACAGGTAGACGATCAGGATTGGCGCACCGGCGAACACTGCCTGCGCCATCAGGAAGCCGATGCCTTCGGACTGCGCGAAATTGGTTTGTGTCGAGGCCATGCCGACCGTCAGCGTGTACATATCCTTCTTGGTTGCCGAGATCAGCGGCCACAAGTAGTCGTTCCACGCGCCGAGGAAGGTGAAGATGCCGAGGGTTGCCTGAGCGGGCACCGTGAGCGGCAGAAGCACCTTCCAGAAAATCCTGAACCGGCTGGCGTTATCCAGCAGGGCGGCTTCGTCCAGTTCCTTCGGGATGGCCTTGAAATACTGGGTCATCAGGAAGACGCCAAACGAAGCCGACAGGCCAGGGAGAATGAGCCCGTGATAGCTGTTGTGGAAGTTCAACATGCTGAATATCTGATGGCGGGCCACAAGCACGGCCTGTTCCGGAACTGCCAGGCCGAAGAGCACGATCACGAACAGGACATTTCGGCCGGGGAAGTTCAGCCGTGCAAAGCCGTAGCCGGCTAGCGACGACAGGATCAGCGTTCCGAGTGTCAATCCGCCCGAGACTATGATGCTGTTGAACACCCAGACGAACACTGACGATGTGGCGATGGTGTTGATGTAGTTCTTGAGCGTGTAAGGCGCCTGAAACACCGAATTCGGATTTGCCATCAGCTCGGCATTTTCCTTGAGCGACAGGCCGATGACCCACAGAACCGGCGCGATCATCACGATGGAAAGCAGGATGACCAGAGCCAGCAACACGCGGTCGCCAAATGCGCGTCCCCTGATGGAAATCGCTGGAGCCCTCATGTCATATCCGCCTTGTTGCGTGTGACGAGGTACTGGGCCATGGCCGCGATCAGGATTAGGACGAACAGGATTTCCGATGCCGCGGCACCCATACCCAGATCCCAGCGACGGAATGCGGTGTCATAGATGTAGAGCACGATCGGTTTGGTCAGGTTGTTCGGACCGCCGCGTGTCATCAGCCAGGCCTGGCCGAAGAGCTGAAACTGCAGCACGATCTGGACGATGACCACCAGGATGAAGGTGCGTTTGATCGACGGCAGCGTGATCGAGCGCAGTGTCTGCCAGCGATTGGCATTGTCCAGGGCGGCCGCCTCGTAAATGTCCTGCGGAATCTGCTGGAGGGCCGAGAGAAAAAGCATCATCGGCAACCCGATGCACCACCAGACGGTGGCAATGGCGATGCCGATCATCGCAAGGTCCGGGTCGGAAATGAAAGCCGGGGCGGTTGCGCCGAACCATCCGTAGATCGTCGACAAAAGGCCGACATTCGGGATGAACACGATGCGCCAGATCAGCGTGACGATTGTGACCGACAGCACCGAGGAAGAAAAGAACAGGGTACGCAGCACGGCGGCAGAGCGAGTGCGGCGGTTGAGACAAAGCGCCAGGAAAAGACCGATCAACGCCAGCGAGGGCACCGTCAGAAGCACGAAGTAGAAGGTGTTCCAGACCGACTGCAGGAACACCTTGTCATGAAACAGCCTTATATAGTTGCCGAGGCCGACGAAGTTCCCGGACGAGAAAGTGTCGGCCTTATGGAAACTCAGCCACATTCCCCAGAACAGCGGGACGAGCAGCAGCGTCGTGAAGAAGAACAGGAACGGCGCAACGAAAATGAAGTTTCGCCATTGCGGCGCGTAGATATCGACGCTTGGGATTCTGGCGCTCGCGGCTGAAATCGCGGGTTGCGGCATCGTGGGCCGGTCATCCATATCAGACCTCCGCCGCGTGCCAGGCGCGGCCGGCCTTGTTGAACAGATGCGATTTGCGACCGTCGAAGGCGAGCCCGACCTTGTGACCGACCGCAACGCGGCTATTGCCGACATCCGAGCCGACAATCTGCTGGCCATTGCCCAGCCGGGCGTAGATCAAGGTGCGCTCGCCGAGCCGCTCGAGCACATCTACCATGCCGTCGGCATTGCCCTGTCCAGCGGGAACGATGCGGACGTCCTCCGAACGGATGCCGAAAGTGTATTCGTCATCGCTCAACTGGCCGGAGGCGATCTCGGTCTGAACCGACATACCGCCCGCAAACCTGGCCGTGGCATTCCCATTCGATCTGTCGAGCGTCACCTCGACAAAATTCATGGCGGGTGCGCCGACGAAGCCCGCGACGAATTTGGTCGCGGGGCGTTCGTAGATCTCCATGGGAGAGCCGATCTGCTCGATCTTGCGATTGTTCATGACGACGATGCGGTCGGCGAGCGTCATCGCCTCGACCTGATCGTGGGTGACGAAGATCATCGTCGATTGCAGGCGCTGGTGAAGCTGGGCAAGTTCGATGCGGGTACGGGTCCGCAAGGCCGCATCGAGATTGGAGAGCGGCTCGTCGAACAGGAAGGCCTTCGGCTCCTTGACGATCGCACGGCCGATGGCGACGCGCTGGCGCTGGCCGCCCGAGAGTTGGCCCGGCTTGCGCTCGAGCAAGTGCGGCATTTCGAGGATGCGGGCGGCCTCGTTGATCCGCTCGTCGATGACCCCGCGCGACATGCCGATATTCTCAAGCCCGAATGCCATGTTGTCGCGCACGCTCATATGCGGATAAAGCGCATAGGACTGGAACACCATGGCAATGCCGCGCTTGCCCGGCGGCAGATGATCGATACGTTCGTTGTTGATGGCAATCTCGCCGCTGTCGACCGTTTCGAGGCCCGCGATCATTCGCAGAAGCGTCGATTTCCCGCAGCCGGACGGTCCGAGAAACACGATGAATTCGCGAGCCTCGATGGAGAGTGACAGGTCGTCCAGCACCGTCATGGCACCGAAATGCTTGCTCACATTCCTGATCTCGATATGGGCGGTCACGTCGACGCTCCTCCTCAGCGCATGCTCGACGATGGCGCCTGAAGTCAGAGCTTCAGGCGGATCATCTGGTAAGAATAGGCCGGTAGCGACAGGCTCAGCTTGCCGTCCGCTGTCGAGGCGCCACGCCCCTTCCTGGGTATGACATTGCCGGGGTTCTGCGCCGAGTTGACGGCTTTGAGATCCGCGTGCGCCATCAGCTGATGGTCAACGATGTCAGCCGCCCCGAAACCGGCGACCTCGATCACGGTTTCGATTTCCTCACTCGAATGGCGGTTGATGGCAAAGAAGGTGACATGTCCGGTTTCCGTGTCATGCACGCCAGCGACGTCGACATAGGAAACATCGCCCGCGACGGTGGATTTGTAGGTCGGGCTTTCCACCTTGAGATCCAGCGCATTGCCGCGGCCGTGGAGCGAGGCAAAGAGATAAGGATAGAAGATCGTCTGGCGCCATGCCGGGCCATTGGGAACGGTCATGATCGGCGCGATGACGTTGACCAGTTGCGCCAGGCACGCGATCTTGACCACGTCGGAACGACGAATGAAGGTGTTGAGGATTAGGCCGACCTGCAGCACGTCCTCGAAATTGTAGATGTCTTCGAGCAACGGCGGCGCGAAAGGCCAGCCGTCATTGCCGCCAAGGATGTTCTTGTCCTGCTCCTTGGAATGGTACCAGACGTTCCATTCGTCGAACGAGATGTAGACCTGCTTGTTGGAGCGCTTCTTGGCCTTGATATAGTCAATGACGCCGGCGACAGAGACGATGTAATCGTCGAGCTTCTTGCTCATGGCGAGATAGTTCGGCGCGTCATTGGCTTCGTTTTCGAAATACATGTGCAGCGAGATGTAATCCACCTCGTTGTAGGTGTGGTCGAGAACGGTCGCTTCCCATTCCGGATAGGTCGGCATCTTGGCATTTGAAGAGCCGCAGACCACAAGCTCGAGTGATTTGGAGAAGGCGCGCATCGCCTTGGCGGTCTCGTGGGCCAGGCGGCCATACTCGTCGGCGGTCTTGTGGCCGATCTGCCAGGGGCCGTCCATTTCGTTGCCAAGACACCACAGCTTGACGTCAAAGGGCTCCTTGCGGCCGTTGGCGATGCGCTTGTCGCTCCACTCGCTGCCGCCGGGATGATTGGTGTATTCCAGAAAGTTGCGGGCCTCATCGAGGCCGCGCGAGCCGAGATTGACGGCAAGCATCATCTCGGTGTTGGCTGAGGCGCACCAGTCGGCAAATTCATGGAGGCCGACTTCGTTGCTTTCCGACGTGTGCCAGGCCAGGTCGAGGCGTACCGGGCGCTCTTCCTTGGGGCCGACGCCGTCCTCCCAATTGTAAGCGGACACGAAATTGCCGCCGGGATAGCGGACGATCGGAACATTGAGTTCCCTGACGAGATCGATGACGTCCTGACGCATGCCATTGGCATCCGCAGTCGCGTGGCCGGGCTCATAGATACCGGTGTAAACTGCCCGCCCAAGGTGCTCGATAAAGGATCCATAGAGCCTCGGATCGATTTTCGATACAACATAACGCGGATGCGCCGTAACGGCCGCCTTCATGCATTTCCTCCAACTATATCACAAATGATGATTTAAATCATCTTGTGCGATATCAAAAGGAAGCGGCATCCATTCGTCAAGTGAAAACCACCAAATGTCTGACAATTAGCTGCCGGCTTCGGCTAGAGATTAAGGCAACAAACTGAAATCACTGCACTATTTTGAAAACCCGACTTGATGATATGATCCGGTTTTGATTCTGAGCAGGATGTCCTGATCGTAATTTCCAAATCCCTTGCCGAAAATGTTGATCCCGCCCGGGCGCTTGGCATCGTCCTTGACGCCGATACGGACCCGGATTGAATGATGGCCCGTGAGGTCGAGGGCAGCGAGGTTGGTTTCGGAAATCCTGACACCGTCGACATAGGTGCCGTCAGTGGAAATTCGCCAGTTCTTCAGCTTGCCATATTGCGAGCCCTTGAGCTTCCACCAGGGAGGCGTGAAGACGCCGCGCTTGTCGCCGAAATCGCCGGGTGACGTCCACGTCCCGGCATCGACGCCATTGATCGTCAGCGTAATGTCGGAGGGCCAATCGGCGCTGGTGCCGGGCACTTCCGAAGACAGCTCTACCGCCAGTTCCAGTTCAGTGATCTCTGCATTGGCGAGCTTGGCATTATTGGGGAACTGGTATTCGACAAAGCCGCGCGTGAACCACAACAGTCCAGCCTTCATACGATCCGGATCGAGGAAAGTGTTGGGCACATCGAGCAGACCGATGATCCCATCCGGCGAACAAAGACCGCAGGGCGCCGTGACCTCGAATCCGGTGTAAAGCCCGATCGGCATCGACACTTCGATAGAGTCGTTCTTGATCGCACGATACTCGCTCTTGAAGACCACGAGCACTTCCTCGGCGGTCGGATAGCAGATCTTCTGGCTACCCTTCTTCGCCTTCTGGTTCTCGGTGCGGATCAGGCCGGCATCCTCGAGCACCTGGATATTGGTCGAGACCGTCGATTGCGGCAGCGACAGCATGGCGGCGATGTCGTTGACATTCATCGGCCCCTTCTCATGCAGCAGTTTCAGCATCGAGATGCGTGCCGAAGAGGCCAGCCCCTTGAGGACGGCAATGCCCTCCTCGGGTTCGATCATCAAGAAATTGCGACTCATCGATTTGCCAGCCTACGCAATCTATATCCGAAATCAGCTTGTATATCGGGATATTTGATCCAATCAATGCGCTAGCGGGGCGCCATGTTACTTTTTAGCGTGATCGACCACGGTCGAGGCGATTGCCATCAGCCGCAAGATCACCGTTCGTGTGCGGCTGGTGGATTCCAGCTTGCGCTAATACTGAAGCAAATCGGCTTAAATTTATCTAAATTTAGCGGATTTGACGACTGCACTGATCTGACGCCGGATCAGTTAAAGATCATCATATCAATAATTGCGGGTGATTGTGATTAGCATCACAGATCAAACTCCGACGCCATGCCAAATCATACCTCGTTATTATTCCAGTATTGAGGTTTCTTCAGAAACGGAGGAAGTCATGGCTCGTTCGATTAGAGTACTCTACCAAGGGATGAAAGGT
>Ga0207647_10002713_pt1 | contig 13371 bp, 11 predicted proteins | sample KBSCornC2_FD_184295 | JGI IMG/M metagenome (GOLD analysis project Ga0207647, IMG submission 184295) | Corn rhizosphere microbial communities from Kellogg Biological Station, Michigan, USA - C2 (SPAdes) (version 2) | ecosystem: Host-associated > Plants > Roots > Rhizosphere ...
CCTATGTCACCGAGGACCGCAAGCAGCTCGGGCTGATCCTCGCCGACGACGTCCGCAAGAACATCACGCTCGCCAGCCTCGACCAGGTCGCGCCTAACCGGGTGATCGACGACATCGCCGAGCTGAAGGTCGCCAGCGACTACCGCAACCGCATGCGCATCCGCTGCTCCGACGTCTACCAGGAGACCGGCCAGCTCTCCGGCGGCAACCAGCAGAAGGTCGTCCTGTCGAAATGGCTGATGACCGACCCCAAGGTGCTGATCCTGGACGAGCCGACAAGGGGCATCGACGTCGGTGCCAAATACGAGATTTACTGTATCATCAACGAGCTGGCGGAAGCCGGCCGCGGCGTCGTGGTGATCTCCTCGGAGATGCCCGAGCTGCTCGGCATCTGCGACCGCATCTGCGTCATGAACGACGGCGCCTTCGTCGGAGAGTTCAAGGGCGCCGAGGCGACGCAGGAGAAGATCATGCGCGCCATCATGCGCAACCAGAGAAGCAACGGAAACGGCGTGCCTGAGGCCGCGGAGATGGGAGGATTGCAGCCATGACCGACAAGACGGTTTCGCTGCCCGAGGAGCGCCGGCACGGCAGCTTCATCAAGAACAATTTGCGCAATTACGGCATGCTGATGTCGCTGATCGCGATCATGCTGTTCTTCCAGGTCATGACCGGCGGCACGCTGCTCCAGCCGCTCAATTTGACCAACCTGGTGCTTCAGAACAGCTACATCGTCATCATGGCGCTCGGCATGCTGCTGGTGATCGTCACCGGCCATATCGACCTCTCGGTCGGTTCGGTCGCGGGCTTCGTCGGCGCGGTGGCCGCCGTGCTGATGGTGACCTGGAAGGTCGACTACACGCTGGCCTTCATTGCCTGCCTGCTGCTGGGCGCCGCGATCGGTGCGGCGCAGGGCTATTGGGTGGCCTATTTCAAGATTCCGTCCTTCATCGTGACGCTGGCCGGCATGCTGGTGTTCAAGGGCCTTGCGCTTGCGGTGTTGCAGGGCCAGTCGCTCGGGCCGTTCCCGGCGACCTTCCAGAAACTGTCCTCGGGCTTCATTCCGGAGATCCTGCCCGAGGCCGGCACGCTGCATCCGACCTCCATGCTGATCGGTGCCTTGCTCGCGCTCGGCCTCGTCTATGCCAGCGCCAAGGGAAGGTCGCGCGAGCAGTTACACGGCATCGAGGTCGAGCCCTACGCGTTCTTCCTCGGCAAGAGCATCCTGCTGGCCTGCGCCGTGCTCTATTTCACCTATCTGATCGCCTCGCATCGCGGCCTGCCCAACGTGCTGGTGATCATGACCGCGCTGATCGCGCTCTACGGCTTCGTCACCCGCCGCACCGTGATCGGCCGGCAGGTCTACGCAGTCGGCGGCAACGCGAAAGCTGCAAGCCTGTCGGGCATCAAGACGGAGCGGCTGACCTTCTTCACCTTCGTCAACATGGGCGTGCTGGCCGCGCTCGCCGGCCTCGTCTTCGCCGCGCGTCTCAACACCGCGACGCCGAAGGCGGGCTTGGGCTTCGAGCTCGACGTCATCGCCGCCTGCTTCATCGGCGGCGCCTCGGCCTATGGCGGTGTCGGACGCGTCGGCGGCGCCGTGGTCGGCGCCATGATCATGGGCGTGATGAACAACGGCATGTCCATCCTCGGCATCGGCATCGACTATCAGCAGGTCATCAAGGGCCTGGTGCTGCTGGGGGCCGTGTGCATCGACGTGTATAATCAGCGGCGATGACGCTGCGTAGTCGTAGGGTGGGCAAAGGCGCGTAAGCGCCGTGCCCACCATCTTTCCACGATCGCGCGAGAAGTGGTGGGCACGCGTCCACCTTCGAGCTACGGCGGCCGCTTTGCCCACCCTACGGCAGTCGCGACTGCGTCGCCGCCGGAAGCCCTCGACGCCTCGCGCTTGAATGCGTCTTGTCGAAGACACCCGCAAATCCGTACAGGAAGCGCGCCGGCTCGGCATCGACGTTTCTTCGGCGTTTGTTCCGCGCGACTTCCCGTTCGGGTGAGCTATTGCTCACTCGTTGGGTATATGATCGAATGGCCGGATGGACCAAAGTCGGCCGAAACCCGATCTCATCATCTTCGATTGCGACGGCGTGCTCGTCGACAGCGAGCTATTGAGCTGCCGGTGCCTGTCCGAGGTGCTGGCCGAATTCGGCTTCGCGCTCAGCGAAGAGCAGGCGCTCGAGCTGTTTCTCGGACGCAGCACCAAGGCGATCGAGCAGCATTACCGTGATCTCGGGCAGGTCGTGCCGGATGGCTTTCTGCCGCGCCTGAAGTCGCGCGTGCTGGAGACGTTTGCCGCCTCGCTTGAGCCGATCCCCGGGGTCGGGGCGGTGATCTCCAAACTCACCACGCCGTTCTGCGTGGCCTCGTCCAGCGACATCGACCGCGTCTCGCTTTCGCTCGATGTCACCGGTCTTCGGGCGCATTTCGGCGCGCGGCTCTACACTGCGCAGATGGTCAGGCACGGCAAGCCGGCGCCGGATCTCTTCCTCCACGCGGCGGCGCAGATGGGCGCGGAGCCCCCGCGCGCGCTGGTGATCGAGGACAGCGTCAGCGGCGTGCAGGCGGGCAAGGCGGCCGGCATGACCGTCTGGGGATTTGTCGGCGGCAGCCATTATCGCGCCCGCGACGGCCGCGCTATATTGTCCGCCGCCGGGGCCGATCGGGTCTTCTCGCGCATGAGCGATTTCTGGGAGGCGTGATTTCAGCCATGGCCGCCGAGAACGACAAATCGAGACTCGACGACGCCGCGCGGGCCGGCTGGCTCTATTTCATCGCCGGCCACACCCAGGACGAGATCGCGAAGATGCTCCAGGTCTCGCGCGCCTCGGCGCAGCGGCTGGTCTCGCTCTGCCTTGCCGAGCGTCTCATCACCTTCAGGCTCGAACATCCCATCGCCGCCTGCATGGAATTGGCGGCGCGCCTGAAGCAGCGGTTCGATCTCGTCCATTGCGAGGTGGTGCCGGAAGATCCCGCCGCGCCGCAGGCGACCGCCGGTATTGCCGAGCGCTGCGCCAACCTGCTCGACTCCACGCTGCGCTCGGAGACCCCCGTCATCGTCGCGCTCGGCACGGGGCGGGCGGTGCGCGCCGCGGTCGAGCGCGTCACGCCGATCGACCGGCCCAATCACCAGATCGTCTCGCTGGTCGGCAACATCTCCGCCGACGGTTCGGCAAGCTTCTACGACACCGTCGGCCGGCTCGCCGACCGTACCGGCGCGCGGCACTACCCGATGCCGCTGCCGTTCCTGATGTCGTCGGAGGACGAACGCAACAAGATGGTGCGCATCGAGCCGATCGCGAAGGTGAAGGCGGTCGCGGCCAAGGCTGATTTACGCCTCGTCGGCATCGGCCAGATGGACCAGAAGGCGCAGGTCCATGTCGACGGCTTCGTCACCCGCGACGAATTGTTCGAGATGATGCGCCTGGGGGCGATCGGCGAGATCACCGGCTGGGCCTATGACGCCAAGGGCCGCATGCTCAAGGCCGGCACCAACAAGCGCCTCACCAGCATTCCCCCGGAAGTGCCGGCCAAGACCACGACCATCGGCGCCGCGGTCGGCGCCGCCAAGGTCCCGGCGATCGCGGCGGCGTTGAGCGGAGGCCTGATCAACGGCCTGATCACGGACGAGGCGACGGCAAGGGCGATTTTGGAGCGCTGAGGCGGGGTAGCGCTTCCAGCGTCAGCGAGGCGAATGGTCTCTCCACCCACATCGGTGTCATCGTCAGCGAAGGCGGACGATCCAGTACGCCGCGGCCACGCTTGGGGCAAACCAATAGACGTCACGGCGTACTGGATGCCCCGCCTGCGCGGGGCATGACACTGGGTGTGGGCGATAGCTCGGCGCCTCACCAGCATTCGCGCCGGAAGTGCCGGCGAAGGCCACGACCATCGGCGCCTCGGTCGGCGCTGGAGCGCTGAGGCGCGGGATTTCGCTGCTCGCGCCGCTGTCATCGTCCGCGAAGGCGGACGATCCAGTACGCCGCGGCCACGCTTGAGGCAAACCAATAGACGTCACGGAGTACTGGATGCCCCGCCTTCGCGGGGCATGACAGCGCGGGTGAGGCTACACCTCCATCCTCACTCCCTCCCGCACCGCAGCACTCATAAGTTGCCAAAACGCCCGCGCGCCTGCTTGACAATCCTCCGTCCGTGAGGTGAACATACGCCCAACGCGTGAGCATATGCTCAAAACGCGAGTTTGAGGGAGGTCACCGTGAAATACGTCCTCGGCGCCGTTTGCGGCGCATCCGTGCTGCTGGCCGTCCCCGCGATGGCCGAAACCACCCTGACGATCGCCACCGTGAACAACGGCGACATGATCCGCATGCAGGGGTTGACCGGTGAATTCACCAAGCAGAATCCAGACATCACCGTGAAATGGGTGACGCTGGAGGAGAACGTGCTGCGCCAGCGCGTCACCACCGACATCGCCACCAAGGGCGGCCAGTTCGACGTGCTGACCATCGGCACCTACGAGGTGCCGATCTGGGCCAAGAAGGGCTGGCTGGTGCCGCTCGCCAATCTCGGCGCGGATTACGACGTCGCCGACCTCCTGCCCAAGATCAAGGATGCGGTCTCCGTCGACGGCAAGCTCTACGCCGCGCCCTTCTACGGCGAGAGTTCGATGGTGATGTACCGCACCGACCTGTTCGACAAGGCCGGCCTGAAGATGCCGGAAAACCCGACCTGGGATTTCGTGATCGACGCGGCCAAGAAGCTCACCGACAAGAGCGCCGGCACCTACGGCATCTGCCTGCGCGGCAAGGCCGGCTGGGGCGAAAACATGGCGTTCCTCTCGGCGATGGCCAATTCCTACGGCGCGCGCTGGTTCGACGAGAAGTGGGAGCCGCAGTTCAACACGCCGGAATGGAAGACGACGCTGACGACCTACGTCAATGTGATGAAGGAAGCCGGCCCTCCCGGCGCGAGCTCCAACGGCTTCAACGAGAACCTGGCGCTGTTCAACGCCGGCAAATGCGCAATGTGGATCGACGCGACGGTCGCGGCGTCCTTCGTCACCAATCCCAAGGAGTCCAGGGTCGCCGACAAGGTCGGCTTCGCGCTGGCGCCCAACACCGGGCTCGGCAAGAACGCCAACTGGCTGTGGGCGTGGAGTCTCGCGATCCCTGCCGGCTCGAAGAAGTCGGACGTCGCCGAGAAGTTCATCGCCTGGGCGACCAGCAAAGACTACACCAAGATCGTGGCGGCGAAGGAGGGCTGGGCCAATGTGCCGCCAGGCACGCGCACCTCGCTCTACCAGAACCCTGAATATCTGAAGGTCGCGCCGTTCGCGAAGCTGACGCTGGCCTCGATCGACGCCGCCGATCCGAACAAGCCGACGGTGAAGCCGGTGCCTTACGTCGGCGTGCAGTATGCCGCGATCCCCGAATTCCAGGGCATCGGCACGCAGGTCGGCCAGCAGTTCTCGGCCGCGCTTGCGGGATCGATGACGGTCGATGCCGCGCTCACCGCGGCGCAATCCGTGACCGAGCGCGAGATGAAGCGCGCCGGCTACATCAAGTGAACCCGAGCTCTCCCTCCTGAGCTCAAACTGGCGGCCATCCACCAGCCCAGCCCCGGCGGATGGCCGCCTTCTTCCCCAAGAGGAGAAGTCAGGGATGGCAACCCGGCAGACGCAGTTTCTGGCGCGCGCGCTCCTGACCCCGGCCGTCGGGCTCCTGTTCATCTGGATGATCGTCCCGCTCGCGCTGACGCTCTATTTCTCGACGCTGCATTACAGCCTGCTCGATCCCGGCTCCGAGGCGTTCGTCGGGCTTGAGAATTTCCGTTACTTCCTCACCGATCCTGCCTTCCTGGCTTCGCTCCAGAACACCCTGGTGCTGGTCGGCTCGGTGCTGGCGCTGACCATCCTGCTCGGCATTCCGCTGGCGCTGTTGATGGACCAGCCGGTGATCGGCCGCAACATCGTGCGGCTGATGGTGATCGCGCCGTTCTTCGTGATGCCGACGGTGAGCGCGCTGGTCTGGAAGAACCTGTTGATGCATCCGGTGTCCGGCTTGTTCGCCTGGCTCGCCAAGCTTGTCGGGCTGACGCCGATCGACTGGTTCACCGACGCGCCGCTGCTCGCGGTGATCCTGATCGTGGCCTGGCAATGGCTGCCGTTCGCGACGCTGATTTTGCTGACCGCTTTGCAATCGCTCGACGAGGAGCAGAAGGAAGCCGCCGAGATGGACGGTGCCAGCGCGCTCTCGTCTTTTATCTACATCACGCTGCCGCACATGGCGCGTCCCATCACGGTGGTGATCCTGATCGAGACCATCTTCCTGCTCACGGTGTTTGCCGAGATCTTCGTCACCACGGGCGGCGGGCCGGGCCTTCAGACCACCAACATCGCCTTCCTGATCTATTCGCAAGCGCTGATCCAGTTCGACGTCGGCAGCGCGTCGGCCGGCGGGCTGGTCGCCGTCGTGATCGCCAACATCGTCGCCTTCTTCCTTGTCCGCATCGTCGGCCGCAACCTGGAGGCTTGAACAATGGCGCGGAAGGAAACGACGCAGCGGGTGGTGATATCGACGATCGGGGCGTGGTTCTTCGGCTTCCTGATCTTCTTCCCGATCCTCTGGATGGTGCTGGCAAGCTTCAAGACAGAGCTCGAGGCCTTCGCCATTCCGCCGTCCTTCCTGTTCTTCCACTGGACCACCGAGAACTACGTCACCGTGCAGGAGCGCAGCGACTATCTGCACCATGCGATGAACTCGATCATCATCGCCGGCGGTTCGACGCTGATCGCGCTCCTGATCGCGATCCCGGCGGCGTGGTCGATGGCGTTCTCGCCGACCAAGCGCACCAAGGACATCCTGCTCTGGATGCTCTCGACCAAGATGATGCCGCCGGTCGGCGTGCTCGTGCCGATCTACCTGATCTACAAGTCCTTCGGCCTGCTCGATTCCCGCATCGGGCTCGTCTTCATCCTCTGCCTCGGCAACCTGCCGATCGTGATCTGGATGCTCTTCACCTATTTCAAGGAGATCCCGCGCGACATCCTCGAAGCCGCGCGCATGGACGGCGCCACCATCGGCCGCGAGCTTGTCTATGTCTTGACGCCGATGGCGATCCCGGGCCTGGCATCGACCATGCTGCTCAATCTGATCCTGGCCTGGAACGAGGCGTTCTGGACGCTCAATTTGGCGACGTCGGACGCTGCGCCGCTCACCACGTTCATTGCGTCCTATTCGAGCCCGGAAGGGCTGTTCTGGGCCAAGCTGTCGGCGGCCTCGACGCTGGCGATCGCGCCCATTCTCGTCCTCGGTTGGTTCAGCCAGAAGCAGCTCGTGCGCGGGCTCACCTTTGGCGCGGTAAAGTAAGAAGGGCTGCCGGATCATGGGTCAGATCACACTTCAGGACGTGCAGAAATCCTTCGGCCCCGTGCACATCATCAAGGGCGCCGATCTCGACATTGCGGACGGGTCGTTCGTGGTGTTCGTGGGGCCGTCGGGCTGCGGCAAGACCACGCTGCTGCGGCTGATCGCCGGGCTTGAGGACGTCAGCGGCGGCAAGATCCTGATCGACGGCAAGAACGTCGTCGACACGCCGCCGGCCAAGCGCGGGCTCTCGATGGTGTTCCAGTCCTACGCGCTCTATCCGCATATGAGCGTGCGCGGCAATATCGGCTTCGGGCTGAAGATGGCGGGCCTTTCCAAGGACGAGACCAACCGCAAGGTCGAGGCGGCGGCCGCGACGCTCAATCTCACGCCCTATCTCGATCGCAAGCCGCGCGAGCTTTCCGGCGGCCAGCGCCAGCGCGTCGCGATCGGCCGCGCCATCGTGCGCGAGCCCAAGGCGTTCCTGTTCGACGAGCCGCTCTCCAATCTCGACGCCGCGCTCCGCGTGCAGATGCGCATCGAGGTGACGCGGCTCCAGAAGCAGCTCGGCACCACCGCGATCTACGTCACCCATGACCAGGTCGAGGCCATGACCATGGCCGACAAGATCGTCGTGCTCAACGGCGGCAAGATCGAGCAATATGGCTCGCCGCTGCAGCTTTACGAGAAGCCCGCCAACCTGTTCGTCGCCGGCTTCATCGGCTCGCCCAAGATGAACTTCGTCACCGGCGAGCTCGCCAGGCAGCAGGGCGCGGCCACCATCGGGGTGCGGCCGGAGCATCTCAAGATCGAGCGCGACGGGACCGGCGGTTGGCAGGGGACGATCGCGGTCGCCGAGCATCTCGGCAGCGACACGTTCCTTTATGTCGATGCGGGCCCGCTTGGCATGCTGACGGCACGCTACATCGGCGAATTGAGCCTGCATGCCGGCGATCACGTGTCGCTGGTGCCGGAGCCCGCGCGCATTCACCGCTTCGACGAGAGCGGCAACGCTCTTCGCGGCTGACAAGAAACGGCAAGAGACGGAAAAACCAACATGTACCTGGAAAAATTCAAGCTGAACGGCAAGACCGCGTTCATCACCGGCGGCGGGCAGGGCATTGGGCTCGCCTGCGCCGAGGCGCTGGCCGAGGCCGGCGCCAGGGTCGTGATCGGCGACCGCGACAGCAAGGTCGCCGACAGCGCCAAGGCCGGCCTGAAGGCCAAAGGGTTCGACGTGGAGACCGCGGTCATGGACGTGACCGACACCAAGCGCGTCGCCGAGGTCGCCAATGACCTCGTCGCCCGCCACGGCAAGGTCGACATCCTCGTCAACAATGCCGGCATCGCCCGCAGCGAGACGCCGGCGGAGACCGTGACCGACGAGCACTGGCTCAACGTCATCGACGTCAACCTCAACGGCACCTTCTGGTGCTGCCGCGAGTTCGGCAAGCACATGTTGAAGGCGCAAAGCGGCGCCATCGTCAATGTCGGCTCGATGTCCGGCTTCATCGTCAACAAGCCGCAGGAGCAGTGCTTCTACAATGCGTCCAAGGCCGGCGTGCACCATCTGACCAAGTCGCTCGCCGCGGAATGGGGCGCGCGCGGCATCCGCGTCAACGCGGTGGCGCCGACCTATATCGAGACGCCGCTCAACGCCTTCGTGAAGAGCAATCCGAGAATGTACGACGCCTGGATCGGCGGAACCCCGATGGCGCGGATGGGGCAGGTCGAGGAGATTGCCTCCGTCGTGCTGTTCCTCAGTTCGGAGGCCGCGAGCCTGATGACCGGCAGCATCGTGCTGGTGGATGGCGGCTACACTTGCTGGTAGGCTTGCGTCAAAACTGACGAGAGCGACCGGGAGCGACAATGCCGCGAGCGTATATCGGCGTCGACGTGGGGACCACCAGCACGCGGGCAGGGGTGTTTGACGAGGCCGGCACGCTGCTGGCGACGGCCCGGCATCCGATCAGGATCTGGCACGAGGCCGGCGATATCGTCGAGCAGTCGTCCCAGGACATCTGGGAGGCCTGCGTGAAATCCGTGCGGGCGGCGATTGCGGACGCCGCCATCGCGCCCGACAGCGTCGGCGGCATCGGCTTCGACGCCACCTGTTCCCTCGTGGTGCTCGACCTCCAGGGCGAGCCGCTCACCGTCAGCGCCTCGGGCGAGGCGCAGCGCAACGTCATCGTCTGGATGGACCATCGCGCTACGGCCGAGGCGCGGCTGATCAACGAAACCGAGGATGCGGTGCTGCGCTATGTCGGCGGCTCGATCTCACCCGAGATGGAGATGCCGAAACTGTTGTGGCTGAAGCGGCATCTGCGCGCGAGCTTCGACGCCGCAGGCCATTTTTTCGATCTGGCAGACTACCTGACCTGGCGCGCAACCGGCGCGCTGCAACGCTCGACCTGCACCGTCACCTGCAAATGGAATTATCTCGCCCATGACGGCGGCGGCTGGAGCGCACCCTTCTTCAAGCGCATCGGGCTGTCCGACTTCGTCAACGAGAAATACGCCCGCATCGGCACCGAGATCGTCGCGCCGGGCACGCGGCTCGGCGCAGGTCTCACCGGCGCGGCCGCGGCCGAGCTCGGTCTGACGCCGGGAACGCCGGTCGGTGCCTCGCTGATCGACGCCCATGCCGGCGGCATCGGCGCGATCGGCGGCCGCGATGGGTCTGGCGGGACGAGCGATGTCAGCGACCGCCTCGCCTACATCATGGGAACGTCGGCCTGCATCATGGCGACGACCAAGGAGCCCTGCTTCGTGCCGGGCGTATGGGGCCCCTATTATTCCGGCATGGTGCCGGACTTCTGGCTCAACGAGGGCGGGCAGTCGGCCGCGGGCGCGGCGATCGACCATCTGCTCAAGTCGCATCCGGGCTTTGCCGAGGCGAGCGCGGCTGCGCGGAGCGATGGCCTCGACCTCATCGAGTTCCTCGAGCGTCGCATCATCGCACGCGCCGGCGATGCCAGCCGCGCCGCGCTGCTCGCCCGCGACGTCCACGTGCTCCCGGAATTCATCGGCAATCGTTCGCCCTATGCCGATCCTGACACCCGCGCGGTGATCGCCGGCCTCGATCTCGACACCGACATCGCTTCGATGGAGCGGCTGTTCGTCGCCGGTCTCTGTGGGCTCGCCTATGGACTTGCCGAGGTGATCGAGGCCTTTGCCGCGCATGGCGTCCGGTCCAGCATCATGATCATGGGCGGCGGCGCCAGCCGCAGCCCGCTGGTGCGTCAGATCATGGCCGACACCACGGGCCTCACCGTCGCGCTGCCGCAGACCAGGGAGCCGGTGCTGCTGGGCGCCGCGATGTTAGGTGCGGTTGCTGGCGGCGCCTATGCTTCGATCGGCGAGACCATGGCCAAGATGTCGGCGCTGGGACGCAAGAGCGAGCCGACCGCGCCCGACATGGCCGCGTTTCATTCCCGCAAGCGCGACGTGTACAAGCTGCTGCGCGAGCTCGATCGCGGCAGCCGTGCCGCGATGCGAGATATCGCCGGAGGGTGAAACGAATGCTGATATCCTGCGGCGATGCGTTGATCGATTTCGTGCCGACGCGAAACGCAGAAGGACGCGAAGCGGTGATGCCCGCGGTTGGCGGCTCCTGCCTCAACGTCGCGATCGGCATGGCGCGCTTGGGCGCACCGACCGGCTTCGTCGGCGGCATCTCGACCGACTTGTTCGGCCGCATGATCGCCGACCACGCAGTCGCCTCGCATGTCGAGCTCGGCCTTGCCACCCGCAGCGATCACCAGACCACGCTCGCTTTCGTCCGCATCGTCGCGGGCGAATCGCACTACGCCTTCTACGATGCCGAAACCGCGACGCGGAACTGGACCTACCGGCGCGGGTCGATTCCCTTCGCGGACGTTGAAGCCCTCCATGTCGGCTCGACCACCCTGGTCAACGATCAAGGCGCGGCCGAAACCAAAGCCCTGATCGCGGACGCGCGGATGTCGTCGACGATCTCCTTCGATCCGAACTGTCGCCCCAACCTCGTCAAGGACAAGCCGGCCTATCTCGCGCGCATGGCGGAGTTCGCGAGCCAGGCCGATCTGATCAAGATGTCGGACGTCGACTTCGCCTACCTCTTCGGCGAAGAGCCCTATCAGCAACGCGCGAGCATGCTGCTCGGGCAGGGCACAAGCCTCGTCGTCATCACCCTCGGCAACAATGGCGCCATCGCCTGGCACGCGGGGGCAGGGCAGATCGAGGTCACCGCGCCCAAGGTCGCGGTCGCCGACACCATCGGCGCCGGCGACAGCTTCCAGGCGGCGCTGCTGTTCGCCCTGCACAAGCAGGGGCGTCTGGCGCGGAAGCAGCTGAAGGCCATCAGTGCCGACGAGCTCCGCCGCGCGCTGTCCTTTGCCGCCAATTGCGCCGGTCTCACCTGCACCCGCCCGGGCGCCGATCCGCCCTGGAGCCATGAGATCACCTGGCCCTTGTAGCCCGTCACATCGGCGCGACGGCCTTCTCCGCGCATTTGAGGAAGGTGCGGATCAGCGGACTCTGGGAATCCCGCCGCCAGCAGACTGCGATATCGATGGAGTCGGTGGCGTCGCGCAGCGGCCTGAACACGATGCCGCGTGGTGCGCCGAGCTGCGCGCAAGCTGGCAGGATGGCGAGACCTTCACCGGCGAGAACCAGGCTCATCGCCGAATGCACCGTCTCCACCCGGCTCGCAATCGGCATCACGATTTGGTGCCGCCGCAGCAAGGCCGCGACCGCGGAGGAGGCGGGGTCGTGGTCCGGCCATGGCAGCGCGATCAGCGGGCGGCCCTGCAATTTCGCCATCGGCACTGCACTAAGACGGGCGAGCGGCGAGCGGATCGGCATGGCCAGCATGAAGGGCTGTGCGCCGATCCGTGCCACCTGGATCTCGGGATGGTTGATTGCCGGCATGCACAGCGCGACCGTGACGCTGCGGTCGAGCAGCCGCGCCTCGCGCGTCGAGGCGCTGAGCTCGGCGAAGTCGAGGTCGACGCCGGGAATCGACCGCCGCAGCTCCGGGATCAGGCGCGGCAGCACCGCATTGGCCAGCACGAACATGTAGCCGACCGACAGCCGGCCGCGCCGCCCGGATGCAACCGCACGCGCGGCTTCGGCGCCGTCGGCGGCAAGCGCCAGCGCCTCGCTGGCGCGCGCCAGCAGCGCCTGGCCGGCCTCGGTCAGGTCCATGCCGCGCGTGCCGCGGCGGAACAGCGGCGCGCCGATCTCGGCTTCCAGCTTGCGGATCTGGACCGAGAGCGGCGGCTGCGCCATGCGCAGCCGTTCGGCGGCCTTGCCGACGCTGCGCGCCTCGGCGACGGCGACGAAATAGCGAAGCCGGCGAAGATCCATTGGCATACCGAAAACGTATGGGTTGACGACCAAAATCGTATTGGACGGCGAGTTAACAAAACTGTCATTCTGGCTGTCAATGGCCGGCCAACGGGGGCCGGCTTCGGAGCGTGATGTGACGATGAACGGCGATCCCTGCCTGCTGTCCGCAACCGAGCTGCGCGGCCTCATCGCCGACAAGCGGATCTCGCCCGTCGAGATCACCCGGGCCGTGCTCGCGCGCGCCGAGGCGCTCCAGCCCCAGTTGAACTGCTTCATCACGATCTGCGGCGACGAGGCGATGGCGGCGGCGCGCGCCGCCGAGCGCAAGATGATGGCCGGCGAGCCGCTCGGCCTGCTGCATGGCATCCCCGTGACCGTCAAGGACATCGTCAACACCAAGGGGGTGAAGACCACCTTCGGCGCCGTTCCCTACAAGGACAACGTGCCGGCCGAGGACGCGGTGGCGGTCGCGCGGCTGCGCGCCGAGGGCGCGATCCTGATCGGCAAGACCACGACGCCGGAATTCGGCAGCAAGTGCCTGACCGACTCGCCGCTGTTCGGCCGCACCCGAAATGCCTGGGACGCCTGCCGGTCCTCGGGCGGCTCCAGCGGCGGCGCGGCGGTTGCCGTTGCCAGCGGCATCGCGCCGCTCGCGATCGCGACCGACGGCGGCGGCTCGACGCGGATTCCCGCCGCCTGC
>Ga0207647_10002716_pt1 | contig 13365 bp, 12 predicted proteins | sample KBSCornC2_FD_184295 | JGI IMG/M metagenome (GOLD analysis project Ga0207647, IMG submission 184295) | Corn rhizosphere microbial communities from Kellogg Biological Station, Michigan, USA - C2 (SPAdes) (version 2) | ecosystem: Host-associated > Plants > Roots > Rhizosphere ...
GAGCCACAATGCTGCTGTGTTTGCGAGCAATGCGCCGGCAAGCACGGAATACCGCACGTGATAGAGGAAGTAATTGCCGTAGCAAATGAGGGACGCCGTGAGCACGAGGGCGGCGGGGAGCACAAAGGCCAGGTCGACACAGCTCAGGATGCAGAGGAATATTTCCGCAGGAAAGAAGTAGCGGTCATGCATCTTGGGCATGACATACGCGACGGAGAGCAGGCTCAGGGTGGCGAAGGCGAGTGTGTTCCTGGCGCCACGGAATGCGGGCTGGGCTCCCCAGATGGTGAGGGCGAGCATAAGAAGAGCGGTGAGGGCGATTCCGACGAGCGTGCCGAAGTGCACATTCAAATGAATGCGGTCGGCGATGATCCAGGGGTTGCCGACGTTGATGGCGAGTGTGGGGAAGGATTCTCCCTGAGATGAGGTGAGCGAAAGAAACTCCCACGCTTTGGCACCGTTCAACATCGGGGGGACGAGGGCAGCCAGCCAGCCGACGGGCAAGAGAAGAAGGTGCAACCAGCGAATACGCTTCTGCAGCACCATGGCGGCGATGAAGGGAGCGAGAAAGATGGCCTGCAATTTGAACGCGAATGCGAGGCCGAAGAAAAGAACGGCGAAGGCGCCGCTGCCGACAATCACACTGAAGGTGCTGAGAAGAAGGAAGCAGGTGTAGACGATGTCGGATTGCCCCCAGACGGCGCCGTTTACCAGGACGGTGGGGCCGGCGAGAATGCAGAAGGGGGCGACGAGTTGTGCGACGGATCTCCGACGGCGGGGTGTGGAGCCTGGGGTGAGGCGGCGTACCAGGTAATAGGCGACGACGGCGGTGACAATATCGAAGACGAAGGACAGGAGCTTGATTTGAGATATCCGGTTGATATGGCCGTCGAGGTACGAGGTCATCGCGGTGAGATCGAAATAGGCCGGGAAATACATGCTGAACGGGTGCTGCAAGGCATGCCATCGGCCGTGCTCCAGCAGGTAGGTCTGCCAGGGCAGAAAGGCGTTCTGAAGATCGGAGTTGACGAAGTATCTCCAGAGGGTGATGCGAAGCGTGAGCAGAGCCAGCGCGAGAATGATGAGTCCTAGGGTGACAGATCGTCGCGATGCATTTTCAGAGGCCGATGGATGAGATGGGTTATGAGCGGTCGAACTCATGCGTCCGATGATACGGGATTGAGCAGAGCGGGACGGCCCTAAGGCAATGGCAAAGCTTGAGCAATTAACACTCGTGCTGGTGCGCACCCGCAATCCGCTGAACATTGGCGCAGTGGCACGGGCGATGCAGAACTTTGGTGTGCGCGAGCTGCGGCTGGTGACGCCGTTTGAGGCGTCGTTTCGCGAAGCGCGATCGGCGGTGGGAGCCGGCATGGTGCTTGAGCAGGCGCGGGAGTTCGCGAATGTGCCGGACGCGGTGGCCGACTGCCGGCTCGTGGTTGGAACCACGGCGGCGCGGCGGCGAGAATTGCAGCAGACGCTGGTAGGCCTGGAGCAGGCAGGAGAGCCGGTGCACGCGGCGCTCGAGCAGGGACGCGTGGCGCTGCTGTTCGGCTCGGAGAAGCATGGTCTGACACGGGAGGATCTGGAGCACTGCCATTGGCTGATTCGGATCGCGACCGATGATGCGCAGCCTTCGATGAACCTGGGACAGGCTGCAGCCGTCTGCCTGTGGGAGCTGGCGAGGGAGAAGCGGATGCCGGCAGAGGCAGGGAGCGAAGCTCCGGCTGTCTCAGGGGAACTGGAGCGGCTGGGAGCTTTGCTAATGGAACTGCTGGCCGCCGGCGGGTATGTGCACGCTAAGACCTCCGCGAGTACGACAAATGAGGTGCGGCGGATGCTGCGGCGTCTTCATGTCACGGATGCGGATACGCATCTGCTGATGGGGATGGTGCGGAAGCTGCTTTGGAAGTTGCGCCCGGGAAAAGGAGGGTAGTGACAGTCGCCGGTTGACAATGCGCCGACATAATGTCACCTTGGTAGCGATGACGTTCTCTGCCACCAGCCGATTTAGCTTTGCTTTCCGTTATTGGTTTCCGATAGCGGCCTCGGCGGCGTGCGCACACCCTGATTCAAGATGATTTAAGAGCAAAGCGCAAAAGTCCCGAAGGCCGCGATTCCAATCGCGGCCTTTTTGTTTTTCGCGAGTAAAACCACATACCCGGAGAGAGTTTATGAGCGAGTCAGCAGCGGTTTTGGAGGCGGTGGAGGCGAGTTCTGCAAAGAGACGCGAGATGTCGATCGGACCGGAGAAGCACCCGGAGCGGCTGACAGCGAAGCGCCATATAAGGCACGCCACAGTGGTGCGTGTGGGCGATGTGGCAATTGGGAGCGGCGCGCCGGTGGTGATTGCGGGGCCGTGTTCGGTGGAGTCACGCGAGCAGTTGCTGACGGCGGCCGAAGGGGTGAAGGCGGCGGGCGCGACGCTGCTGCGCGGGGGTGCGTACAAGCCGCGTACCTCGCCCTACGACTTCCAGGGACTCGGCCTGGAGGCGCTGCTGATTCTACGCGAGGTATCGGAGCGGACGGGTCTGCCTGTGGTGAGCGAGGTGATGAGCACGGACGACATCGAGGTGGTGAGCGACCACGTGGAGATGCTGCAGGTGGGCGCGCGCAACATGCAGAACTTCCCGCTCCTGCGACGGCTCGGCAAGGTCCGACGACCGGTACTGCTGAAGCGCAATCCTGCGGCGACGGTGAAGGAGTGGCTGCTGGCGGCGGAATACATCCTGGCCGGCGGCAACGACCAGGTGGTGCTTTGCGAGCGCGGCATCCGTTCCTATGATCCGGAGCTGCGGAATACCTTCGACATTGGCGGCATGGTGCTGGCGAAGACGATGACGCATCTGCCGGTGATTGCCGATCCTTCTCACGCTACAGGGCGGCGTGACCTGGTGCCGGCGCTCTCGCGCGCGGCGCTGGCCGCGGGAGCGGATGGGTTGATCGTAGAGGTGCATCCGCATCCGGAGCGCGCACTTTCTGACGGGGCGCAGTCGCTGGATATCGATAACTTCGCGGCGATGATGGAGGGACTACCCGGTCTGGAGGACTGAAAGCAGCTTTCTCAAGAGGTCGCGAGGCCAAGCGGTGCATCTCTATAGAAAGCAAATAATCTGAGAGCAAAAGAGCCGGGAGATACACCCATGAGCACAGAGATGTCGCTGCTGTTCCGCGACTACCAGATGGGCCCGCTGCACCTGAAGAACAGGATTGTGATGGCGCCGCTGACGCATGCTCGTTCTACCCGCGCGGGCGTGGCACCGGAATATGCGGTGGACTACTACCAGCAGCGCACAGGAGCCGGACTGATCATCTCCGAGGCGACGAATATCTCGCCGCAGGCCATTGGCTATGCTTACACGCCGGGGATCTGGAGCGCGCCGCAGGTGGAGAGCTGGAAGCGGGTGACGCGGGCAGTGCATGACGGTGGCGGAGTGATCGTGATGCAGTTATGGCACACCGGCCGCATCTCGCACCCAGATCTGCACAGCGGGGCTGTACCGGTGTCCGCGTCTGCGATCCAGCCGGGAGGCGATGCGTTCACGTATGAAGGGCCGAAGCGCCTAATGACGCCACGCGCGGTTGAGACCCGCGAAATTCCGGGGATTGTGGAGGACTACCGCCATGCGGCGCAGAATGCGCGGTTGGCGGGCTTCGATGGCGTAGAGGTGCATTCCGCGAACAACTACCTTCTGGAGCAGTTCATTCGAGACAGCACGAATAAGCGAACGGATGAGTATGGCGGATCGGTAGAGAACCGTCTGCGCTTTCCGCTGGCGGCAGTGAAGGCCGTAGTGGATGCGTGGGATGGTGGCGACCGCGTGGGAGTGCGCATCTCTCCAACGACGACCAGCCCCGGCGAGACACCGCTGGACAGCGATGTGGTGGGCACGTATAGCCAGTACATCGATGGGCTGAATGCGCTGGGCGTCGCGTACATTCACGTGATCGAAGGCGTGACACGAGAGACGCGCGATGTTCCGGTTGGAGTGGATTTCCTGACGCTGCGGCGACGGTTCCGCGGCACCTACATGGCGAACAACCGATACGACAAGGAGCTTGCGGAGGAGGCGCTGGAATCAGGCCGAGCCGACCTGGTGAGCTTCGGGCGGCCGTTTATCACCAATCCGGATTTGGTGGAGAGGCTGCGCAGTGGAACGCCGCTGGTGGATGCTCCGAACGAGACGGACCAGGAGTTCGAGGAGGAGGAGGAGGCCGGCGCGCGGTAGAAGTAGAGTACTCGCGCCTGAAGCAGATCCCTCCCGTGCAGCAGTCTCGCGTGCGGAAGGCGGCTTCGATCGGAGGAGTCTGCCTGATCTAATTGAAGCCGCTGCGTTGCTTGTTGGAGCGGCGCTGCTGCCACTGCTCGTATTCACGCGCTTCGTCGCGATGCTCCTGGATACGCTCGGCGCCGGCTCGTGCGCGCTCCTGCGCGCTGAAGCCGCGCTCCTCGCTGCGACTTAGCTTCTTATGCGCGTACAGACCTTCGAGCAGGAACTCGGCTGCGGCGACGATCTTCTCCGGTGCGTCTTTGGATTTGATTCCTAGCGGACTGAGTTTTTCGAAGAGGCCCTGGATCTGTTCGAGTTCGGCGAGCGTGGCTTTGGCCGATTGCGTGTCCTCGATCTTGACGGTGCCGCCGAGGTTGAACCACTGCTCGATCTGCTGGGTGTTGGTGTCGGCGAAATAGCCATCGTAGACGCGGAGGATGGCAGTGCGGATGATCTCGCGCACAACGACATCGGCGCCCTTCATCTCGCCTTCGTATTCGAGCTCGATCTTGCCGGTGATGCCCGGCAGAGCGGTGTAGATGTCCCCGACGCGAGGGACGGCGAGCGACTCGCCGTGCAGCAGGGCGCGGCGTTCCGCGTTCGAGACGGCGAGCTCCATGGTGGAGATTGGCAGACGCTGTGAGACGCCGGAGCGCTTGTCGACTTTCTTGTCTTCGCGGGCGACGAAGGCTATCTGTTCGACGATTTCGTAGATGTAGTCGGCGACTTCCGTGGTGAGCGAGCCGCGATCGCTCCAGCATTCCTGCCGTGTAATGGCGATACCTTCGTTCACTGTTTGCGGGTAGTGGGTGCGGATCTCCGAGCCCATGCGGTCCTTGAGAGGCGTAACGATCTTGCCGCGCGCTGTGTAGTCCTCCGGATTGGCGCTGAAGACGAGCGCGACATCGAGGGCGAGGCGCACGGGATAGCCCTTAATCTGCACATCGCCTTCCTGCATGATGTTGAAGAGCGCGACCTGGATTTTTCCGGCGAGGTCGGGGAGCTCGTTGACGGCGAAGATGCCGCGGTTGGCACGCGGCAGGAGGCCATAGTGCATGGTGAGCTCGTTCGAGAGGTCAGACCCGGAGCGTGCGGCCTTGATGGGATCAAGATCACCGATCAAGTCAGCGACGGTGACATCGGGTGTGGCGAGCTTTTCGACGTAGCGATCTTCGCGGGACATCCAGGCGATCGGAGTGGCGTCGCCGCGTTCCGCGATGAGATCGCGCGCGTACTTCGAGATAGGGCGGTACGGATTGTCGCGAATCTCGGAGCCCGCAACATAGGGGGCAAGGGGGTCGAGCAGATCCGTGAGCGCGCGCAGAATGCGGCTCTTGGCTTGCCCGCGCAGGCCGAGCAGGATGAAGTTCTGGCGCGAGAGGATAGCGTTGATGATCTGCGGTACCACCGTGTCGTCAAAACCGATGATGCCGGGGAAGATGGGGTCTGCATTTTTCGCGGAGGCCTGTTCCTGCAAGCGACGGATGAGGTTAGCGCGCAACTCGTCTTTGACACTGCGACTCACGTACGCCTCGGTGAACTTGCTGGCGCGCAGGTCTCCAAGTGTCGCCGGAAGGTTGCCGGCCGTCTTTGACGGGGACGTGGTCTGGATCGTCGTCTCGGGCATGCGGGGAAGGCCTCCTGGCGCTCTATCTCTACTGTACGTGTTTGACCAATAGATGTGGGACGCGGTGTGCGGGATGCGCCACTCAGCTCAAACGAGGCGGTTACATCACGTGGCCGTTGGTGGCGGCGCGCTCGCTGGCTTTGGCGCCGCTGCGCAGTTTGGGCAGGATTGCGCGGTAGTAACTCGAAAGCGTTTCGGTGCGCTCCCGGTCAGAGCGCATGGCGAGCAAGGCCTGTTGAAAGTTCAGGTCCGCCGGCATGGAAGCGGCGAGGAGATAGGCGACAGGGGCATCGAAGCTGAGAGACGGGTGGGGCTCACTAGTTCCGAGCAGGTGCATCGTTTCAAAGTGCAGTGCTACGCACTGCTCGCGAGCGGAGCGATCGGCTTCTTCGCCGTTGTCCGGCAGCAGGTCCACTTCGGCTTGAAGAAAGCTGCGGCTGTCATCCAATTGCTCAATTTCAAAACGATCGATGCCCTGCGTGAGGATGTCGCTGCGGCCATCAGGGTATTTGTGCAGAACGCGCACTATCCGCGCTGTGCAGCCGACGACGGTGAGGCCATCGCGCTGTGCGCGCACGATGCCGAAGGGTGCGTTGTTGGCCACGCATTCGGCGATCATTTCGCGATAACGCTGCTCAAAGATATGGAGCGGAAGCGGTACTCCGGGAAAGAGGACCAGGTCGAGCGGGAAGAGGGGGATCTTCATGCGTCGGAAAGGCCCTCCTGATCGAAGGCAGGCGCCGGAATTGACATGAAGCATTTGTGCAAGGGAAATGGCCCTCCGTCGCCTGCGGATGTGAAATCGGTGCGGCCTCAGATTTCTGATACCGGGTCGCTGCTGTGCTCATTATGCGCCCGGCAGAAGAACATGGTGTCCAGGTGATGGACGCAAGAACGAAATGAATTGCGCGTGGCGCAAACGGATTCATGAAAATGCAATACGCGAATTCAATCAAGCGGAGAGTTCGTCCAGCATGGCGCTCATTTCGTTCAGAGCGAGCGAGTTGCCGGTGCGGCGGGCGGCGGCGACGCCGTCTTCGAGGCGCTTGCGTGCTTCACCATCGCGACCGGCCTTAATGAGCAGTTGCGCCGCCATCTGGTAACCGGCCGTGTAGTCGGGGTGGGCAGTGGTGAGCTGCTGGAATTCATCCAGAGCCGTGGCAGTATCACCCTGGTTTGCATGTTCCATGGCGAGGCCGTAGCGCGCGAAGGTGTCATTCGGATTCTGCGCGAGGATTTCCTTCAACATGGCAATCTTGTCCATCGTATGCGACTCCTTCGATGACCGTAGCATGGTCCGGCAGCATGTGCATCGCGGCGTCCGGTTTGCGGGTTTGGGCTTCATCGCTGACACTGAAGAGTAGCTACGCACGAAAGAGAGAGTCATGGACTTTGCCGCTCAACTGCCTACCCGTACCGTCGCCGAATCACGCAGCGAGATGACAGAAATTATCCTGCCGAACGACGCAAACACCTTAGGCAATCTGCTGGGCGGACGGCTGATGCACTTTATCGATCTGGTGGGTGCGATGGCGGCCTACCGTCATGCGCGCACGCATGTGGTGACAGCCTCGATGGATCACATCGATTTCATCGCGCCGGTCCATGTAGGCGATCTGCTGATTCTGAAGTCGTCGGTGAACCGTGCCTTCAACACCTCGATGGAGGTTGGGGTGAAGGTGTGGGTAGAGAACACGATTGCTGGGATACACCGCCATGTGGCTTCGGCGTATCTGACTTTCGTCGCGGTAGACAGCCAGGGACGGCGGGTGCCCGTGCCGAGATTGCAACCGGAGGCGGCGGAAGAGAAGCAGCGCTACGAAGATGCGGCGCGGCGGCGCGAGCTCAGGCAGAAGGAACTCGAGCGCAAACGGCAGGCGAAGCCGCGAGAGACGGCAATGGCAGGTACGGTGCGGCCTGACTAGTACATGAAGAAACAGGTGTTCAAGGCAATTGCCGCTAGCTGCCTGTATAGGACGTCCGCTCATGGCAGCGGGTGCTGCATGCGGACGTAGAGCGCGTCGCTGTATTGCGGCAGCGAGAATGCATCGCCGTATTCCCTGAAACCAAGTGCGCGGTAGAAGGGGACAGTGGTGATGCGTGAGGTGCACCACACGAGTGTGGCTCCCTGGTCGGCGGCATACCTTAGACAGCGTTCGACGAGCTGCTTGCCAAATCCGCGGCCGCGGCATTCGGGGAGTGCAGCCATGCCGCGGAGGCGCCAGGAAGTAGTGATCTCGTTGTCAGGCAGAGGTTCGCGGCAGAGCGTAGCCACAGCGACCAGCGTGTTGTCCAGGAAGACGCCGAGGTGGAGGGTATCCCGGGCGTCGTCGCCGGGATAGATGCTTCTGTCCGGCGGCAAGCCGGGACGAAGGACGGCGTTGCGGAGCGCGACGGTATCACGTGCGGCAATGCGTCGGATCTCCGGTACACGGCCCTTTGCGGGGTTCATCTCAGAAACATGATGCGATGACCGCAAAGAGGCGGTCGATGTCTGCGCTGGTGTTGTAGAGATGGGGCGAGACCCGAACGGAGTCGCCGCGAATGCTGACGTAGACGTTCGCCGCGGCGAGTGCAGTGGTGAGTTTTGCGGGCAAGCCGCCGGGAAAGCGGATGCCGAGCATGTGCTTGGCACGTTGTTCCGCGGGCGCGACCAGACAGCCGGCATCGAGTGCCCGTTGCGCGATCTCCTCCGTGAGCTGCGAGACGGACTGCTCGATGTAGACGGTGCCCCAGTCCAGAAGCTGTTGGAGAGCAGCGGCGCACATCGGCGCGAGGATGAACTGCGTGAACTGGCCCATGTCAAAGCGCCGGGCGCCGGGCTGAAAGGCGTCGCGGTATTCGGTGAGGCGGGTGAAGTCGGCACTGCCGCGGCGGGGCATCCACGACTGCTCGATGGGAACGCCCTGCTGTTGCCACTTTGGCGATGCGTACAAGTAGCTGAGTCCGTAGGGTCCGAGCTGCCACTTGTAGCCGACGGAGACGAGGAAGTCGGGCTGGATGCGGGCGAGGTCGAGGGGCATGGCGCCGAGGGACTGGCTTGCGTCGACGACGAGTGCGGCGCCCACCTGATGTGCACGCTCGCCGACCCGCACGAGATCGATAAGGCTGCCGTCCATCCAGTGACAGCGGGGAGAGACGACCACGGCCGTGCGGTTCGTGATGGCATTCAGAAGTGCTTCGGTCCAGCCAGTCTCCGGATCGCGCTCGACGGTGACGACCTCCGCCTTGTGTCTTCGCGCCGCTTCGCGCCAGGTGAAGACGTTGGAAGGGAAGTCCTCGGCGAGCAGGATGATGGTGTCGCCGGGGTGGATCTTGACGTTAGCGGCAGCGGTGGCCATGCCATAGCTGACCGCCGGAATGATGGCGATGGAGTCGGTGCCGGTCCCGAGAAGCTGTCCTGCGAGCGCGCGAAGTTCCTCGGCGGAGGTGAACCAGTTCGCCCCGGTGAGGGTCCAGGGCGAGGTCTTAATGCGCACCGCGTGGAGGCCGGCGGCGGTGACGGACTTCAGCTGCGGAGACATGTTGGAGCAGTTCAGGTACGTGATGCCGGCGGGGATTTCGAAGAAGTCTGCGGCCTGGATGGCTTCCATACGATCCATGCTGGCACGCACGCGGCCTGACGAGACACGCTAATCTTATGAGATGGGCTGAGATGCGGGATTTTCACTACGAGTGAAACGCAGACGGCCAGGGAGTGATTCGAAAATGGGAGCACATGGACAGCAGATGCCGCAGCCGCAGTCGCTGCCGGGGGTCAAGGCGATCATCGCGATCGGTTCGGGCAAGGGCGGGGTGGGCAAGACCACGCTCGCGGTGAACCTCGCGATTGCGATGGCGAAGCTGGGACACAAAGTCGGACTGGTGGACGCGGATATCTACGGACCGAATGTGCCGCTGATGATGGGTGCGACGGCGCAGCCACGCGTCATCGAGGGCAACCGCATCGAGCCGCTGACGGTGCATGGAGTGAAGATGATCTCGGTTGGTTCGCTGACTCCGGGCGACAAGCCGCTGGTGATGCGCGGGCCGATGCTACACCAGATCATCCGGCAGTTTCTGCAGCAGGTGGCATGGGGCGAGCTCGACTATCTGATCATCGATCTGCCCCCGGGCACGGGCGATGTGGTGATCTCGCTGGTGCAGACGGTGCCGCTGACGGGCGCTGTTGTCATCTCCACACCTTCGGATGTGTCGCTGCAGGATGCGCGGAAGGCGCTGGAGATGTTTCACCAGGTGAACGTGGAGGTGCTGGGCATTGTCGAGAACATGAGCCAGTTCACCTGCCCGCATTGCCATGAGGTGATCGACATCTTCTCGAAGGGCGGCGTCGAACGGACCGCACAGCAGTTCAAGCTGGAGTTTCTTGGTTCGGTGGAACTTGACCCGAATATCCGGCATGGAGGCGATCGCGGTTTACCGGTCGCGCTGGCACCGGAGGCGTCATCGGTGGGAACGGCGAGCTTCTATGCGATTGCGCGCAAGCTGATTGAGCGCGCAGAAGAACAGCGGGCGCACGAACAGAACGTGTTCGAGATCACGTAGGGCAGGTACGTGTCGAGGAACGACTGCACGGTCAGAGGTACGGGGTCGTCTCCATGTCCCACCCCGTGTCTTTACGAATGAGAACCAGGTTTTCACCGCTAATGAACGTGTCGAGCGGCAGGTGGGCCGTGGTGCGGAAGATTTGTGCGGTAGCGCCTGGATGATCGCGATCGGGGCATTCGAAGACGAAGGCTTTCACGTGGTCGACCCAATCCGTATTTCTGCTGAAGACCTCATACTCGCTGCCTTCGATATCCATTTTGAGGATGTCGATTTCGCCACCCACACGTTGGAGTATTGCGTTCATGCTGATGGCCTGAAGATCAGTTTGCTCACCGGGTTTGGCAGGTCGCACCGAAAACGCCTCGTTGGTGGAGCCTGGCTCCAGATGCAAGGCGATCTCACTGGACCAAATGGCATTGTTGAGGGTCTCAACAAAGCCTTTATCCTCCGCCGCATTCCGGACAAGGACGCGATAGTTTTCCGCGCTCGGCTCGATGGCTATGACACGTGCCTGCGGAAAGAAGTGACGCATTCGGACGGTTTCCATGCCGACGTTGGCGCCGGCATCGACGATGACACGCACAGGGAGGGCGGTGGTATCAAGAATTCTGGTTCCAGGATAGAAAAAGTGCGAGATCACACCTTTGTCCGCTGCGCTGCGGTAAAAGATAGTGCGTTTGAGACGGGGAACATGAATGGAACGCAAAGTTGAACCACTGCGGATAGAGCGAAAGACGCGGAACGCGTTCGCAGCCCCCAGGTTCTGGGTTGCGATCGCGAGTCGTGCGCAATAGGCAAAGGACCGTTCCAGCAGACGGGCAAAGGACAAGAAGGATGCTCCGAGTTGTGAATGGATCGGCTGCAATCATAAAACGTATCGCGCCATGGTCCCACCGGCACGGGAATGCAACGCGCCGAGCCGCAACAGGTTTCGCCCGATAGGCTCGCTCCGTCAGTGCTTCCCTAGCAGGCCGCCAAGCGTGTTGCCCAGGTTATTGGGAATCTGCTGCTTGCCGTTCTTGCCAAGGAAGCTGGCGGGGTTGGATGTGGCGCCCTTGGTCAGAGCCTTTACGTCTGGAGTGATGACCGGATTCGATGCGGTGCCGGTGATGGTGACGGGGACGCCGTTTTTGAGCGCGTTGCTGGCGGCACCGCCTACGTTGCCTCCGATCATGGAAAGCGCGGAGGTGGCCATGCCGGCCGCACCTGTTTGACTGAGCTTGGCCACAACGTTGAAGTTGAGGGCGTTGGCCGGGCTTACCGTGCCATTGCCGGTCGCTGTGCCCAGGCCGGTGACGTCAAGCAGAATGTTCTGTGCATTGAGCGCGCCGCCGGCCGAACGCAGGTTCGCGCTGAGGACTCGCACCGTGGTGACATTGCCGGTCTTGCCGCCGCCAGTGAGCGCGGTGACGGCGGACATCTTGGAGCCGAGATCGAAGCCGGCCAGCTGCGTGTTGTCCAGCCGTACGGGACCCGTGATCACCGGCGCGTCCGTTGTGCCGGTGACGGCGAGCGTAGTAGTGAGAGTTCCGCCCTGCAGCTTCGAACCGGAAGGCATCTGGATGCCAAGTGAAGGAAGGAATGCTTCAAGGTCATTGATAGGAGCGCCCTGGGTGGCGGCAGTCGCGTTGAGGCTGGTTTTCGCTCCATGGGTCTGGTAGGTGCCCGCGATGTTGAAGAGGGCCTTGCCGAAAGCAAGCGTGGTCTTCTGCAACTGGCCGGAGAATGAGGCCAGGTTCTGGTTGACGGTGAAGTTGACGTGTACGGGGCGCGGCGCGGGCGACCCATTAGCGGCGAGCTTCAGCTGCGTGGCGTCGATGGTGCCCTGCACATGAGCGGTCTGGCCGTTCGAAGTGATGTTGGCATTAACGTCCGCGATGCCCGCGATTCCGGCGGAAGGAGGCACGAAGCCTCCGGCAATAAGGTCAGCGTGTTTGATTTCGACCTTTGCGGTCAAGGGGGTTTTAGATGCGTCGGCCTGATTGAAGGGGCCGCCCTTGCCGCTGACCGAGACCGTGCCTTTCCCCGGGAAAGATGCGGAGAGGGTATAGGTGAATGGCGTGGTGAGCGAGAAATCGCTGACCTTGGCCTGCACGTTCTGAATGACACGCGGCGGCGTGGGTTCCCCGAGGTCAGTGATGGTCAGCTGGCCGTCCTTGACCTGGAGTACACCGACGGAGAGATTGGGCATGGAGCTTTGCGTCTCGGCTTTGTTGGCACGCTTGGTGGAGTTGCCGAGGCTGGCATAGTTCCACACGTTGGCCTTGTTCTGGATCAAAGCTATCTTCGGCGTGTCTATTGTGATGCTGCGGATCTTAACTTGCTTGTGGAAGAGGAGTGGGCCGACTTCGATGCCGATGTCAATCTTTTTGGCCTGGAGAAAGGGCTGCCGGCTGAAGGCGGGATCGTCAGCAATGCTGAGCTGGTCAGCGGTGAGTGCACCGGAGAAGAGGGAGAAGCTCAGGTGTCCGAGGGTGACCTGCCGTCCCGTGGCATCGGAAAGCATGGCTTGGATGCGCGGCCGATAGTTGTCTGCATTCAGAAGGAAGGGAATGGCGATGAGCAGGATGAGAATGATGCCGCCCGCTATTGCCGCGATAGTGATCCACAAACGACGCCTGTCCATCATGAGAGTCCTCTTTCTGATTGAAGGCCGAAGTGACTCAATCCACCGTTCGGGAACCCTGTCTTTAGAAACCCGCCGATGGCACTTTGGTTAGCCGCAATAGTGCGGGTGGGCACATTTCTGCGACTCAGCCCTATGCCCGCAACCTGTTACGATAAATGAGGCGGCACCTACCCGAAAGCAGCAAAAGGGGCTGGATGCGCGGGTGACACGGCCATGGCAGCAGATCTCCGAATCAGTCCGCGAGAGCGGCTGATATTGACGGCCATCCTGGAGATGTATATCGCGACGGG